>JACCDV010363932.1_pt1 | contig 14700 bp, 16 predicted proteins | sample 7446131 | NCBI WGS metagenome assembly JACCDV01 (sample SAMN15323448, study PRJNA562643) | freshwater metagenome | isolation source: river surface water | place: USA:Blue River Watershed | collected 2017-08-17 | reverse complement strand
CTTTGTCGCCCATTACGGCTTGATGCGCCAATTCAATCGTCAGGCCGAAGGCCGCGGCAGGCCCGATCAGAAGGTGACCGAAGGACTGGCTCTTACTTATGCCATCCTTATGGCGACGATTTGCCTCGAGCCCTTGGGCCGCATCTTCCGCATCGTAACGATCTGGCAGACGATTGGGGCGGTCAAAGACGGCGAGAACGCCTGAGGTGAGTTGTACTTCCCGAACGCAGCCTCATCTACCTAACAGATAACACCTTTAAATCCTCATGCACCCCGTACCCCGCACCTCCTCCTCCGGCCTGATCGTCTTCGCAATCCTGCACCACGTCGCCTGGGCCATCTCCTTGGTCTTCACCATCATGTCTTTCGCGGACAGCTACGACGCCACGATGTGGACCGTGTTGAGCATTCTCTTCTCGATTCCTGCCGTGGTCTTTTATGCGCTGATCCTCCACCGCGGTTGGTCAGCGGTCCAAGATGGCATCACCGACGTGACGCCCGGCAAGGCCGTCGGCTTCGGCTTCATCCCGTTCTTCAACCTCTACTGGAACTTCGTCGCCCTTGTGGGCCTGACGAAGCAGTTCAATCGTATCGCGGATGCTCGCGGTCGCCCTGACCAGAAGGTCAACGAAGGCTTCGCCCTGACTGCCTCAATCCTGTCGGCCACCATCTGCTTGGCTCCCCTTGCCGGCGCCTTCTCGATCGTCTTCCTTTGGCAGACCATCGGTGCGGTTAAGGACCTCGAGAATTCCTGATAACATGGAAACCCCTCCTCCGCTGCCGACCCAGCCGAAGCAGGGGTCGAGTGCAGTCAAGGTGCTGCTCATCGTCTTTGCATCAGTCGTAACCTTGGGGGTTCTGCTGATGGTCGGGCTTCTGGTGGGCGGCGCGATGATGGAAGCCCCGGAGGATGCTCAGGGCGTTAAAGTCAGCCGCCCTGCATCGGTCGGCTTTACTCCGCAAGATATCGAAGAACGCTGCCGAAAGAGAGGGCTCGACTACCATGCGCTCGCAAGGGATAGCCGGCTATCAGACCGGGCGAGCGAAGCGCAGCAGGAACAGTTGAGGGCGAAGGGCATCAAGATCTACAGGGCCAAGATCCGCAGGAAATCTGACGTGATCTTCATAATTTCTGTCATCGAGGCCCCGCGTGACTTCAGCTCATCGCAAGCCAAAGAGGTCTTGGAGATGTTGGCTCCATCTACGCCGGTCGCCGTCTCCGGCCGTTATATCTACTGCAATGCTGGTCGCCCCGATCCCCGTGGCAGGGGAGATGAGGTCATTTGGATAACCCCGCAGGAATTGTACGAATCGCTCGGACGCTGAGTGCGTTCTTGTTTTCCGATGAGCAACGACGAATTGCCTCCGCCGCTTCCGCCGCCCTTGCCTCCGGGGCGCAGAGGCTCGCCGATGCCGGTTCCGGCGCCGGTCGCCCGCGGCCTTCCGCCAAGGCCTGCGGCCGTGCCGGTTCATGCGCCTAAGCCGACGCCTTCTCCCGCGGCATCACCCGTCCCCGTGGCAGCCGCCACGGCCCCCAGCAACGGCGGTCGGCTCTGGTGGGCTTGGTGCCTCGCCGGGTCCTTCGCCTGCTTTTTGCTCTTCCTGGTTTGCCTGAACTGCAATCCGGCCACGACGGCCACGGACCGAGCCCTGGCCAAGCTGCAGGGAATGATCGCCCAGCAGTTGGACCCTCAACTGCATCCATTGCTGTCTTGGGGCGTCAGCATCTTTTTCAGCAACTACCTCGCGATGCCCTATGCTCAGATGAAGGCCGCGGGGTTGGCTTTCGCCAGCGTGGCCTGCTTGCTGCTACCGGCTGGCTGTTCCTTGCTCTCCGCCGCGTTAGGCCACCCATTGTTCATGATCGGGGGAGCTCCGGGGGGCTGGCGAGCCACCTGGCAGAGTTTCGGCGTGCATCGCTTGGTATGCGACCTCGCCTCGTTGCTGCTCATCGCCTTCGTGCTCATCATCCCTCTTGAGCCTATCACCGCCGCCTCCTTGCTGATTCTGTTCCTGCCCATGATCCGGGCCGTCGCGATGATCGTCCTGTGGGTCTCGCTCGCCCGTGCGCACGGCTTCGGGCCTGTGCGGGTGATCTTCCTTGGTCTGCCGCATATCTTCGTGGTTTCGGCCTGCTCCGGAATGGTCGGCTTCGTGCTGGCGATCTACTTCTACGGCTACCTCGTCGCGCGAAGCTTCTGAGAAGCCCGAGGCCCTTGAGCCCGCCAAGACTCATCAACTGAAAGAACATCATGACCTCCGCTCCGCCTCCGCTCCCGAAGTCCCGTGCGCCGCTGATTTTGGGCGGGGTGGGCCTGGGGGCGCTGATACTGCTGGCCGCATGGGTGCTCCTACGCTCGCCGGCGGATGACATCAACGACCCCAAGCAGACGTTCCCTAACCACCCTGTCCGCGCCCAGCTGACCGACGCCGATAAGGAGTATTATGCGAAGGTCAGCCGGGTGGCCGTGACGCCGACGCTCATCGTGGGAGTCGAGCTGGAATTAGCCCAGTTGGTCGGCGCCGAGGGAGTGACGGATCGTAATCCGATCTATAGCGGATTGATGAATGCGTCCGCTCAGGAGATCGCGGGTATCTCTTGGAAGGGCGTCGACCGCAGGTTGGTCAAGGCGGCCGCTGGCTATCGTCTGGCCAGGATAGACGAAGCCAAGCTTGTCGCCCAGCTGCAGCTACCTGACATGAAGACGGTCGGGGCCAAGCTGTTCGTGGAGTTTCTGACGTCCTTGGCGCCTGACGAGCAGGGTAGATCTCGTACGGCGGGTGAGGCCGTGCAGGCTACCTTGGCCAAAGGTGTCGCCAGCGCGGCGGACGCCGTGAAGGAATTGTCGGCTGCCTCCACGACCGTGCAATCTCTGGAGATGGCCATCATGGACGCCCATACTCTGCTGCTAAAAGAGCTGACGCCGGAGGAGTCCTTGGAGGTTCCGAGCTATTTCGAGTCAGTGCAGTCTGCCCGTCAGCGATTTGAAGCGCGCGCCAAGGAGGCCATGAAGAGCTTGGACAAGCTGGCGCTTTCCAAGGCCTTGATCGGAAGGCGGTCGGCTAAGATGGATTTCAACTTCGAGCCCGGCGAAATCCGCGAGCTGGAAATACTCTCACAAGAAGCCAAGGGACACTGCATCGTCACGACGGTAAAGGTAGACGTGATCAGCCGCTTCCTGAAGGAGCACAAGCAGGGCGAACTTCGTATCGTTCACTCGACCCTGACGGATGGCGCCCCGGAGCTGCTCTTTGTGGAGTAGCCTTAAAGGGCTGTGGCCATCCTCAGCTTCTTTGCCAGTTGGGCTGAGCCGAGACTTTCTGCCAGCTGGCCATGCCTTGGGTCCAACAGTCATCATCAGGCAAAATCTGGCCGTTTGCGATCAACTGAGGCACGGCTCCTTCTGGGAAGTTTCCGACCGGCGTTCCATTACGCGAGAATTGGAAGATGCGCGAACCCGGGGCTGCCGGGATGCTCTGAGTCGCAGCCGTTCCGTTCTTTTTGTTCACGAGCGAAGTGACAAGGAAGACGATCAGCCCTATCGTGGTTCCGAAGCAGAGAAGGGCAACAAGAGCCCAGAAGACCGGTCCATCCAGCATTGCGATGTTCATGGAGTGTGTCAGGGGGAAGGTTGTGTTACTGGACGCGATCGTAGATTCGCTCTACGCCCTCTTCTGTGCGAATCACCAGGCGCTCCTTGGTCAGGCGGATGATGCGAAGGTAGATGGTCTGGCCGCCAGCATGATCGAGGAAGAAGATGTCGGAGACGACGGACCACTGGCCTGCGTCATGGCGGGTGACTTGGCCATTTTCAGTGATCTGAAACTCCCCGCTTCCATTGGAGTTAAGGGCCAATGTCCGGACAACGTTATCAGTCTTATCTCCGCCGAAGGTGGCTTTCTTGACGATGGTTTCCTTGGTAACCCAGCGTCCGGCCATTTCCGATTTCTTGTCGCAGCCGACGAAGGCTAGGGAGAGGAGGGCCAGGGCTAGGGTAAGGAGGGGGCGCATGCTCTGGAGATAGCCTTAGGGCGGACGGCTTCAAATCAAAAGGACTAACTAGAATTCAACAAAGAAGCGGTACAGGCCAGGCGCGCGGCTCCTATATTCTCGATGCTGCAAGGAGATGGGGGCCTGGAATGCGCCCTTGGCCTGCCCTCAGTGGCATCAGTATCGTTGGTGCGACTGGGAGGGTGCCGGCGAAAAGGGGGCGTAAGTGGCGGGGCCGCATTTTGTGCGACATGGCGAGTTAGTAGCCACTGGCGTAATGCACCCGCGAAGAATTGGCTTCTACTGAAAATGTTTAGTCATACCTTCATCTCGAGCATGCCCCGAATTGCGATCATTGGCTACGGCGTCGTTGGACGAGCGCTTGGGGGTGCGGTGGCCGCAAAGGTTCGTGGGGCGGAGGTTGTAGCCTATGATTCAAAGGCCACTGGCCGATCTGCCGGGAAGGTCAGCCTTGCGAAGACCTTGCCGGGTGCCCTCAAGGGCGCCGCCTTCATTTTCCTGTGTGTTCCCAGTCACCTTAAAGGTGAAGGAGTATCAGGCTCGGGCTGGAAAGCCTTGGCCAGGCAAATTGCAAATTACGCAGAGCTGGCCGCGATTGTTGTCATTAAATCCACATTAGTACCTGGAGACGTTGTCAGGCTCGAAGCCATGACTAAGCGTCGGGTTGTGGTGTGCCCCGAGTTCATGTCCGAGGGGACGGCCGAAAGGGATATCCTCAAGCCGCACCGGGTCTTGGTCGGGGGCAGGGATCAAGATGCCGTTGAAGACGTCGTTGGCCTTTACCGCTGCTGGGTGCCTGCCTCCCGCATTATTCGGATGGATGCCTGGTCGGCCCAGTTGGCCAAACTCCTCGCGAACGCGATGCTCGCGCAGCGCGTCAGTTCCATCAATTCGGTAACGGGTCTCTGCGAGCTGGGGGGTGGCGACGTCCGTGAGGTTTCCCGGGCCGTGGGGCGCGATCCACGCATAGGACCTCTATACCTCAACGCTTCGCCGGGATTTGGCGGGTCGTGCCTGGAGAAAGATCTTTGGCTTCTGTGCGCATTAGCCAAATGCATGGGACGCCCCGAGGTCGCCAGGTATTGGAAGTCGGTCATTGATCAGAATGACGCCCACATCCGGCGAGTTGCCAAGTGCATCAGTCAAGCTGCAGGTCGCGGCGGGAAGATTGCGGTGATGGGGCTGGGCTTCAAGGGGGGCGTCAGCGACGTGCGTAACTCGCCGTCCATGAGCATCATCGAGGGGCTGCTCGCTGCGCATCATCCAGTCGTGGCGTACGATCCCTTGGTCAAAAGACTCAGGGGAATCGATGTTAAGACGCGGATTCAGGAAGCCATCGTCGGAGCCAAGGTCATCGCCATCCTGACCAACGACACCTCTTTTCGAAAGATTGATTGGGATAGCCTCTGCCCAGCGGGCGCGAAACTCTATGACGGCCATGGGATGCTCTCCGCCGTACGAGGGAAGCACTTGGACGTCATCAAGCTAGGGAGCTCTTCTCGATGAGAATCCTCGTCACAGGAGGAGCCGGCTTCATCGGCGCCCATCTGGTGCGCCGGCTCTTGTCCGCGGGTCACCAGGTCATCGTGCTGGATAACTTCTCGTCCGGGCTGAGAAGCAATCTGGCAGGTCTAGCCGTAGAACTGGTCGAAGGGGATGTCGCCAGTCCGTTCGATATTCCGTGCGACCAGATCTATCACCTCGCTTGTCCGGCTTCGCCGGTCTTTTACCAGCGCGATGGCGTCGGCACTCTGCTGACAGCGTTCAACGGCACCTACCACGCTTTGCTCAATGCGGAGCGCTATAAAGCCCGTATCCTGGTTGCCTCGACCTCCGAGGTCTACGGCGACCCGGAGGTCTCCCCTCAGCCTGAGAGCTATCACGGCAACGTGAATACCTGGGGCCCCCGGGCATGCTATGATGAAGGCAAGCGCGCGGCCGAGGCTCTCTGCTACGAGTTCCAATCCCAAGGCCGCGTCGAGGTTCGCGTCGCCCGTATCTTCAACACCTACGGTCCGGGTATGCGCCTCGATGACGGTCGTGTCATGACCGAGTTCATCACGGCTGCTCTGGCTGGTCGGCCCATACGCCTCGATGCTGCCGGCGAGCAGACTCGCACGTTCTGTTACATCGACGACCTAATCGGCGGGCTTAGTGCTCTCATGGGTCATCCCCAATCGCTCGGACCAGTCAACTTGGGCGGGAACGAGGAGGTTAAGCTAGTGGATCTGGCCAGGCTTATCCTGGAAGTAACAGGCTCGTCCTCTGCCTTGGAGCAACGACTTCGTCGACCTGACGATCCCATGCAACGAAAGCCGGACCTCGCCGTGGCAACGGCGAATCTAGGATGGCAGCCGCACGTCAGGTTGGCGGAAGGCCTCCTGCGCTTGGTCCGCTCAATTCAGCAATTAACCCAGCAATGAACTGCCTCATCATCCCTTGTTATCTCCGGACCGAGTGGGACCTGGCCTGTCTCCGCCGTCTTTTGGATAGCGTAGCCGCCCAGACCACCCAGATCGACCACGTTTACGTCGTGGATGATGCCAGTCCCCTGAAGTACGATCTGCGAGACAGGAAGGTCGAACACATCGTACTGGAGAAAAACGGGGGGCCGGCTCGCGCCCGGAATGTCGCTATCAACAAGGCATTGGCCGCGGGCTACCGAAACCTTCTTTTCACCGACCATGATTGTATCCTCGATCGGGATTGGGCCGGTAGAATGGTCGGATTCCTCGACGGCAATGATTTCGCCGCGGTCGGGGGGATGACCTACTCGTGGGGGAAGACCTTGCTTGATCGTTACCATGACATCAACGGCACGTTGGCCGGCAAATGGCTCCTGCCTGACCGAAAGGAGCTCTGGTACATGCCCTCGCTGAACTTCGGCCTGAAGGCCTTCGCCGCCGAGGAATTCCCCTTCGACGAACGTTTTCCCACGGCGGCCGGTGAAGATGTGGACCTCTGCCTCCGTCTCCGCAGCAAGTACCGCATCGGGTTCTGTCCGGATGCCAAGCTCTGGCATGACTATGGCTACCGGAGCACCATCACCGGGTTTTTCCGGTTCCTGCGCCTTTTCAAGAAATACAAGAGTTCCAGCGCCACGCTTTATGAGGGTCACACGGTTCTGATGTGGGACTCCTCCGAATCCATCTACGAAGGAAACCTCCGATGAGCCTCATCTACCGCCTCAAGCAAAGTCAGCCGAACTTCACGCACGGCATCCAGGATTACCTTGGGGAGATCATCCCGTTCTCGCGTCGCATCCGTAACCCGTTCCTGAAAGTCCCGATGGTGGCGCTGAAATCACTCGAGTGGGCGATCTACCGCTGGCATAAGACGCCAATCCGGCGTTTCTACGGCATCAAGAGCAACGAGCTGATCTACATGATCACCAATGCTTGTAATGATAAGTGCCCCAAGTGCGGTATTTGGGAGCGTCCGGAGCCGAAGGAGCAGCACCTGCGGATCCAGCATTTCCTCAAGTGCCTGCAGCGTCTTCACCACAATCTTTATCAGGTGACCCTCACGGGCGGAGAGCCGCTTCTCTTCAAGCGGGATGTCGTGCTCATCGCCGAGGAGGCTAAGCGGCTCAACGTCCCGATGGTCACGATCACCAACGGTCGCATGCTCGATGAAGCCTTCCTTCGCCGTTATTGTGAGCTGGGCCACATCCTGGTCATCTCCATCGACTCGGTCAGCCGCGAGAAATGGAACGAATTCCGGGGCACCAAGAGCTTCGATATCGTCATGCCGAAGATCATGCTCGCGAAAGAAATCCTTGGCGACCAGTTGCGCGTTCAGTCGGTGCTCTCAAAGGAATCGGCGGAAGAGATTCCCAAAGTCGTCGCCTGGTGCAAGCAGCATGGCATCCAGCACAACACTCAGCTGTATCAGGACTTCGGGGCCAAGAATTGGACGAACCTCGTGACGCACCAACAGATGGTCGCGGACGACACCCCTTGCGCGGCCCGGAAGAATATCTGTATCTATCCCAATGGCGACGTCGTGAAGTGCTTCGACCACCGTCGAATCCCTCTCGCCAAACAGCCTCTGGGTAACATCGGCGAGCAGGACATCATCGAGATTCTCTGCACCAAGCGCTCCACTGAGGTCTCCAAGATCATGAAGACCTGCAATCTTCCGTGTAAGGCCATGTCCTGCAACAAGCCGCAGGTGCTACTCTTCAAATGAGAACCCCACCGGATGTCATCATCATCCGTGGTGCGCCGGGGGTCGGCAAGACCGAGCTCAGCAAGGCCTTGGCCAAGTATTACCCGCAAGGATCCCGGGTGGAGGTGGACGCCCTCCGCAAGATGGTCATCAGCGTGAACTGGACCGACCAAGCCGAACATATCAAGTTGCTGGGACTAGCCGCCCGGACCGTGGCCGACTTCGTCGAAGCCGGCTTCAGCCCCGTCATCGTCGTCGACACCTTCAGTGGGGACAAGGTCAAGGGCTTCCTAGCCCGTCTTGAGGCTCTTCGCCCGGGCATCAGCTATCGGATCTTTGCCCTCCACGCGTCTGCGGATGTGCTGGCCGGCAGGTTGGCGGCTCGGCCGGAAGGTCACTTCAAAGACCTCGGCATCGCTCTCAAGCTTAACGAAGACGTCCTTAAGGTCACCCATGGTGAAGAGATCCTAATTGATACCTCCCACGACCAGCCGGAGGATTTGCTGGTTAGGCTTAAATCCCGCCTTTGAATTCGACTTTTTATCCAATAAAATCAGATGCCTTCATTCCTTGAGTTGCTTGAATCCGCAAGAAATGGTGACGCAGGAAGTCAGTGTGATCTGGCCATGCTATACATGACCGGGAATCAGGTCGAAGAAGACGAGTCACAAGCGGTTTTCTGGTGGGAGCGGGCTTCCGCGCAGGGCCACCCGCAGTCCCAATTCAACTTGGGTAATTGCTATTACCAGGGAAGAGGCGTCGACCAAGATTACGTCCAGGCATTCAAGTGGTTCAGAAAAACGGCCCAGCATGCACATGACGGCATATTGATAGGCTTTACCGACTATGCCACTCCCGCGCAGGTGAGAGCCGGCATATTGGCGGCCATTCGCTTCTCGTTTATTAACTTAGGCCGCAGTTATGGCACCGGACGTGGTGTCGAAAAAGATGACGTAGAGTCTTACGCCTATTACAACCTTGGGGGAGCAGCTGATGAAGTAGGAAGACAAAATATTGCCACCTTGGAGCGTAAGCTGTCGCGCGATGAAATATACGCCGGCCAGAAGCGTACAAAGGAGCTTAAGACTTACTTCGATAAAGTTAGTTTCTGAAGGTAAGCACGAGCCGTGCAGTCCGCCTTAGATGCCCAAGGAGTCCACCTCTAATTAAAAACGGACGGGAGCCTTTTCGGAGGTTTCATCGCCTGAAAGTAAGGCCGACGCTTCGGCTTACTTTGCATCGAGTTCCTTGATGAGGTCAGGGATGCGCCCCTCTGCTTTCTCGATGATGGCCATCGTTTCCTCGGCTTCGTGGCTTTCGCGTAGGCGAGCGAGTGCGATGGAGCCTTCGATATGCCCGACCTTGTGCGCCAGCAGGAGCCAGGCGGCGCCTTCGACGGTGTCTTGCGTGAAATAGATGCCGCGTAGATGCATGCGGCCGATGACGACGAGGGAAGGATAGTCGCCGATCTTGGCTGCCTCAAAAAGCAACCGATAGCCCGCGGCTTGGTTTACAGGACAGCCCTCTCCGTTGATCCTCATGATTCCGGCGTTTCGTTTCGCCATGGAATAGCCGCCCGCGGCCGCTTTGTCGAAGAATCGCAGAGCGCCGACAAGGTCTTTCTCGCCCGAGTAACCGTCTCGCAGCATCACGCCGATGTTATAGTTCGCGAGCGCCATGCCTGCTTCCGCTGCCTTATGGAGGCATCGCATGCCTTCCTCGTAGTTGCGGTATTGCGGTGGAGCCGAGAGCAGGTCCAGGCCTCTCGCGCAGAGGGCGTCGATGTCGCCTGCTTCCGCCAACAGCCTTCGTTCCTCGATCTTTTTCAATGTCTCAAGATGAGGGTTGGGTTCCTCTTCGGCATAGTTGCCGTCTAGCTGCAGGTCGCATGCTCTCACGAGCTCCTCGATTTTCGCCAGTCCAGGTACGATCGCCGCGATATCCTTAAGCCGATGGTCGCAGCCTGTGCCGTAAAGCTCCACGTAACCCTGTCCCGTGCTGCCGCTGAAGCACCAGACCCGGTCGACCTGGCTCCCCTCATCGTCAGTGGGCATCTCGTTCCACTCGCCCATGGAAGTCGTCTCTTTGATCACCCAGAAGCGCTCCCATTCCCTAGTCGTGGTCTGGATGTATTCCCTAGGTAAGATTCCGGGGACTGTCCCAGATTTCAGGGTCCACGTCTGGGAGTCTTCCTCCATCTCTAGATTGAACCCTCCCGTTCGGTTTCCGTCTGAGTCGATGCGTTGATATTCGAAGCTTGGCATAGGTTTGTGGAGTTAGGTGTTCAGTTCTTAAGAGGGGTGAGGGCTTCTTCCTGGGCCTTGGTAAGCTTAAGGGGTGCGAAGCGCAGGAAGGTGGCGAAGCCGTTGCGGCCTAGGGAAATGATCCGGACATATCGGCCGCGATGCCGGGCTAGGGCGCCCCGGCGGTTGTCGGGGACCTTCATGATCACGGACTCTCCGATGCACCGTGCGTTGTAGGTATCCACCCGGGCTTCCATGCCCCGGTAGCGGTACCAATCCACCAAGGCGCCGACCACCGCTTTGGCCACAACGGCGTCCTTCTTGGAGGGGGCCTTCCTGTACCCTTCCAGGGCTAAAAACACGTCATCTTGGACGCTATCTACGTAGAAAACCGGTGAAAGTGAGGAGATAACGTCCATCTCTACATACTGTTAACACTTTAATGCTAAGTCAACTTTAAATCGGCTTAAAGTATTATAATACCTAGTTTTACATCTATTTTACGACAACGATTTCGCCGGCAAACTTGCCGGCGAATAGCCTTACTGACAGTTGACAGGCCGGAAGAGGTGGGCATTAATCACTAAATGCCCCTCCCTGAAATCATCCAGACGCCAGCCCTTATCCAGGCTGGGCTGCGCCATGGTTCCAAGGGTACCCATACCACCCGTACTTCCATGCAGACCGAGCTCAATGAGGTCATGGAAGGGGTGCCGGCCTACGCCAGCCGTGAAGACTATCAGCGAGCCATCGTAGACGAAAACCTCCTAGGTAAGCGCAGCACCTCTAACCGTATCCTAACTAACCAGCGCTTGGGCGAACTGTACGGCTTAGATCGGGGCCTGCTGCTCTTTCGTGTCCTTCGTCACCTTTGGGCGGCAGACCAGTCGTCCCGTCCGATGCTCGCCCATCTCTGCGCGCTTGCCCGAGACCCGCTTCTCCGCGCGTCAGCCGAATACGTCGTGCCCTTGCAGCAGGGGGCGGAGTGCGTTCGCGGCGAATTCCTCGCCTGCCTTCGAGCACACGTAGAAACCCGGCTTAACGACGCCAGCCTGGACAAGGTCGCCCGCAATGCCGGCTCCTCCTGGTCCCGCTCCGGTCATCTTGACGGTCGCGTGCGTAAGATTCGGACAGCCGCCCCCGCCTCCTTCGGTTCCGTCGCCTACGCCATCTGGCTAGGCCACTTGGAGGGCAGGGTGGCCGACGAGCTCTTCACGTCTTTCTGGATGAGCATGTTCGACGCGCCTCGTGCCGAACTCCTGGATCATGCCGTTCGAGCCAAGCAGATGGGGCTGATTCGCGCCACGATCGGCGCCGGCATCATCCAGGTCGACGCCGGCCTGCTTACCGAAACCGCGCTTTCTAACTGATACCATGGGTCGAATCGAAGAGCTTTGCGAAGTCTATAACCGGAGTATTTCAGCCCCGTGGATGCGTACGTCCAGCGGTTCCGAACGCGTGCTGATGGTCGTGTATGACAAGGACCTCGAACGCTCGCTGCGCAATCGCGTGAACCTCTTCATTGATGCCACCGTGGCCGCCAATCATCCGTCCAAGCTCGTCGACGTGACCACCTGGTTCTCCGAGTGGATGGCCGGCCAAAAGTACGCGGAGGGGTATTTCGAGTCTCCGGAAGACCTTCAGACCTTGGTGGAGGCCGAGTTCAAGAAGCACGTCGCCGAACGCCTTCGCAAGGAGCTAGAGGCTGCCGACTCCGATACCGTGGTAAGCATCATGGGAATCGGCTCACTCTATGGGTTCCTGAAGACCTCGGAGCTTATCCGTGCGGTCGAGCCTTTTATCAAGGGTCGCATGGTGATCTTTTTCCCGGGCACTAAGGACGGCAATAACTACCGCATGCTGGATGCCCATGATGGCTGGAACTACATGGCCAACGGCATCTCCCTCAACGCTCAGCTCTAAACTTTATGAAGATCCACGAACTGCTCAAGAACGACATTCGCCAGTTCGGCTTGGCCAACCAAGGCCAGTCCCGACTCGACGTGAACGAGGCCCTGGAGGAGGAATTGCGCCTCTTCGTCTGCGATGGCCAGTACGGCAAGTCACTAGACCTGATCCTCAGTCGCTATCTCGCCAACATGCAGAGCTCCAAGCAGGGGGCGGTGTGGGTGAGCGGATTCTATGGAAGCGGCAAATCGCACCTCCTTAAGATGCTGGGACACCTCTGGGTGGACACCGAGCTCAAGCCGGAGATTCGTGCCCGTCAGCTCGTCGCCGGCCTTCCGTCGGACGTTCAAGGCCATCTGCGTGAACTCGACGCCCATGCAACGCGCCAGAAGGTGGAGAAATTCTCGGCGATGGGCACGCTCCCTGCCGGATCAGGAGACATGGTCTTCGCGACCATCCTGTCCGTGATCCTTAAGGCAAAGGGCCTCCCGGAGCAGATTCACCTGGCCAATTTCGTCCTCTGGATCCGTGAAAAGGGATGGGAAGCCGAAGTCCGTAAGGCGGTCCACGATTCCGGCGCCAAGTGGGAAGATGAATTGAACAATCTCTTCATGGGTACGCCCATCGCTCAGACCCTGCTGCAACTTGACCCTAGCCTGGCGACAGATGTCCGCGCCCTTCGCCAGTTGCTGAAGGCCCAATTCCCGAATCAGGTTCACGATCTCACCGGGGCCGAATTCATCGCCTCTGTTCGCAAGGTCCTCCAAGATAAGGACGGCAAGCTGCCTCTGGGCATTATCATCCTCGATGAAGTTCAGGCCTACATCGCGGATAACGCCGATCGATCCCAGCGCGTGACCGATGCCGCTGAGATCTTTAACAATAAGTTCGGCAGCAGCCTGCTCCTTGTGGCCGCCGGCCAATCCGCGCTGTCCGCTTCGACGCCTAACTTGGCAAAACTGAAGGACCGCTTCATCGTGAATATCCAGCTGTCCGATGCGGACGTGGAAGCGGTGACCCGCAAGGTGCTCCTGGCCAAGAAGACGCCCGCTGAGGCTGCCGTGCGTAAGCTCTTTGACGACCATTCCGGCGAGATTACGGGACTTCTCTCGGGCACTAAGCTTAACTGGGTCTCGGAGGACGAGCTGACCTGCATTACAGACTATCCGCTGTTGCCTCAGCAGCGTCGCTTCTGGGAGCACGCCTCCAAGGCCGTTGATCCGGCGGGCACGTCCGGTCAGCTCCGCTCGCAGCTTCGTAACCTCCTCGATGCCCTTAAGGACTGTTCAGACAAGGATCTGGGAGCGCTTATCCCTGGAGATAAGCTCTACGAGCTGATGGCAGCCGGCATGCTGAATAACGGCGTGCTCCAAAACGACCTCGGGAATCGTATCTCCGGGCTCAATAACGGCACCGAGAAGGGCCGCCTGCGCCAACGCATCGCCGGCCTGGTATTCCTCATCAATCGGCTTTCGAGCAGCTCGGGTATCGACACGGGCGTCCGTCCCGACGCTAAGACGATTGCAGACCTGTTGCTGACCGACCTCAAGGGCGACATCCGCGGCTTCCGCGAAAGCGTGAAGACGGAATTGGCCGCCCTCGTCGAAAAGGGCCAGCTGATGAAGGTCGGCGAAGATTACCGCATCCAGACGAAGCAAGGTGCCGAATGGAACCAAGCCTTCATCGAGGCGGCTACCGGCTATAATAACTCCAACGAGTATGCCGAGATGCGTGAGCGACTCTTCAGGACCCATCTCTCGGAGGTGATCACCAAGATCAAGCTGAACCATGGAATCTGCAAGGAGCGTCGGAGCCTCTTCATGCACTACGGCTCAACTCCTCCTGATCCCAACCTGGAGGGTATCCCGGTCTGGTGTCGTGACGAGTGGGCCGTTCCGGAGTCCACGGTTCGATCCGAAGCCTCCCAGCTAGGGCAGGACAACCCGATCATCCACGTCAGCGTCCCTAAGAAGGATGCTGACAATCTAAAGACCCATATCGTCCACATGCTCGCGGCCAAGCGAGTCCTCGACCAGCGTGGCGTACAGAATACGCCTGAAGGACGCGAAGCTGCGGAGTCCATGCGTGCCCGTCTCACGGCTGCCGAAGATCACCTGGGAGCCACCGTGCGCGGAATCATGACGGGCGCCCGTGTTTTCCGAGGTGGGGCCATCGAGGTCGCAGGCATCGACCTGACTGCCAATATCGAGAACGGAGCCCGGGAGTCGCTTAATCTTCTCTTCCCCCGGTTTGCGGATGCCGATTCCGACAAATGGAATGAAGTCATCAAGCGCGTCCGCCAGGGTATGGATGAGCCTTATTCCTATGTGGGTCATACGGGCGATACGGCGAAGCACCCGGTTTGCG
>JACCDV011098430.1_pt1 | contig 14702 bp, 16 predicted proteins | sample 7446131 | NCBI WGS metagenome assembly JACCDV01 (sample SAMN15323448, study PRJNA562643) | freshwater metagenome | isolation source: river surface water | place: USA:Blue River Watershed | collected 2017-08-17 | reverse complement strand
GCTTTGATCTTTTGCTGAAATCAGTTCAGCAAAACGCTGATTAAATGGCTGCGTCGTCAACTTCGCCAGTGCGGATACGAACGACCTGATCAACGGGCAATACAAAAATCTTGCCATCACCGATCTTGCCGGTGCGCGCCGATTTGATAATCGACTCGAGCACGGCTTCAACACGATCATCCTGTACCACGACTTCAAGTCGCACCTTCGGCAGAAAATCAACCACGTACTCGGCGCCGCGATAGAGCTCAGTGTGGCCTTTCTGACGGCCAAAACCACGAACCTCGGTTACGGTGAGACCAGTCACGCCAATTTCAGAGAGACCCTCACGAACTTCGTCCAGTTTGAAAGGCTTAATAATAGCTACGATCTGCTTCATGATGACTCCATGCGATCAAATACACATTCAATAGGTGATAGCTTACCACTCATCCGGGTATCGGTTGGTAATCGGGTAACGCCAATCTTTGCCAAAGCCCCGGCGTGTCAGACGAATGCCTACAGGTGATTGCCGCCGCTTGTACTCGGAAATACGCAAAAGGCGTACAACTCTGCGCACATCGGCCTCTCGAAAGCCCTGCGCAACGATATCTCGTGGGCTAATATCCTGTTCCATGTAGGCGGTAACAATGGCGTCCAGCACCTCATAAGGCGGCAGCGAATCCTGATCGGTCTGGTCCGGGCGTAACTCCGCCGAAGGTGGGCGCTCGATAATGCGCCAGGGGATGATTTCCTTATCGCGGTTAATCCAGCGACAGACATCGTAAACACGCGTTTTAAGCAGGTCCTTGAGTACGGCAAAGCCACCCGCCATATCACCGTACAGGGTGCAGTACCCGACGGCCATTTCGGATTTGTTGCCCGTGGTCAGCACCAGCCAGCCGCTCTTATTAGAGAGCGCCATCAGCAGGTTGCCGCGAATCCGCGCCTGGAGATTTTCTTCGGTGGTATCGGGTGCTTTCCCCACAAAATACGGCGCCAGCAAGGATTCATAGGTCTGCATGGCTGGCTGTATATCAACCAGCTCGCCTTTTACCCCAAGGTTGGCACACAAGGCCCACGAATCATCGATACTCATCTGTGCCGTATACGGTGACGGCATGATGATGGGCCGCACACGATCTGCACCCAGCGCATCAACAGCCACGCAAAGTGTCAGAGCAGAATCAATGCCACCTGACAGGCCGAGATAGGCGCCGGCAAAACCATTCTTGGCAAAGTAATCACGTACGCCCAATACCATTGCGCCATAAATCTGGGCATTCAACTCAGCGGGTTCGGTCTTGGGCTCAGCCGTTTGCCAACCGGTAGCAGGTGTCCAATCGACATAGGCCGTGGTTTCTGTAAATTGAGGTAGCTGGAGCACGGGCTCACCACCCGGGGCGACAAGGGTCGAAGCGCCATCAAACACGAGCTCATCCTGGCCGCCAACCAGATTACAGTAAACAATCGATAGGCCCGTTTCGGCGACCCGTTGTTTCAGAATGGTCTGCCGGTCTACGGCTTTATCCAGATGGTACGGGGATGCGTTAAGCACCAGCAGCACTTCTGCACCTGCCGCTTTGGCAGCTTTGGCCGGGTCGGCAAACCAGATGTCTTCACAGATGGCCAGACCAAAGCGCACGCCCGCGTGCTCAAAGCAAACCGTCTCATTGCCAGGCGAGAAGTACCGTAATTCATCAAAGACTTCGTATTGCGGCAGATGCTGTTTACGATAAGTGGCCAGGCGCTTCCCCTTCAGGAAGACAGTGGCCGCATTGTAGTGCTGGCCATCACGCGCTTCTGGGAAGCCGACCACGATAGCAATATTCAGATGCGCGGTTGCCTGCCCCAGCGCGGTTAATGCACTTTCAACGGAGCGATAAAAATCCGGGCGTAGCAGCAGGTCTTCGGGTGGATAGCCACAAAGACTCAATTCAGGCGTGAGCAAAAGATCAGCGCCACCTACGGCGGCCTGTTCGGCAAGCCCGGCAATCTTGCTGACATTGCCTGGCAGATCACCAAGCACCACATTCATTTGAGCAACTGCAACCCGCACGCTTTATCCCTGCCTCTGATCTGAACTTATCAAAAAAATAGCCCTGAGGTGACTCAGGGCTATTCTATGCCTAAAGGCTATGACTTACTTGCCAGCCTTGGCACGGGCAACGCCCGAAGTGATTTCAGCCTTGGCTGCAGCAGCATCTTTCCAGCCCTTGACCTTAACCCACTTGCCAGCTTCCAGATCTTTGTAATGTTCGAAGAAATGGGTGATCTGCTTGATCAGCAGTTCTGGCAGGTCGTCTGTGCTCTGAACCTTGTCGTAAAGACCGGTCAGCTTTGAAACAGGCACAGCTACCAGTTTGGCATCTTCACCGGCTTCATCTTCCATGGCCAGCATACCAACAGCGCGGCAACGGATAACAACGCCTGGTGGCAGCGGGTATGGCGATACAACCAGCACGTCTACAGGATCACCATCTTCCGACAGGGTCGAAGGAATAAAACCGTAGTTACAAGGATAGTGCATCGGCGTGGCAATGAAGCGATCAACAAATACGGCGCCCGAATCTTTGTCCAGTTCGTATTTGATGCCAGGTGCATTAGCCGAGATCTCGATAACGACGTTGAAATCGTTCGGGACATCCTTGCCGATGGAAATGTTATCGATGTTCATGTCTTCTCCCTTTATGGTGTGGTTGTATTTACGCGTAACAAAATGCGCTTAACTTGAAAATTATAGCCTCTGCGGCGAGTTTTTAACGCTTGCGACGCAATAACAATGAATTTCCGACAACAGAAATTGAAGAACAGGCCATGGCGGTACCCGCAATCACCGGATTCAACATGCCAATTGCCGCCAAAGGGATCGCCAACGCATTGTAGATAAAGGCAAAAAATAAATTCTGGCGGATTTTAGTCAGCGTACGACGGGAAAGTCGAATGGCATCGACTATGCCCGTGAGCCGGTTGTTCATCAGCACAATACCGGCACTTTCCATGGCGATATCCATCCCACCCCCCATGGCCACCCCGACAGAGGCAGATGCCAGTGCTGGCGCATCATTGATGCCGTCACCCACCATCATCACACCGCCAGGGTTTTGATCCAGTAGCCGCTTGACCTCTGCCGCTTTGCCCGCTGGCAAGACCCCTGCTCGAATGCTATCTACCCCCAGCAATGCCCCGACTACCTGGGCAGATTCAACCTGGTCTCCGGTGAGCATGACCGTATTCAAACCCAGCGTCCGAAGCTGGCTGAGCGCATTAGCCGCATCAAAACGGGGGGTGTCAGAAAAAGCCAGTATCGCGATGGGTGTGTCTTGGTGCATGACTACAGACAAGGTCTTTGCATCTTTAGCCAATCGAGCTGCTTGCTGCGCCCAGAAGTCAGAGGGGGCACTTATATGCGTAGCATCCCAACGCACAACACCATAAACCTCCCCGGCAATCTGGCCAAATACCCCTTTGCCTGCCTCATTGCGAAAATCGGTAATCGTCTCCGTAGCACCATAGTCGATTACGGCGGCACGAATGGCATGCGCCACTGGATGCGCCGACCCCTGTTCGAGTGCCGCTGCAATAGCAAGCACCTGATCTTTATTTACAGGGCTATCGACAGGCAAAACGACATCCGTTAGCGTCAAACGACCCTCGGTAAGCGTACCGGTTTTATCAAAAATTACCGTATCGACAGAGGCTGCTCGTTGTAAGGCATCCGCATCACGTACCAGAATGCCTTGGCGCGCACCTTCACCAATACCGACCATAATCGCCGTCGGTGTGGCCAATCCAAGTGCACAGGGACAAGAAATGACCAGCACCGCCACAGCCCGAATCACGGCCGCTTCCCAATTGCCCACCCAAAGGCCTGTCACAACGAACGTCACGAGCGCAATCAATACAACCATGGGCACAAACCAGGCGGAGATCCGGTCTACCAGCGCCTGAACCGGCGCACGCGAACCTTGTGCTTGAGCAACTAGGCGTGCAATTCCTGCCAGAACCGTACTGCGCCCAACACCGGTTACACGGCAAACTAGCAGGCCGTCTCCATTTAATGTGCCTGCATAAACCTTGTCATTTAAATGCTTCTCAACAGGAACCGGTTCACCCGTCAGCATAGATTCCGTCACCGAGGAACTTCCCTCGATCACCAAACCATCAACCGGAATGGCTTCCCCACTCAGTACCCTTACCCGGTCTCCCGGACGTATTTCGGAGAGCGGGACCGATTCGAATGATCCGGCTACCACTTCTCGCCAGGCTGTTTTAGGGGTCAGATGCAGCAAGCGTTCAATCGCAGATGCGCTGGATTTACGGGCACGCAGCTCCAATTGCTTACCCGTCATAATCAAGGCAATGACAACCACAGATGCTTCAAAATAGACATCACCATGATGTCCGGTGAGCATCACCGCCACCGAATAAACATAGGCGGATAAGGTACCAAGGCTCACCAGTACATCCATATTCGAGGTGCGCAGTTTTAGCGCATACCAGGCGCCGCGATAGAACGGCCAGGCCACCCATAACTGGACGGGCGTTGCCAATAGCCACTGCCAGATCAATGGCACATGAATCTGCTCTCCGGATAACCACATCCAGGGCATCATCAGCAACAATGGCGCCGCGCAGATAATCGCCGTCCAGAAACGTGCTTGTTGCAAACGATCCGTTTCGACAGCAGACATTTCCAGGATATCGCGCACTTCTGTCGCACCATACCCTGCCGTTTCTATAGCGCTAATCACCGCGCCCACACTCAGCGAACCAGCTACCTGCACAATCGCTTCTTCGGTAGCAAAGTTAACCTCCACCTGAACCTCTGGTAGCTGTTCAATGGCTTTCTGAACGGTACGGGCACAGTTTGCACATCTGAGGCCCGATATTTTTAAAACATACTCGGTCACTGGATACTCAATCCTTGAGCCAACCCATAGACGCCCCAAGCAATCACCATTAATCCGGCGATCCAACGCAGTGCTGATTGGCGTAGACGACTTAACAAACCAGCGCCCATCCAACCGGCAAGCAAAAGATTTGGCAACGTTCCCAAAGCAAAACCCGCCATCCAGATGGCGCCAGAAACAGGGTTTGCACTGGCAATTGCGGTAGCCAGGGCGCTATAAACAAGACCACAGGGAAGAAATCCCCAGGCAAAACCCACCATCAATGCCCTGGCGGGCGTGGTTACCGGAAAGAATTGACGGGCAAGTGGCTCGATACGTCGCCACAGATACTGCCCACCCTGCTCTAATGGGCGAACAATCAATGGCCAGCCCATCAGGTATAGACCCATACCGATGAGTAACACATTGGCCAGTATGTAAAAGCCTAAGGGCGCGAGGCCCAAAACAGAGATCCCAGCGTAACCCATAAAGCCAGCCAAACCGCCTAACAGGATGTAGGTGAAACACCGCCCCAGGTTATAGGACAACAGCAAAGCAGGACGACGACTCTCTGGCACAGAGAGCGACAACGCGCTCACGATCCCACCACACATCCCCAGACAATGGACACCCCCAAGCCAACCGATAAGCACCGCGGCAAAAAATGGTAAGGCTGTGGTGCTCATACTCTAGACACCCGCTCTAGATCACACGGGAGTAGCGTGGCCGACCAGCTTCAGTCTTCAGTCGATCCTGTTGCAGATAATGGTCAAAAGCCATGGCAATGATCCGCACCAGCAAACGTCCCTTGGGTTCAACCCGAATGCCTGTTGTATCCAAGGTTAACAACCCGGCTTCTACCAGTGGCTGCAACTGTTCAATGGCACTTGCAAAATAACTGACGAAATCAATAGACCAGGCCGAATTCACTTCAGCGTATTCCAGTTCAAAATGGCACATCAGTTCCTGAATGACCGCACGACGTAATTCATCATCCTTGTTCATCCGGTAGCCACGGCGCACCGGCAAATGGCCCGCATCAATGTCGGCGTAATACTCTTCCAACGACTTGGCATTCTGAGAATAAACCGGCCCCACCTTGGCAATGGCTGAGACACCAAAGGCCAAAAGATCCAGTTCAGCATGCGTAGAGTAACCCTGAAAGTTACGATGGAGTTTGGCATCCTGTTGGGCCAGCGCCAATTCATCATCGGGCCGGGCAAAGTGATCCATGCCGATAAAGACATAACCAGCCTCAACCAGCGTCTCGATGGCCATGGCCATCAGAGAAAGCTTGTCTTCACCCTTAGGCAATTCCGCTTCATCAATCCGACGCTGCGGCATAAAGATCTGCGGCAGGTGCGCATAGCTATAGAGCGCAATACGATCTGGCGCGAGGCTGAGCGTTTTGTCGAGGGTGGCGCGGAAGCCTTCTAGCGTCTGCTTAGGTAAGCCATAGATCAGATCAACCGAGACTGATTTAAAACCTGCATCGCGGGCTGCCAGCAAGACATCTCGTGTTTGTTCGAAGGTCTGAATACGGTTAACGGCCTTCTGAACCAGGGGATCAAAATCCTGAATACCGAGGCTCATGCGGTTAAAACCTAATTCAGCCAGCAAATGCGCACGACTAGGATCCACAGATCGCGGATCGATCTCGATGGAATACTCACCCTCCGGCAGAAAATCGAAACGTGAGCGCAAAATCTGAACAAGGCGTCTCATTTCGTCATCAGAAAGAAAGGTCGGCGTACCCCCGCCCCAATGAAGCTGGGTAACCGAACGAGATCCACTCAAGGATTGCAACTGCATATCCACTTCTTTCTCCAGATAATCCAGATAAAGAGAGGACTTGTTATGGTCTTTGGTAATGACCTTGTTGCAGCCACAGTAATAACAGACTGTGCTACAGAAAGGCAGATGGACATATAATGAAAGAGGCTGATCTGGTGCTGGCCGTTCCTTTAAGGCGTCTACCAACAATTGCGCCCCGGGGTTGGCAGCAAACCGGTCTGCCGTAGGATAGGATGTGTAACGGGGTCCGCTGATATCGAATCGGCGGCACAAGTCCCGATCTACTAATGCAAGTGTCGAATTGTTCATAACAGAATTATATGACTTCAAAGCCAGTATCGCAGGCCTGTAAAACAAAATCAGACAATGATTGCCAGCGGCATGCTGTCGACTTTACGGAAGCAAAGGCACATTGCCAGAACTGTGACATGAATCCGGTTTGCCATCCGCCCGGCCTAAAAACCGAAGACATGGATTCTTTGGACCAGTGGTTTCCAACCCGACGTCGCCTTAAGCGCGGAGAATCTCTGTACGAAATTGGAGAGCCCTTTACCGCAATTTATGCGGTACGCAGTGGCTTTTTCAAGACATTGTTGCCCTCTGAGCAACAGCGCGATCAAATTACCGGATTCCAGATGACCGGTGAAATTCTTGGGATCGATGGCATCGGCACTGGGAATCACGCCTGTAAAGCCGTGGCGCTTGAAGCCAGTGAAGTCTGCATGATGCCCTACGGCAGCATCGAAGAACTGGCTTCTAACCTACCGAACCTGCATGCACACCTAAACAAGCTCATGAGCCAACGGATTGTTCAGGATCAGGCAACCTTCCAGATTCTTGCCAATCTGCGCTCTGAATCACGTTTAGCGGCTTTTCTGCTTGATCTGGGAAAACGGTTTTCACATCTTGGCTACTCGCCCAATACCTTCGTCTTGCGGATGACCCGTGAAGAAATTGGCAGTTACCTGGGGCTTTCACTAGAAACCGTGTCACGGCTATTTTCACGATTCCAGGAAGATGGCCTTGTGGACGTACAAACACGGCACTTACAAATCACACAACCGGAAGCTTTGGCAGACATTGCTTCAGGAAAAGCGGCCCACTAGGATCGCATAAGGAAAGAGACCATGTTCAAACACATCTTGCTACCAATCGATGGCTCAGAACTGTCATTAATGGCCACACGCCGTGCTGCTGAGTTCGCTAGCGAAATCAAAGCATCGATTACGCTTCTGTTCGTTAAACCTGAATATCCGGTCAGCTACTACGGCGATGGTGCGATGATTGACCCAACCACACCCGAAGAATTCGGCAAACTGACCAAAACAATTGCAGACCGCAACCTGAAAGCAGCAGCCGATATCTGCAGTGCTGCAGGTGTGTCATTCACGGTACACACCGAAACCAGCGATGTCCCCTACGAAATCATTGTCGAAACCGCCGAACAGAAGCAATGCGACCTAATTTTTATGGCCTCCCATGGTCGCCGTGGCATCACCAGTCTGTTACTCGGTAGCGAAACCCAGAAAGTCTTGACGCATTCCAAGATACCGGTCCTGGTTTACCGTTGATCAACAAGAAATAAGTTCCTAACGATCTATCGGTTGTCCTTTTCTCATTATGTGTTGACGCTTGCAACGTTCTATAGTTTTATATACTATTGCGTCACAAACTGTAATGGAGACGCATCAATGGAACAAAAAGAATCAAAGGGATGGAGCCCATACCTTGCCGGTGCGCTGGTTGGCGTTCTAGCAATCATCTCTGTTTACCTCACAACGGTTCTTTTAGGCAAATCGATGTACTTGGGTGCATCAACAACCTTTGTCAGAGCCGCAGGCATGTTAATAGGATCACTTGATCCCACATATGTTGCAGACAATGCCTACTATGTGAAAGAGAAAGTCATCATCGACTGGCAATTCATGATGATCGTGGGGATTTTTATTGGCGCATTCATTGCCTCCAAAACGGATGGCAGCTTTAAGCTGGAAGCAGTTCCTCCAGAATGGGAAGCACGCTTCGGCGGTTCCGTCACAAAACGTGCTATTGCAGCCATCCTAGGCGGCATTGTCATGATGATCGGTGCACGCATGGCAGATGGCTGCCCAAGCGGCCATGGCCTGAGCGGCATGATGCAAATGTCAGTGAGTTCCTACGTTGCGCTCGCCTTCTTCTTCGGCATTGGTGCCTTGGTAGCTAATATCATCTATCGGAAAAAATAATCATGGGTATCGATCTTACTTTAGGCTTAGCTACAGGCATTGCTTTCGGGTTCCTGCTGCAAAAAGGCCGTGTACTTCGTTTTGGCAAACAAGTCGGCGCCATGCTTTTCAAAGACATGACAATCTTTAAGTTCATGCTGTCGGCAATTGTTGTCGGCATGTTCGGCATACTGATTCTTGCTGATCAGGGCATCATTGCGCAGAGCCATAAGGCAATGAATGTAGGCGCCCTGGTAGTTGGTGGCAGCCTGTTCGGCATTGGTTGGGCGGTCATGGGCTTCTGTCCGGGAACAGCTGTTGGCGCGATCGGCGAAGGTCGTTGGCATGCTGCATTTGGCATTATTGGCATGGTGATTGGCGCCGCTATTTACGCCCAGTTTTACCCATTTTTCAAAAGCACCGTACTTTCATGGGCTGACTTCGGAAAGATCAGCCTGCCTCAGGTATTCGGCGTTTCGCCTTGGGTTGTGGCTATAGGCTTCACCCTCATTACCGCGGTCATGTTCCGTTTTTTTGAGAAAAAAGGACTTTAACCCTCGTCGGTCATCAACAATCGAGGATGTAGTCACATGATCTTCAATCTACCTAGGTGATATCAATGTTTAAAACGGCTCACGATCTTGTACTAGAAGCTAAACAGCAAATTTCCGAGGTTTCAACAGATGACGCACTCCAGGCTTTGGTATCAAAGCCATTAGTGTTGGATGTGCGTGAACCTGACGAATTCCAGCAAGGACACCTGCCCTCAGCAATCAACATCCCGAGAGGGATGCTTGAGTTCCGAATGAGCCAGGATCCTTCATTGATTGATCGTGAACGTAACATTCTGCTGTATTGCAAGACAAGTGGCCGCGCAGCCTTAGCCGCAAACGCATTGAAACAGCTCGGCTTCGCCAATGTTCACAGTATTGCTGGTGGATTTGACGCCTGGTGTTCTGCCGGTTTGCCAACAGAAACACCTAAGTCGTTGACATTTGAATAACGTCATACATTCTGAATGCAAAAAAAAGGGACAGCTTAGGCTGTCCCTTTTTTGTCTTTAACAGAAAGCCTTATTCGTCGGTTGGCTTCTCGTTCATCTTCTTATTAAACAAACGGCCAAAGAAGATCGACATGCCAATCACGAAACCAATCACAGCCAAACTACCCAAACCAACATCTGTAGTAAATAGTTCTTTCCAAGCCATCTTTCACTCCTCTAGATAAAATTTAAATTATTGGGGTTTTGCAAAGACAACAACCGCATTATTTTTTTGGATATCCCAGTTACCATCCATACGCCAACCAGCTAATAGGTCTTCAATCACCACGTGCCAACGCCCTGTACCAAGGCTTTGCGAGATCTCACCTCGATATACGTTACCCGAACGCACGAGGTTGATTCGTTGATCCTCACCTTTACGCGTCGGATGCACCAACCTCAATTGAAGCGTATCTGGCAAGGCTTCCTTAGGCAAACCATTTAAAACCAAATCAACCGATCGCTTATCTGCACCAAGACTCAATTGGGCGTTGATATTTAACTCAGCAGCCAACTGGCGTTGCTTCAGCTCCTGATTTACCGCTAGACCAACTTTATAATAGTTATCATCTACCAAGCCGTCATTACTGATGATAGCCAGCCAAGCGGTAGCAAATCCTGCAACGATAACAATCGCAGGCCCGGCCATAAGAATCCAGGGCCAACGATGCTTGTACCAGGGCGTAATTGAGTTGGTCATTCTGTTAAATTATTTAGGCTGAATAAATGTCGACTTTTCATCCAGTTTAATGGATGGGTTCTCGACATCTTCAATGATAAACCTAATTTGGTTTGCACCTGGATTTCCAACGTCTGACGGTACACGGACATTGATTGGTTGAGTCAGGTTACCCAAAGGCTCAACTTTGAATGTATCAGCGCCATCCAAACGGATTTTATCCATACCTTCGGGCTTAACGCTAAAGGTACGAACGCTATCTTGCATATTCATAATGTGGAGCAGGTACACGTTCTCTGTCAGCCCATCCCCTACTTCACGTGTCATAACACCACGGTCACGTAGCACATCAACCCGCAAAGGAATTCGGGTGCTCAATGAATAGACAAATATGGCGGAAATCACCAGCAGAATGCCCGTATACAGCATGATGCGTGGACGCATAACATGCCGCAACATTTCTTTAGAGGTGTAATGCTTGTTCACCGAGTTTTCTGTGTCATAGCGAATCAGACCAGGCGCATAGTCCATTTTGGCCATAATTTCGTTACAGGCATCAATACAGAGGCCACAGCCAATACATTCATACTGCAGACCGTTTCTAATATCGATACCGGTCGGGCACACCTGCACACACACTTTACAATCGACGCAATCTCCTAGACCTTTAGCCTTGAGATCATCGCTCTTACGACGTGGCCCACGAGGTTCACCACGGGCTTCTTCATAAGTAACAATCAGCGTATCCGGATCGAACATGACGCTCTGGAAGCGTGCATAAGGGCACATGTATTTACACACTTGTTCCCGCATGAAACCGGCTTGCAGAAAGCAAAATGCGCTGTAGAAGAACACCCAGAAAGCTGACCAACCACTAATCGTTAGATTGACGAGATCACCAATCAATTCGTGCATCGGCATGAAGTAGCCTACGAAGGTCACGCCGGTCCAGAATGAAACAATACCCCACAAGAAAAATTTGGTTGCCTTGATTCTGAGCTTTGCGCCAGACATGGGTGCCTGATCGAGCTTGATACGCGCATTACGATCGCCTTCAATTTTATTCTCGATCCACATAAAGATTTCTGTATAGACCGTTTGTGGACAGGCATAGCCACAAAATAAGCGTCCAGCAACAGCTGTAAACAAGAACAAGGCAAATGCTGAAAGCAGCAGAATGACCGACAGATAAATAACATCTTGCGGCCAAAGGACTAGACCGAATATATAGAACTTACGTTCAACAAGATCTAGCAATAGCGCTTGACGGCCACCCCACTGTATCCATGGACCAATATAAAAAATTGCCTGAGTAAGAAAAACCAGCAACCAACGCAGATTGTTGAACTTCCCCGAAATCGCGCGTGCATAAACCTTACGATGCTTTTCATACAGCGATTTCTCAACAAACTCTACGTTTTGTTCTTTGGTCTGATTTTCAGGCATTTCTTTATTTGTCATTTCACGACCCAGTAGCATTTAATATTCCAGACATTATACTCCTGTGCATAATGTTTGGACTATTAATGGAGTACATTCCAACAAAAAACGCCCCACCGGTTTCCCAAGTGAGGCGTTTCAATAAGTCTAAAACTTATTTAGCAGCCGGCTTTTGCGACAGGCTGTAAACGTAAGCAGACAACAGTTTCAGTTTGCCTTCGTTCAAACGATCACCAAATGCAGGCATCATGTTCTGACGGCCATTAGCAATAGTTTCAACGATAGTCTTTTCAGAGCTGCCATATAGCCAGACGTTGTCAGTCAGGTTAGGCGCACCGATTGCTTGATTACCCTTACCATCAGCACCGTGACAACCAGCACAACCAGAGGATGCAAACAACTCTTTACCCTTTGCAGAAGCAAGAGAATCGTTAGCCAGACCCGACAACGAACGCACATAATTAGCCAGGTCTTTGATCGCAGCATCACCAAGGTGTGCATGCGGAGGCATCATACCGTTACGGCCATTGGTAATGGTTTGCAGAATGACTTCTGGCGAACCACCATACAACCAATCGTTATCGGTCAGATTAGGGAAACCCTTGGCACCGCGTGCATCAGAGCCATGGCACTGGTAGCAATAGGTCAGGAACAGACGCTTACCCACTTCAAGTGCTTGTGGGTCTTGCGACAGATCAGTGATCGGTGTCTGAGCATACTTCGCAAACAACGGGCCATACTGCTCGTCGGCTTTATTTACTTCCTTTTGCCACTGACCTGTTGATGACCAATCAAGAATGCCCTTATTGTTACCAAGCGCTGGATATAGGAATACATAGGCCAATGAGAAGACTACAGTAATCCAGAAGAGATACATCCACCACTTAGGTAGCGGATTGTTATATTCCTCTAGACCATCCCACTCGTGCCCGGTTGTTTCAACCTTCCCTGTTGGGAATTTTGAACGACTCTGGTTCCAGAGAATAAAGGCGCACGCGAGGATGCTGCCTAGCACCACGATGGTGACGATAATTGAAGCAACACTAGTTAGCATGATGATTCTTCCGTAAGTTCGTAACGGGTTGGATTACTTCAGGGATTCTTCGCGGGCTTCGTCTTGCTTTGCCTGCTCAAGGGTTTCAAACGGAATGCGCGACGCCACATCGAAATCTGGCTTGGCTTTCCGGCTGAACGCCCAGATCAAAATGGCCAGGAAGGCGATGAATGACACCACCGTGACCACTACGCGAAGATCATTCTGATCCATTTTTACTGAGCCGCAGCCGGAGCAGCAGTTGCTGCTGCCGTGTTCGGCAGGAGCGTACCCAAGCCTTGCAGGTATGCAACCAGCACGTCCATTTCGGTCTTGTCACCGATAGCTTCCTTGGCACCGGCGATATCTTCGTCAGTGTAAGGAACGCCCACACGGCGCAGCGCAACCATCTTGGCATCCACATCAGCGCCTACGGTAGCCGAAGCCTTGGTAGTTAACAGGTGTGGATAGGCAGGCATGTTCGACTCAGGCACCACGTCACGTGGATTGTTCAGGTGAGTTACGTGCCAGACATCCGAGTAACGACCGCCGACGCGAGCGAGATCCGGACCGGTACGTTTCGAACCCCACTGGAATGGGTGATCGTAAACCGACTCACCGGCAACAGAGTAGTGACCATAACGTTCGGTTTCTGCACGGAACGGACGAATCATCTGTGAGTGACAGTTGTAGCAACCTTCACGCACATAGATGTCACGGCCAACCAGACGCACCGCATCGTAAGGCTTAAGGCCTTCGATAGGTGTCGTGGTCGACTTCTGCCAGAACAAAGGGATGATTTCGATTGCACCCCCAACCAGCACGGTCAGGAATGTCAGCACAATCAACAACCCTACTTTGCGCTCAACGAGTTCTTGTGTAATTTTCATCGTATTTCTCCGAATCTGTTGAGCTTAGTGGTGTGCTGGTGCAGGAACAGCAGCATCATTCACCATACGGGCACCCTGCATTGTCTTAACAATGTTGTACAACATCAGGAGCATACCGCCCAGGAACATGACACCACCGAGCACACGAATCGCCCAGAATGGATAGCTGGCCTTAACGCTTTCGATAAAGCTATAAGTCAGCGTACCGTCGGCGTTAACTGCACGCCACATCAGACCCTGCATGACGCCCGAAATCCACATCGAAGCGATGTACAGAACCACACCAATCGTCGCGATCCAGAAGTGTGTGGTCACCAGCTTGGTGCTCCACATTTCCTGTTTGCCAACCAGCTTAGGAATCAGGAAGTAGATTGAACCGATCGATACCATTGCCACCCAACCCAGGGCACCCGAGTGAACGTGACCAACAGTCCAGTCTGTGTAGTGCGACAGCGCATTAACAGTCTTGATCGCCATCATCGGACCTTCGAAGGTCGACATGCCGTAGAACGAGAGCGAGGTGATTAGGAACTTCAGGATCGGGTCATCACGCAGTTTATGCCATGCGCCCGACAGCGTCATGATGCCGTTGATCATGCCGCCCCACGAAGGTGCCAGCAGAATCAGCGAGAAAACCATGCCCAGCGACTGAGTCCAGTCCGGCAGCGCAGTGTAGTGCAGATGGTGCGGACCCGCCCACATGTACGTAAAGATCAGCGCCCAGAAATGGACCACGGACAGGCGATAGG
>JACCDV010374393.1_pt1 | contig 14702 bp, 10 predicted proteins | sample 7446131 | NCBI WGS metagenome assembly JACCDV01 (sample SAMN15323448, study PRJNA562643) | freshwater metagenome | isolation source: river surface water | place: USA:Blue River Watershed | collected 2017-08-17 | reverse complement strand
TTGTTTGCAAGGTTAAGTGTTGCCGTGCTTCCTACTTCCTGAAATGAGGCAATACTATTCATAAATAAAAATTCAACTTGTACAAGTGAGAGAATCAAAGCTCGCGGAACAGAGTGAGAAAGGACCTCTTTCACTATGGACATATCTCGATAATATATACGTCGGAGTCTTGGAAGGAAGTTGTGTTTGTGAATATACGGAATCTGAATACACGCATGAAGAACAGCACCCACGAGCACACCGTACACAACACCGAGCATGCCTAACTTTGGATATAATAAGATAATACTTACAACTATAGACACATTATAGATCACAGGAGAAAGCGCATAGATGATAAACTTTTGTTGCATCTGAGTATATGAGCCAAAAAGGTTTGAAACACCCAAGAGAATTGGTTGTAGTAACAGTAGTCGAGAATATAACACGATGTTTGAAATCTCTGTAGTATCTGTCACACCAGGAGCTATATACGTTACAAGATAAGGCATCAAGATTGATACAATTGTAACCACGATTACTGCAGAAAACGTAAACACAGTGTACAGCACATCATATGTTTTTTTAGCATACTCATCACCCTCCTCGTGTGTCTTTGCTTTATGTAACAGTGGAATAAGAACAGTCACAGATACAAGGGCTGCAAAAAATGCATACAACATGTCTGGAATCTTGAATGCATAGTAATATGCATCAAGGTCAGAACCTAAACCAACATAACTTGCAAACAATCTATCTCGCAGAAGACCAAGAAGTTGGGATGAAAACGTAAATACAGCTAAAACAAGAGCAGTTCCTTGTAGGGTTTTTGTTCTGTTTTGCAGCATGTTGTACAGACGACGCATGGATTGAGTGTAGCAGATATGGCTTATTTTTGAAAATAAAAAAATCACACCTTTCAGTGTGATTCTCTTAGTACACCTCTCTTCCTTATAAGCCGAATTCTGTAGTAATCGAAATTACCGACATGCATTTATCTGGGATATACCTCGCGATATACCTCAAGCAGCACTTACTCAGACCGAAGTCTGAGTACACGACTTTGCACTCAAGTAAGAATTTAGCCGTTTCAATCTTCACGCTCAGGTATCACACATGAAGCTTAACCTTGATACAGGTCGACATGAACTTTCGAACATATCCGTCACTGTTCGCATCTCTATCTCGCGACAGACAGGGATTACCTGCTACCGTTCTGCAAACCGAAGTTTGCGAGTGTTCGGACTTTCCTCTATATGTTGCCATACAGCGCATATCCAAGAACAGGGGTGCCGTTTATGTATAATACGTATTTATATAAATGTCAATATTTCAATAAAATGCAACTCTCTGCGAGCACCTACAACACTCTCCCCTAACACCCTTTCTGTGTGATAGAGTACATACATGCATTGTATTCAGGTACTTCCTATACTCAAACATACATTTAGTGAAGAACTTACATATTGGACTTCTCTTGATTTTCAGGTTGGAGATCTTATACAAGTAGAACTTAACCACAGAAAGATATATGCCGTTGTAAGTTCTATCGTTTCCCTATCTGAGGCAAAAGAATTTATAAAATCAAGAGATTTTGCTATAAAAAAAATACACACATACACAAAAGTAGATTTTTTCAGTGCTGCGTTTATACGAGCAGTATTACAAACTTCAACGTATTATGTTAGATCTTTTGGTGAAGTATTATCAGAATATATTCCCAAAAAAATACTTGAAACAATCTCAGAACGGGAGATTATTACAAAAAAAGAAAAACTTGCTAGTAATACAGATATACTTCCTAAACCTATATACATACAAAAATCTTTTATTGGGCAGATTGCATACATACAAGAGTTACAGAAAATACACACACATATATGTGTTGTTGTACCTACAGATGCATATAAAAAACATATTGAAAAACACCTAACAAGTAACGAGGGTGTTGTAGTGCTTACACCTATAGATTTGTATAAGCTGGATCAAAAAGATATTGATGTATGTGTGCTTGCATATGCAGGGTCAGAATATTATCGGCATGTAAGAAAAGGTTTTGACACTCGTTATATGGTTCGTGCATTTTGTAAACTTCGTCCTGTACAACTTGTGGAGATGGATACTGTATTACCTATATACGAAGACATTTCTGTTGATAACATACATACAAGCATGCGCGCACAAACTCCTTATATACACATAGTAGACCAGACTGTATCTAAAGTGGCAAAAGTTAAAAGAAAAGTAGCAGGTATTGAAAAACCGGAAGATGATGTCGACGTAAGGGATTTTATGGAAAAAGATGTTGATATTATTACACATAAAAAACTCAGACTTATATCTCCTGAACTATACTCTCTTATCATCTATGCACAAAAACAAAAAGAAGATATCTTCATATATACGACTCGTAAAGGACTGAGTTCATCTGTTGTGTGTTCGGATTGTGGACATACACTCACGTGTGATATATGTAAAAAACCATATAGATTAGAAACACTCGATGGTACAACTTCGTATACATGCGTAAACGGACACGAGTCCATATCTATAGATAGTACATGTCCTGTTTGTGGAGGTATACATCTTCAAGGACTTGGAGCAGGAACAGATGCACTTGTTCGAGAACTAACAGATGTTATATCAATGCCTGTTATCACTATCGACAGTAGTACAAGCACACAGGCAGGAGTGCGAAAAACATTTGCAAAAAGAAAAAGTGATACACATGTACCGACGATATATATCGGAACAGAACTTGCTCTTCATCAAAGTTTAGATGAAACGTTTAGATACACTGCTATAGCATCACTCGAAACACTTCTTGCGTTACCAAGCCCTATTGCAGAATTGGAAGCCGCCAGAGTTATCGAGCAGGTACAAGAAAAAACAACCGATACACTTGTGATACAGACACGTACTCCTGCTCATATATTGTGGCAATGTATACAAGAAAAAAGCTGGCTTACACTTACTACAAGAGTTCAAAAAGATACAGAAGAACTTGCTCTCCCACCTTACACGACACACATACAACTGTACATATCTTCAGTACACAAAAAAGCAGAGGAAGATATACAAGCAGTGAAGGACTATATATACAGTCACGCACACATCGTAGCAGCACATGCACAAGATGAGATCCGACATGTGTTACACTTCTTTATACCGAGAACCATACATCCATATATACAGAAAGGTATATATACATATCTCAAATCTCTCCCAAAATACATACGGATAGAGGTTGATAGTCCAACCCTCATGTAGTAGTATCGAGGTATATGACCAGATTAGATATAGTTGAAAAAGGAGCACCTGTACTCGAAACACCTGCACAAGCAGTGCCGCTTTCTGAGATTACAAGTACACGTATACAGAAAATTATTTCTGACATGAAAGAAACACTTGATAGTATATCGGATGGTGTTGGTCTAGCTGCCCCACAGATCGGAGAAAGTTTGAGGATTTTTCTTGTATCAAAAAGAGTTTTAAACCGTGCCGTCAAACATAAAAAGGATGATGTTCCAGAAAATCTTGAGGATCTTGTGTGTATCAATCCAACCATCATAAAATATTCTAAAACAAAAAAATGGCTTGAGGGCGAAGGATGTTTATCTGTCCGATGGTATTACGGAAAAGTACTCAGATCAACGCATGTTTCTCTTGAATACTATGATGAAAAAGGTAAAAAACAGGTTCGTGGTGCTGGCGGAATTCTTGCACATATATTTCAACATGAGTGTGATCATCTTGATGGACAGTTGTTTATAGATAAAGCTATAGATGTTGAGTGGTTAGAACCAAAAGAAGATGAAAAATAATTCTATGCAAAACACATATCCTTCATATATATTTTTTGGAACAGGACATTTTGCAGAACAAACACTTATAACTCTGATTGAACAAGGATGTATTCCAAGATATGTTATCTCTTCTCCAGACAAACCTGTTGGAAGACATCAGATTATCACACCTCCTGCAGCTAAAGTTGTTGCAGAAAAAGCAGGTATTACCGTATATCAACCTGAAAAACTTCGAACACCTGAAGCGCTTGCAGAACTTACATCTCTTATCAATCAAGTCGATGTATGTGTTGTTGCAGATTATGGGAAAATACTTCCTCAGGCACTGCTTGATATGTGTCCAAAAGGTTTTTTAAATATTCACCCATCACTCCTTCCTCTTCATCGTGGACCTGCCCCACTCCAAGCAACCATACTTTCAGGTAACAATAAAACTGGAGTAACCATCATCAAGATAGATGCAGAGATGGATCATGGTCCTATTGTTGCTGTGCAACATGAAGAGATTCCGCCAACTATGTGGCCATGTACTACAGGTGAACTTTCAGCACACATGGCACATATCGGAGCTCAACTACTCACAAAGACACTTCCTGCATATGTTGCTGGAAACATAACTCTTTTAGAACAAGATCATACTCTTGCAACATACACAAAGATGATAGATAAAAAAGATGCAGAAGTTTCGTATGATGATATACAAAAAGGAGAACTTTCCAATATATATCTCAAATACTGTGCGTATAAAGATTGGCCTGAGGTCTACTTTATGAAGGATGGTAAGAGGGTTAAGATAAAAAAGATGAGTTGTGTGGATGGAATGTATAAGATAGAAAGAGTGGTGTTTGAGGGTAAGAGTGAGGTGGATTGGAAGGAATAATCTCGACACATGCACACAAATACGTTTTGAAAAACTCTATATTTTCTTTAGTTATTCTTTAACTAATCTTCGGGTTTTATTGATAAAATCTTTCAGAATATTTTATATACATAGATATACACTATAAGAGATGTTACAATTACACGTAACATATTTATACAAACCCTTAATGTAATACATACACAGAAAAAACATGAGAATACTTCTTATAGAAGATGATAAAGAACTGACAGCTGCACTTACCGAATGTCTGCAGTCTGAACATATGATAGTAGACAGCTGTCCTGAAGGAGAAACAGGATCTTACATCGCAAGAACAAACGATTATAACCTGATAATCTTAGACAATATATTACCAAAAAAAATCGGTATAGATGTTTGTAAAGAACTCAGAAGGTCATATATCAAGACACCTATACTTATGATGAGTATTCATAATTCAAGTGACGATAGAATCTCATATCTCGAAGCAGGTGCAGATGATTGTATCGCGAAACCTTTTTCTATCGCAGAACTTATCATCAGAATCAAAACACTTACCAAAAGACCTTATACCATCAAAGAACCAATTATTACTATCGATGATGTCACTATAGATATTGAAAATCTCTCAGTTATAAAAAAAGGAAAACACATATACATGACTCGTAAAGAGTTTCTCATACTTGAACAGATAGCAAAAAAACCCGGTATTGTAGTAAGCAGAACAGATATTATGGATCATGTATGGAGTAAAGATTTTGATCCATTTTCAAACACCATAGAAACACATATACGAAACATTAGAAAAAAGATTGGCGATAAGAAAAACACAAAAATTGAAACTGTACCCGGTAGAGGGTATCGTATGTCAACAAAAGAAACAGGCACCCTTCGTTCACAACGAGTAAGAACCCTAAAGAAGTTGAGGACTTAGTTTTAGCTCTGTGCACCTAAACAAACTTCTTATCCCCACTTCTTCACCTGCAACGCTTTATGCGCAGCCTGAGTCTCCGCCTCTTGTTTTGATTTACCTTCACCGTTTGCGATATGTACATCTGCAAGAAAAACTCCGACTGTAAAAAGCTTATCGTGATCTGGACCAAACTCTTTCATAAGTTCATATCGTGGAGTCGTGTTTGTATGTTCTTGTGCCATCTCTTGAAACAAACTCTTCGCATCAATAAACTTCTTTTTCTCAATCACTTCATGAATCAATACATGCACATGCGTATCGATAAACTTTGCTGCAACTTCATATCCTTGATCGAGATATATTGCTCCGATTAAAGCTTCAATGGTGTTTGCAAGTATATACTGTCGAGCACGTCCTGTATCTTTTTTCTCACCTTTAGAGAGAAGCAGGTAGTCGTTCAGACCCATATTTTCAGCAACTGTGGCAAGTGTAACAGCGTTAACAAGAGCAGATCTGTAGGCAGTCATATCTCCTTCAGGTTTCTTTGGGTATGTTTTATATAAAAAATTTGTTACTGCAAGCTCAAGAACAGCATCACCTAAAAACTCAAGACGCTCGTTATGTTCGAGTCCTGAATTACGATGTTCGTTTAGATATGATCTGTGTGTAAACGCTTTTGCCAACAAATGTATATCTGTAAACTCTACCCCTATCTTCTTTGCTAATTCTTGAAATTTTTCAATTTTAATCATAAATAGTATCTATATCTCTATACTATAAGGAACGTATAACTCCTATAGCTTTTGTAATAACAGGCTTCATATCATCGTACAGATTGAGGTCCATGACCGCATCTATCTTAAACCACGCTGCGTCTTTCAGCCCTCCTTCTTTCTTTGCTGTCAAAGATGTGAAAGATGTTTCTGCAATAATATACTCCACTTGTTTTCGAATCTTTTTAAATTCTGGATGTGATGCCACATACTCACTTGTATCAACTGTCTGTATATATGTACAGTCAACCCCTAACTCTTCTGTAACTTTTCGTTTTGCAGCGTCGATAAGTTCTTCACCGTCTTGAATCTTCCCTTTTGAAAGTGTCCAAAAACCAAATACATCATGTACAAGAGCGAGATATATATCACCTTCATGTTTTGAAAATACAATACTTCCCACTAGTTTTTGTACTGGTAGTGCAGCTTTTTCTTCAGGGGTTAATTCTTTTCGCACTTTCTTTTCTGAAACTTTTTGTGATCGCTCTGATTTTTTATCTGCTTCTTCTGCACCGTAAAGTTCTCGATATACTGCACCGAGAACTCCGTTTACAAATTTACCTGAAGTCTCACCACTAAAAAACTTAGCAACTTCTATAGCTTCGTTTATAGCAACTTTTGCTGGAACTTCTTTTTTATCAGCATAGATGAGTTCATATAGTCCAAGTCGGAGTACATTTCTGTCTACAGTACCAATCTTTTCAAGAGGCCACTCTGGGGCAGCTTTGATGATAATAGCATCTATCTCATTCTTCTTTTTAAGAATACCATCAAGGAGACTTTTAGCGTATGTAAGATCTACATCGTCTTGAGAAAATTCTTGAACGTTATGTGTAAGAACTTCTTCAAAAAGATTAGGGTCAATACCACGAAAATCAATCTCGTAGAGAGATTGTAGTGCTATTGTACGAGATTGATGTCTGCTGGCCATAGGTTTTTGATGTTAGAATGTAAATGAGCAGGCTTAGACCGAGTTGGTAATAGTTAAGCTTTACTTCCAGCTTCTGCTTTTTGCTTTTTAACCACCTTTTTATCAATCTTAGCTTGCATATCAATAACCATTTTACCTTTAAAATAACCACAGTTTTTACATACCAGGTGTTTAGGTGTAGGTTGTCCGCAGTTAGAGCAGAGTGTTAGATCAACAGCTGTAAGGGCGTGGTGACTTCTTCTATTACGAGTGTGACCTCGTGTATGACGCATGTGGTTTACCATAATACTATGAGTATACGTATTTTGACGGGAATTGCAAGTAGAGTATGGGGGTGGTATGGTATACATAACACCCCGTAGTGTTAACCCTGAATATCCCAACCATCCCACACCCTCCATCCATGAACAACACCATCATCCTTGCCGTAAATCTTCTTGAGAAAATCTCCGGTCTTCCGTTGTGTCTCAAGATCATCATCCCTGTCTTCATAATCGTCAGCATCATCACATACTTCGCCATGCCGAAGAACTGACAAAACAGGGCTGCTTCCAAACCTTTTTCAGGTTCGCCTCTTAACCATAGGCGACCTTTTTTGTTATTTGTAAATTGACATTAACAACTCCATAGTTGAAAATAATTTTATAGCACTAAAGTAGTGGCTAAAATCAACCTTCACCCCTCATTACATGATCGAAATATTCAAGAAGTTACCCTTCTGTCTTCACGCACTTACGGTGATACCGATACTGACATGTATTATCTTGTTGGTGATATGTGTAGTCGCAAGCGTAGGATTATAACCTTTCCAACTCAAGCACCGTTATGGACAAACTTTTTGAGGAATACCCTATCTGTGTTCTGTTTGGTGCACTCTGGTGCACTTCAGGGGTCATATACTTCTGGTATGACTTGCTTTGTGAGAAACGTCTGAATCTTAACAGGTTTGCACAGAGTAGACCTGTGATAATCTCAGCGGTTTTACTCCTGATCAAAACACTCTATGTTGCTTTGCAGGGAATGATTTTCCCTTTTAGACTCTACAAAGCATCTATAAAATCACATCGCCGGAGATAATTTGAGAGCGAAGTACAACCCCCATACTTCGCTCTTTTGTATTTGACACATGTAAAATATACAAGTATACATATATAGGGTTTGCATCGACGTGATGCAGATGATTTTAGATTTAGAACACCTCACACTCAGATACTTTATGAACTTTTTTATTATCTCTTGCCTCGGCTGGTGCATTATTGGCTTTATCTCTTGTTGTTGGTTTTTATTCAAAAACCGCGCCCATAGAGCTAAAGATATCTTTAAAAATTCGCAGAGCATTTATGGTGTATTGTCATTTATGTTAGCACTTATTACACTGACATTTCTTGGACTTATAACAACAATAGGTCTCTACATGGTCGATGTAATACAAGATGTTCATGACTGTTAGAGAAGCCGTAACCACCTTATTTGATTTTCTTTTCTTGAAGACGAAGAATTCATCTTCTAACCCGCCCCAGGCACGCTGCAACGCGTGTCTGGTTTTCATTTGCAAAAACAACCCACAAAACCACCCCAACGACTAGTCCCAAACACTTGCTAAAACCCGTATAATACCTCCATGAGTTTTACCCACCTCCATGTGCACAGTCACTACAGTTTACTACAAGCTGTACCTAAGATTGATGAACTTGTAAAACGAACAAAAGAGCTCGGCATGACCGCACTTGCACTTACTGATAACGGCAACCTGTATGGTGCTATAGAGTTTTACAAAGAATGTACTGCAAAAGGTATTAAACCAATTCTAGGTGTTGATTTTTATGTTGCACCCCGAACACGACATGACAAAGAAGGACGTCTCGATACGAAAAGAACTCGACATATGTTGCTCGCCAAAAATTATGATGGCTACATGAATCTCATCAAATTAGTGACGGATTCAAACATTGAAGGTTATTACTACAAACCTCGAATTGATACTGAGCTTATTCAAAAATATAACAAAGACCTTGTTTGTATTATTCCATTTTGGAATAGTAAAATCTCAGAAGCTTTAAAGGTAGATGATACAGAAGTTGCGGAAGCTGAATATCAACTTTTAGTCGAGTCATATGGTGCAGAACATATTTTCTATGAAATCACTCGACACGAAGAGCTTGATCAACATGAGAAGCTAGAGGCGCGTGTTATAGCTTTTGTTGAAAAGCACAACATACAACCAGTTGCAGCAAATGATGTGTTTTACATGAACCCTGAGGATAAGAAGGCTCGAGCTACTATGATGTCTATACAAAGTGGATCAGCAGAACGATTTACTGAAGATGATGCAGACCTGTCCTTTGTATCACCTGAACGTATTGAAGAAATGTTTAGTGACGCGAACAACGAAAAGCGTGACGCATTTTTCAAACGTGCCATTGCAAACACACAGGTTATTACAGACATGTGCGACCTTAAGATCGAACTTGGTAAATGGGTATTCCCTAAGATGGATTTACCTGAAGGTAAAAATGCTGACGAAGCACTTCGAGACGTTGTGTATGCAGGATTTGAAAAGCGTGGAGTAGAAAAAACGGAAGAGGTTCTAAAACGTGTTGAATACGAACTTGAAGTTATTAAAAATAAAGGTTACTCTCCATACTTTTTGATTGTGTCTGACCTACTTCGATTTGCAAAAGAAAATGAGATTCTTTCAAACATTCGAGGATCAGTATCTGGATCTATGGTAACCTTCCTCTCCGGAATCACAAACATTGACCCTCTCGAGTTTCAGATTCCTTTTGAGCGATTTCTAAACCCGGAAAGACCTTCTGCTCCGGATATCGACATGGATTATGCCGACGATAGACGTGATGAAGTTGTAAACTATGCACGACGTAAATATGGCGTTGATAAAGTGGCACAGATTGGAACATTCGGAACTATGGCCGCTAAAGGTTCTATTAAAGACGTAACACGAGCTCTTGGATATCCATACACTCTCGGTGACCAGATTTCAAAACTCGTACCACTTGGCTCACAAGGATTTTTGATGACTATTCAGCATGCTATGGATATCACTCCAGAACTTAAGGAACTCTATGATACAAATCCTGATGTTCGAGCTGTTATAGATCTTGCAAAAAAAGTTGAGGGTTGTGCGCGACAAGTTGGAGTACATGCGGCTGGTGTAGTGATATCCCCTACAGCTCTTACTGATTTCACCCCACTCCAATACGATACTAAAGGTGAACAAAAGATTATCAGTCAATATGATATGTACTCTATTGAAGAGGCTGGTCTTTTGAAGTTTGACTTCCTTGGTCTTAAAAACTTGAAAATTATCTATGAAGCAAAAAAACTTGTTCGTAATCGTTTTGGTATTGACATTGACATTGACAACGTAAGTCTTGCGGATAAGAAAACATTTGAAATGTTAGCACGCGGTGAGACGCAAGATCTTTTCCAGTTGAACGGTGACGGTATGACCAAATATCTTGTTGATCTAAAACCAACGACCATCCACGACATCAACGCGATGGTGGCTTTATATCGACCAGGCCCGATTCAGTTTATTCCGATGTATATTGAGCGAAAGCACAACCCTACACTTGTGACATACATGGATCCACTACTTGAGGATATTCTTGAAAAGACATATGGGGTTCTCGTATACCAAGACGACCTTTTGATGATGGCACACAAGATTGCAGGATATTCTTGGGGTGAGGTGGACAAGTTCCGTAAGGCTGTAGGTAAAAAGATTCCGGAAGAGATGGCTGCCCAAAAAGATAAGTTTATCAAAGGATGCATCTCTCATAGTGGGTGGTCAGAGAAAAAAGCTGTTGATGTATGGAAATGGATTGAACCCTTTGCATCCTACGGATTTAACAAAGCCCACTCTGTGTCATATGGTCGTGTTGCATACATCACCGCATATCTTAAGGCAAACTATCCTACTGAGTACATGACAGCGGTTCTTACAGCTGAAGCCGGTGATCTGGATGGTGTAGCTGTGTCTATTAAGGAATGTAAACGAATGGGTATTACCATCCTTCCGCCGAGTATCAATGAGAGTTACGGGACATTTACGGTAATTCCCGATTATATGACAGATGAACAAACAGGACAAAAGCATGACGCCGTTCGGTTTGGACTTTTCAGTATTAAAAACCTTGGTGAAGGTATTGCGAAAAGTATTATTGAAAATAGAAAAAGTGGCGGCCCATTTTCTACAATTGAAAACTTCTTAGAGCGAGTACAAGATAGAAACTTAAACAGAAAGTCTTTTGAAGCCCTGATCAAAGCAGGTGCCATGGATGACCTTGGTGATCGTATCGAGCTACTTGAAAATATAGATAGGTATCTCGAACACAATAAAGCAAATGCTAAAAAAGATGCAGCACAAGGAAGTTTGTTTGATATGTTTGGAGCAAACAATGAAACAACTACTGAAAGTAAAAAAGTTGTACAAAAACCTGAGGATGCACAACAACGTCTTGCTTGGGAAAAGGAACTTCTTGGTTTTTACATCTCTGGTCACCCGCTCGATAAATACAAACATATATTAGAGAAAAGAGATATTGATGTATTAAAAGTTTTAACAACTGGTGTTGAAGAAAAAATATATATTCTTGGAGGAATTGTTGAGAAAGTTAAAGAAATTCCAACAAAAAAAGATCCTCTCAAAAAGATTATATTTTTTACGCTTAAAGACTTATCTGGAGAGATTGAATGTGTGGTATTTCCTAAGCAGGTTGATGTGGCACGAAAAGTGATTGTTGAAGAAGCATGTATAGTTTTTAAGGGAAAATACTCTATGAAGGATGATAAGAAGAGTTTGATTTTTGAGAGTGCACAGAGGTTGAATTAGAGATAGGAATATAGTAATATACACACGTCACACAAGCACCATTACGGCCAGAGAACACTGAGTGCACGGCACTTTTTTTATGTACATGTATAATCAGATTTTTATAAAGAAAAATTACAGTTTCCCCTCCTGTATATCCCCTCTCACCTTTTCCATAAACTTCGTCATAAATCGCAGGTTATGAATCGATGCCAACGTTCCTCCAAGCATCTCCTGTGCCCTATAGAGATGTGATATATATGCGCGCGTGTAGTTCTTACATGTATAACAATCACATGTTGCATCTATCGGACTCATATCATCCTTAAATTCTGCATTTCGTAAATTCATGTTTCTATATCCATACTCACCTTTATGTACATCAGTTACAAACACAGTTCCCGTTCGAGCGTTTCGTGTTGGCATAACACAGTCGAATGTGTCACATCCTTGTCGAACAGCATCTATGATATCTGCAGGTTCACCAATTCCCAAAAGATGACGAGGCTTCCCCTCTGGCAAGACTTCGTTGACCCAAGCAACAGCTGTCATCATATCCTCTTTTGCAAATGAACCGCCAATACCAAATCCATCAAACTGCACTCCATTGTATTGCATTTCTCCAAGAACTTTTGCACTTTCCTTCCGAAGTTCTTCATGTCTTCCACCTTGTACGATTCCAAACAGCGCTTGCGTAGAAAATGCATCAGCGTTATCAACATGAGTTTTTAAAGATTCCATTGCCCATCGATGTGTTCTATCGAGTGATCGTTTTTGATATTCAAGAGGTTCATGAGGAGATGTACATTCATCAAATGCGAAAATAATATCTGCACCGATTGAGTGTTGAATTTCTATAGATTTTTTAGGTGTAAAATAGTGTGCACTTCCATCTATAATAGAACGAAACATAACACCTTGTTCATCAACTTTTGCAGGTTGCAGCACTGGTCGATCAGGATCACTTTTATGACCTTGCATATTTTTTTCTACAGTATCATGCAGCGCAATCTCATCGAAGTCCGGCCTCGCTTTTGAAGTGAACTTTGTGATATTTTTCCCCAGTGCAACACCAAGAGAAAATGCTTGGAATCCACCAGAGTCTGTAAACATGGGTCCGTCCCACATCATGAACTTGTGAATTCCTCCAGCTTTTTCAAGAACTTCAGTTCCAGGCTGTAGATACAAGTGATATGTATTTGCAAGAATCACATCAGCTTTCAGACCTTTGACCATCTCTGGAGTTAAACCTTTGATAGTTGCTTTAGTTCCAACAGGAACAAAGGCTGGAGTTTGTATGTCTCCTCGAGGTGTATGTATTGTTCCAACCCGAGCTTTAGATAGATTCGAGGTTTTGTGTATGGTGAATGTGAGGGGTCTTTTCTCAGTCATGTATATGTACCATAGCATAAAAGTGTGCTATTATCATAGTGACAGTTATAATAGAACCTTATCACCCTATCCATATGAACACTCCCTCTGATAACCACCCTGACAACAAGAATCAGGATTTAGTTGTAGTTACAGCTACAACATCTCAGATTCCAGATCAACGAACTGCACACGAAAAACTTCTCGACGCTACAATCGACGAATCTGATTCTGATGTTTAATGATTTTTACCACTCAACACTTATCCAAGAACATGAAAAATGGTTCTTGGTTTTTTCTATACATAACAAAACAATACCTCTACTTTTTTGTAGAGGTATTGTTTACATGTTTGTGTCTGTAAATGGAATCGCTTCTTACAGAAGCCTGTATACCTTTGTGGTTTTTTCAAATGCTCCGCATTTTCAAAAACATCACAAAGCTTTTCGATTCCACCACGCAAGCCAAGTCTTTGGCTTGCTCACAGACACAACTAGAAATCACCATATCTCTTTAGAGATATGGTGATCCAGTTCTAGTGTCTGTAGATGGAATCGAACCATCGACCTTGGGCTTATGAGTCCCACGCTCTAACCGACTGAGCTACACAGACGTAGATAAGCTTTTGCTTGTTGCGGGACTCGGATTTGCACCAAGATCTCCAGGTTATGAGCCTGGCCAGTTACTGTTACTGACATCCCGCTATATATTTATATATTACAATATAATAACTTATTATATTACAAAAATCAAATCTATATATAGTTCAATTCATCAAAAACCCTTTCATATTGAGCTATTGTACGCTCTAATAAATCTCTAGATATTATATAATCTGTACCACTATGAGCTATTTCATTTCTAACTTTATGAGCTGACCAAGCATCATCTAGACTATTTAGTTTAGATTTATCTGTATTTTTCAACATCTCACCTATACTATCCCCCATAAAACCACTTTTATTTAAAACTTCATAAAGCATAATATCAGCCTCAATAATAGCCAATTTCCAATCAGATTGATTTGCAGAATTATAATATCTTCCAACTATTTGCCATTTTGGATTTATTATATCATTTGTATCTGGTTCTGTATTTGAATTCTCTAAAATCTTTATATTATTTTCTTCAATTTTAGAATCTTCTTTTATCCCTTCATCTGTATCAAATTTCTTTTTATGAATTTTAATTATAATATCTCTTCTAAATTTATTATAATAAATAATTGATGAA
>JACCDV011278864.1_pt1 | contig 14703 bp, 13 predicted proteins | sample 7446131 | NCBI WGS metagenome assembly JACCDV01 (sample SAMN15323448, study PRJNA562643) | freshwater metagenome | isolation source: river surface water | place: USA:Blue River Watershed | collected 2017-08-17 | reverse complement strand
GGTTCCGGTCGGTGGCGCCTTACATCCACAAATTCCGCAACCAAACCTTTGTGGTGGGCGTGGCGGGCGAGGCCATTGCGGCGGGCAAGCTGCCCAACCTCGCGCAAGACTTGGCGCTCATCCAGAGCATGGGCGTGCGGGTGGTGCTGGTGCACGGTTTCCGGCCCCAGGTCAACGAGCAACTGCGCGCGAAGGGGCACGAAGCCCGTTACCACAATGGCATCCGCATCACCGACGAAGTGGCGCTGGACTGCGCACAAGAAGCTGCGGGCCAGTTGCGTTATGAGATCGAAGCCGCCTTCAGCCAGGGCCTGCCCAACACGCCCATGGCCGGCGCCACGGTGCGCGTGATCTCGGGCAACTTCATCACCGCGCGGCCAGTCGGCATTGTGGATGGGATCGACTACCAGCACTCCGGCCTGGTGCGCAAAGTGGATGTGGCCGGCATGATGCGCACGCTCGACATGGGTGCGTTGGTGCTGTTGTCGCCGTTTGGATTCTCACCCACCGGTGAGGCCTTCAACCTCAGCATGGAAGAGGTTGCCACCAGCGTAGCAATCGCGTTGCAGGCCGACAAGCTGCTGTTCGTGACGGAAATCCCAGGCATCCGCATGGACCCGAGCCAGCCCGAAAGCGAAGACAACCCGATCGACACCGAGCTGCCTCTGGCACAGGCGGAAAAAATTCTGGCCGAACTGCCCCCCAGTCACCTGCCTACCGATGTAGGCTTTTACCTCCAACATTGCGTCAAGGCCTGCAAGGCCGGCGTTGAACGCAGCCACATCATTCCCTTTGCGGTCGACGGCGCGTTGCTGCTGGAGGTTTACGTGCACGACGGCATTGGCACCATGGTGGTGGACGAAAAGCTGGAAGAACTGCGCGAAGCCACCGCCGACGATGTGGGCGGTATCCTGCAACTCATTGAACCGTTCGAGAAGGACGGCACGCTGGTCAAGCGCAATCGCACCGAGATCGAGCGCGATGTGGCCAACTACACCATCATTGAGCACGACGGCGTGATCTTCGCCTGTGCCGCTCTGTACGCCTACCCGGAAGCTCGGACCGCCGAAATGGCGGCCTTGACCGTGTCACCGCAGGCGCAAGGCCAGGGCGATGGCGAAAAAATCCTCAAGCGCATCGAGCAACGGGCCCGTTACATGGGACTGGACAGCATTTTTGTGCTGACCACCCGCACCATGCACTGGTTCATCAAACGCGGTTTCCAGCCAGTGGATGCCGACTGGCTGCCCGAAGCCCGCAAACGAAAATACAACTGGGACCGCCGCAGCCGCGTGCTAGTTAAAAAGCTGAACTGAAGCTGACAACCAACCCCAATCAGGGGTCACACTGGACACAGACGAAAAAAACCGCCAAGCAGATGCGAGGCGGTTTTTTGTGGGGCCGTTACAGCCCAGAAGACATTACTGCTTCTTTTCTTCAGCAGGAGCAGCCGGGGCAGCGGGAGCAGCGGCCGGGGCAGCAGCGTCAGCAGCCGGAGCAGCGGCGGGGGCGGCAGCAGGCGCAGCGTCAGCGGCGGGGGCAGCAGCAGGAGCCGGAGCTTGCACAGCAGGAGCGGCTTCCTCTTTCTTACCGCAAGCAGCCAAAACAGCGGCCGACATCAGAGCGGCGATCAGGAGAGACTTGTTCATTTGACAAATGATGATAGGAACCGGGACCGATTTTGTAACACCAGGTATGCCATCCCGACGGACAACGCCAGTGAATACGATGCACCTTGTTTAGCAAGCTATGCACCGGATCGGGGCAGATCATAATCCAAAAAATACCGGGTTAACCCTGACAGTCAAAAAATTTTCAAAACCCAACTCAGCGTCGCTATTCAACAACAGTGATACGGTCATAAACCCAGTGTTGACGCTGGAAAAGCGACTGTGCCCTGCTGCCAAAGCGACTCCAGTTGTTCCTGCCAGCGTGCACGCAAACCGGCATCGCTGCTGATGACAAAACCGCCATGCACCGGATCGGCCCGCCAAAGAACGGCCGCAGGGGCCATCAAATGGCACGGCGTCTGCGCGTGCTTCTGCCGCCCGGTGGCGCGGGCCTGAAAGCGGTGATCCCATTGCTGGCGCCACACCACAAAGCGGTGCTTGTCCGACTGCACGTGGCGAAAGTCGGCGGCCATCATGCGCAAATGTCCACCTTGCAAAGCCCAGCGTTGCAGATCAGCGCAGACCGATTGCTCGGCCAGCGGCCAATCTCTGAAGTCCGGGTCGCACCACAGCATGGACGACCAGCCATCGTCCGCTGCCTGCCGCACTGCGGACCGGATCGCCTGCCGAAAGGCTTCCAATCCTTCAAAGCGGCCCTCGCGCCAAGCATCGATGTCGGTCATGGGCATCAAACCTCTCGCGTCAGCCATCCAGCCTCAAACCAATCCGCCAGCAAAGCCTGAGCGTCCTGACTGGCCTGCTGTACCGCCTTGCCGTCGAGCCGGCGATCATCGGCCAAACGCTGCATCAGACGGGCATCGCGTCCACCCGCACGGAATGCTTCGCCGTTGATGAATACATGATGCTCATCGTAGAGCATGCGGGTTCGGCGGTCCAGGCGCACTGCCCCTGGCACCCAGGCGCAATCGGGCTCGGCAAACCAGACGGTGGGCTTGGGCTCGGTCAACACTTCACCCAGAGCACAAGCCAGGGCACGCTCGTCTTTCACCAAACGCTGCAGTCCGTCGCGCGCAAAGGCCAGCAACGTGGGCGGCACCGCACCGGGCTGTGCAGTGGCAGGCTGGCTGGGGTCTTGGTACAGCACCGGGTCTTCGTGTTCATCCGCCAGCCGCTGCACCAGCTCGGCTGCGAGCCCGCCGCGCTGCGGCGCACGGAACCCGATGGAGTACGTCATGCACTCCCCGTCCACGGCAACGCCATCGTGAGCCCACTTCGGGGGCAGGTACAACATGTCGCCCGGCTCCAGCACCCACTCTTCCTCTGGCTCAAAATGCTGCAGGATTTTCAGCGGCACGCCTTCTTGCAACGACAAATCTTTTTGCCGCCCAATGCGCCAATGGCGCCGACCGCTGGCCTGCAGCAGGAACACGTCGTAGCTGTCAAAGTGTGGCCCAACGCCGCCGCCTTCACTGGCCCAGGAAATCATCAGGTCGTCGAGCCGGGCATCGGGCACAAACCGAAACTGCTGCATCAATTGGTGCACCGGGTCCAGGTGCAAGTCCACGCCTTGCACCAGCACCGTCCAGCCGGGTTGGCGCAACGGAGGCAGGGCTCGGCGGTTCAGCGGCCCTTGCTTGAGCGACCAGCCTTGCCCTGCTTGCTGCACGATCAAGCGCGACTCGACCCCCTCCTGGGCAGCCATGTCGAACAAGGCCGCACGGTCCAGCAGTGGACGAAAGCCTGGTACAGCCTGACGGATCAGCAGGGGCTTTTTTTGCCAGTGGCGCCGCATGAATTGCTGTGGCGTCAGCCCGCCCAGCAAGGCCAGCGGTTGGTCCAGAGCGATGCCGGCGGGAGCCTGGCCAGAGCGTTGTGGTGTCGAAGTCATGGGACAATTGTCCGATGAAAATCACTTCACAATGCGTCGTGGCACTCACGTGGACCCTGAAGGACACGCTGGGTGAAGTGCTCGACGAACTCGACGAACCGACTGAATTCCTGGTGGGCGGCTCCGATTTGCTGACCAAGATCGACGAAGCGCTGCAAGGCCAGGGCGCCGGCGACTCGGTGGAGCTGCACCTGGAGCCTGAGAACGCTTTTGGCGATTTCGACGATCAGCTGTTGTTCCTGGAGCCGCGCAACGCTTTCCCCGCCGAGTTGGAAGAAGGCATGGCTTTTGAGGGCCTGCCCCCCGGCTGCAGCCGCCAAGCACCCGCCGATAAACTGTACTTCGTCAGCGAGATTTACCCGGAACACGTGGTGATGGACGCCAACCATCCCCTGGCTGGCATCGCCATCCGCCTGCATTTGAAAGTGCATCAGGTGCGCGAAGCCACCGAGGCCGAAGTGGGCGCCGGTACCCTGGGGACTGGCTTTTTCCGCTTGGGCTGACCGGTCGCTCAGCTCCGGCCGGTGGAGCCATAGCCACCGGCTCCGCGTTCGGTCGTGGTGTCGAATTCTTCCACCAGGTTGAACCGGGCCTGCACCACTGGCACGATCACCAGTTGGGCAATCCGCTCCATCGGGGTGATGGTGAATGCCACATCGCTGCGGTTCCACGCGCTGACCATCAGCTGTCCCTGGTAGTCGCTGTCGATCAAGCCCACCAGATTGCCGAGCACGATACCGTGCTTGTGACCGAGGCCAGAGCGCGGCAGGATGAGTGCTGCGTAACCCGGATCGGCCAGGTGGATGGCCATGCCGGTCGGCACCAGCTGCCAGGCATTGGGGGCCAAGGTCAACGGTGCGTCCAGGCAGGCTCGCAAGTCCAGCCCGGCACTGCCGGGGGTGGCGTATGCCGGCAGCTGCTCGTGCAGCCGGGCGTCCAGAATCTTCACATCTATTTGCATGCTGTGCTTCAGTTGGATGGCTTGGCGTCCTTAATGGCAGACTCCAGTGCCTTGGTGGGATCTTCCTCGGCACCAGGCTCCAGCTCACCGGCAGGATCCTCCTCCGCACTTTCGGGCTGCTCCTCACCATCAATGCCTGGCATGTTGTTGAGCATGTCAGTCACCGCAGCGTCATCCACCTTGACAGCGGCTTCAATACTGCCTGTCACGATACCGGGGTTGATCACAATGACCGCCACCATGATCAGCTGCAGGATGATGAAAGCGATCGATCCCTTGTAGATCTGGGCAGTGGTCACGGCAGGAATGCGCTGCTTGGTCACCTGGTCGGTGTAATCGCTGCGGGCTGCCACGCTGCGCAGGTAGAACAACGCGAAACCAAACGGCGGGGTCAGGAATGACGTCTGAAGGTTAATGGCGATGATGATGCCGAACCAGATCAGATCTATCCCCATCTTCTCCGCCACGGGAGCGAGCAACGGTACGACGATGAAGGCGATCTCGAAAAAGTCGATGAACATGCCCAGCACGAACACCAGCAAGTTCACCACAATGAGGAAGCCGATCTGCCCGCCAGGCAGCTTGTCGAACAGGTGTTCAACCCAGATGTGCCCGTCGGCCGCGTTGAAGGTGAAGCTGAAGACGGTCGAGCCGATCAGGATGAACAGCACAAAAATGGCCAGTTTGGTGGTGTTTTCCAGCGCCTGCTTCATCAAAACGACACTCAGGCGCCTGCGCGAACCGGCCATGATGAGTGCACCGAGTGCACCCATGGCGCCACCTTCGGTGGGCGTAGCCACACCCAGAAAAATGGTACCCAGAACCAGAAAGATCAGCACCAGCGGCGGGATCAGCACAAAGGTGACCTGCTCTGCCAGCTTGGATACCAGGACCATGCGGGCAATGCGGATCACCAACGCGAGTGCCAGGGCCAGCAGAGACGCTACGGTGATGGACATGATCAACACTTCGTCGCCTGCAGCAGGTGTCTCACGGCTGATCATCGGGCCGATGATCGCATCGTGACTCTGCGACCAGAGATACCCAACCACCCCACAGATGGACAAGAGTACAAGCAGAGAACGATGCCCACTTGCACCGCTGTCTTCACGGTAAATGCGCGCTTCCTGCGGCAACGCGGGCACCCAGTCAGGCTTGAAAATAGCCACAGCGGCAATGAAAAGCAAGTAGAGACCCACCAGCATCAAGCCGGGCAACAGGCCGCCCGCGTACATGTCACCCACCGACCGACCCAGCTGGTCGGCCAGTACGATCAGGACCAACGAAGGTGGAATGGCCTGCGCCAACGTACCCGAAGCAGTGATGGTGCCCGTAGCGATGGTGCGGTTGTAGCCGTATCGGAGCATGATGGGCAGCGAGATCAGCCCCATGGAGATGACCGCTGCGGCGACCACACCGGTGGTGGCAGCCAACAGCGCACCCACCAGAATGCCCGCTACGGCCAGACCGCCACGCACTGGACCAAACACCTGCGCCACCGTTTCCAGCAGGTCCTCAGCCATCCGGCTGCGTTCCAGGATGATGCCCATGAAGGTAAAGAAGGGGATCGCCAGCAGCGTGTCGTTCTGCATGATGCCGAAAACCCGCAACGGCAAGGCCTGGAAAAGGTTGGATGGGAAAAGCCCAACCTCCATGCCAATGAAGCCGAAGAACAGCCCGGTGGCCGCCAACGAAAAAGCGACCGGAAAGCCCGTCAACAGGAACATCAGCAAGCCGATGAACATGAAAGGCACGAAGTTGGATGCAATGAATTCCATGACCGAACTCCCTCTTACTGCGCGGCTTTGAGTCGCTGCTGTTCTTCTGCCAGCAGCTGCTGGGCCAGACGCTCCTCGTCGCTCGGGCCATCGTGCGCCAACACGTCAGGACCGGTGCCCGTGAGGAAAGCGACGCGCTTGATCAGTTCACTCACGCTTTGCAGGGCCAGCAGGGCAAAGCCGGCCGGGATCAACGCATAAACCGGCCAGCGGATCAGACCTCCGGCGTTGGACGACATCTCACCCGAAGTCCAAGCGTTGGCGAACAGCGGCCACGCCAGAACAATCATCATGTAACAGAGTGGAAAAACGAACAGCACGATGCCGCCTATGTCCACCCAGTTGCGGCCACGTGCGCTGAATTTGGAGGAAATGAAGTCGATCCGCACATGCGCGTTGCGTAAAAACGCGTAGCCGCTGCCCAGCATGAAGACGGCGGCGAACATGTACCACTGAATTTCGAGGAAGGCGTTCGAGCTGGTGTCAAACACTTTACGCACAATGGCGTTACCCGCGCTGATCAGCGTTGTGGCCAAAATGAGCCACATGGCCAGCTTTCCAATCAGACCGGTCAGTGAGTCGATCAGACGTGAGACTTGAAGCAGAAAGGACATGGTGGAACCCCACGTTTTGATAGGTAGAGCCGCGCTAAGCGGTGGTCTATGCCTGCCACCGCTTGTGAGCCCGAAAGTGGACCGATAAAAAGACAATATCAGGATACCGCGAAAAAAACCCCGCAGAGGCGGGGTTTCGCATTTCAATCAACGCATGCCCGTCACAGTTTGGCGGTCTGCATGTAACGGTCGAAGGTGGCCTCTGTGAAACGAGCCCACAGGTTGGCTTCCTTGCGGAAGGCAGCGTAGTCGCCGTAGATCTTCTTCCACTCAGGGTTGGTCGCACTCAATTCGGAGTAAAGCGCCATCGATTCCTTGAAGGCCAGGTCCATCACTGCCTTGGGGAAGGGCAGCACTTTGGCACCACTGGCCACCAGGCGCTTGAGGGCTGCCGGGTTGCGGGCGTCGTAACGTGCCTGCATCTCGGTGTGAGCATAGGCTGCTGCTGCCTCGACGATGGCCTGGTTGTCTTTGGACAGACCGTTGAAGGCCGCTTTGTTGATGAAGAAGTCCAGCTGCGCGCCGCCTTCCCACCAGCCCGGGTAGTAATAGTTTTTAGCGACCTTGTAGAAACCCAGCTTCTCGTCGTCGTACGGGCCCACCCACTCGGTGGCGTCGATGGTGCCCTTCTCTAGGGCTTGGTAGATCTCGCCACCAGGGATGTTCTGAGGCACACCGCCCATGCGGGTCAGCACCTTGCCGGCAAAACCGCCAATGCGCATCTTCAGACCCTTGATGTCAGCAGCGCTCTTGATTTCCTTGCGGTACCACCCACCCATCTGGGCACCGGTGTTGCCACCAGGGAAGTTGACGATGTTGAACTGGTCGTAGAACTCGCGCATCAGCTTCATGCCGTTGCCGTCGTAGAACCAGGCAGTGAGCTGGCGGCTGTTCAAGCCGAACGGGATAGCGGTGCCGATGGCGAAAACGTCGTTTTTGCCGAAAAAGTAATATGGGGCGGTATGTGCGACTTCAACCGTACCTTGCTGAACGCCGTCCACCACGCCAAAGGCAGGCATCAGTTCACCGGCGGGGTGGACTGTGACGCTGAACTTGCCACCGGACATGGCGTTGACTTTTTGCGCGAACACATCGGCTGCCCCAAAAATGGTGTCCAGTGACTTGGGGAAGCTGGAAGCCAAACGCCAGCGAATGGCAGCCTGGGCATGCACCGCAGGGGCTGCGGCAGCGGTTAGAACACCGGCGATGCCTGCGTGCTTGATGAGGGAACGGCGATCCATAGGGGTTGACTCCTGATGATTTGTTCAGCGGCTGCATACCTGAATACAACCGCTGGGACATTTTAGGGAGGCAATTGGCCGCAAACGGCGGGGTTAACCCTAAAACGGTCGCCGAGGCGTCTGAAATTATTTCAAACGTCAAGCGTTGGCGGCGACGATTTTCAAGGATGCACCCACTTGGAGCACGTTGGCAAAGCGTTCACGCACACTGCGCTCGATGCCAGCGGCGTCCAAACCCAACATGGTCAGCAATTTGGCTGGGTCACCGTGCTCAATGAAACGGTCTGGCAAGCCGAGCGTGAGAACTGGCAATGTCAGGCCAGCAGACTGCAGCGCCTCCAGCACCGCGCTGCCGGCACCACCGCTGACTGCACCCTCCTCCACCGTCACCAACGCATCATGGGTGGCCGCCAGCTGGTGCACCAATGCCAGGTCCAGCGGCTTGGCCCAACGCATGTTGGCCACGGTCGCATTCAGCGCATCACCCGCCTGCAACGCGGGATAGAGCAATGTGCCGAAAGCCAGAATGGCCACTCCCTTGCCTTGCCGCCGAACTTCGCCCTGCGCAAATGGCAGGCCGTCCAGGCTGTGCGGCAAAGCGACGCCAGCACCCGCACCACGCGGGTAACGCACGGCCACCGGCTGGTTCTGGGCGTAGGCGGTGCTCAGCAATTGATAACACTCGGCCTCATCGGCCGGGCAGGCGATCGCCATGTTGGGAATGCAGCGCAGGAACGGAATGTCGTACGCCCCCGCGTGGGTGGGTCCGTCGGCGCCGACAATGCCGGCGCGATCCAGCGCAAACACCACCGGCAGGTTCTGCAGAGCCACATCGTGCACCAATTGGTCGTACGCGCGCTGCAGAAAGGTGGAATAAATGGCCACCACGGGCTTCACGCCTTCGCACGCCAAGCCGCCCGCAAACGTCACCGCGTGCTGCTCGGCAATCCCGACGTCGTGGTATCGGTCCGGGAATTTTTGGTGGAACTCCACCATGCCGGAACCTTCGCGCATGGCCGGGGTGATGCCGACCAGGCGGGTGTCGGCGGCGGCCATGTCGCACAGCCAGCGACCAAACACCTGGCTGAAAGTGGGCTTGGGCGGCGTGGCAGGCTGTTGCAGACCCACCTGAGGATCGAACTTGCCAGGGCCATGGTAGGCGACCGGGTCGGCTTCTGCCAGCTTGTAACCCTGGCCTTTCTTGGTGACCACATGAAGAAACTGGGGGCCATCGAGCTGGCGGATGTTTTCCAGCGTCGGAATCAGGCTGTCCAGGTCGTGCCCGTCAATGGGGCCGATGTAGTTGAATCCGAACTTCTCGAACAGCGTGGCTGGCACCACCATGCCCTTCGCTTGCTCCTCCAGGCGCTTGGCCAGTTCAAACAGAGGCGGTGCGACGCTCAGCACCTGCTTGCCCACCTGTTTGGCGGCAGAGTAAAAACGCCCACTCATCAGATTCGCCAAGTAGCGGTTCAACGCCCCTACCGGCGGGCTGATCGACATGTCGTTGTCGTTCAGTATGACCAACAAACGCGAATCGCTGACGCCCGCGTTGTTCAATGCCTCGAAGGCCATGCCAGCGGTCATGGCGCCGTCGCCAATCACCGCGATCGCGTGGCGGCGCTCGCCCTTTTGCCGGGCGGCCAAGGCCATGCCCAGCGCAGCCGAAATGCTGGTGGATGAGTGGGCGGTACCAAAAGCGTCGTACTCACTCTCACTGCGCAGCGGGAAACCGCTGATGCCTCCCCACTGGCGCAGGGTAGGCATCTGGTCGCGGCGGCCGGTGAGGATTTTGTGCGGGTACGTCTGGTGCCCCACGTCCCACACAATGCGATCGTGCGGCGTGTCGAACACATAGTGCAATGCCACAGTCAGCTCGACGGTGCCCAGGTTGGAGCTGAGGTGCCCCCCGGTTTTGGCAACACTGTGCAGCACAAACTCCCGCAGCTCGTCGGCAAGCGGGCGCAACTGGGTGCTGGGCAGGCGCCGCAGATCAGCGGGCGTATTGATCGAGGAAAGCAGGCCACTCATGTGTATGGATCTCGTCAGTTGGCGCGGCATCAATGGGTGCGGCGCACCACCCAGTCGGCAATGGCGTGCAGGGCGCGGGTTTCGGTCAGGCCGCTGGCATCCAGCAATGCGTGGGCATGCTCGAGCAGCCCGTCGGCGTAGGCCTGCGCTCCCGGCAGACCCAGCAGGGACACAAAGGTGGGTTTGTCGGCCACGGCGTCTTTGCCAGCGGTTTTGCCCAAGGTGGCCGAATCGGAGGTGACGTCCAGAATGTCGTCCACCACCTGAAAAGCCAGGCCCAGAGCGCGACCGTAGGCCTCAAGGGGCGCCTGCGGCGCGCCATCCGGTGACACGGCGGTGGCACCCATGGTCACACTGGCCAGCAACAAGGCGCCAGTTTTACGGCGATGCATGTCTTCCAGCGCCTGCTGCGTCAGCACTTGCCCCACGCCCGCCAAATCGATCGCCTGCCCGCCAGCCATACCCTGACAACCAGCCGCCACAGCCAGCTGACGACACAAGCGGGCCGATTGGAGGTGGCTGAGGGTGCCGTCTTCGGGCACCAGCAGCTCGAATGCCAGGGCCTGCAACGCGTCACCGGCGAGCAACGCAGGGGCCTCGCCATAACGCACATGCACCGTGGGTTTACCGCGACGCATCACATCGTTATCCATGCAGGGCAGATCGTCGTGAACCAGTGAATACGCGTGTATCAGCTCCAGGGCACAGGCAGCCCTCAGGGCGGCCAGCTCGACGCCAGGTTGGAGTTGACCACCATGAACAGATTCGGCGGCGGCCATCACCAGCAGCGGACGCAGACGCTTGCCACCATCCAGCACCGCATAGCGCATGGCGTTACCCAGTCCAGCCGGGGCATCAGCGGGTACCCATTGTTCTAGGCATTGCTCGACCCGCTCCAGCTGGGTACGGGTCCATTTCGCGAAATCAAAACTGGAGGCTAACGTCGTCATGCCGTGCCTCCGTTCCATGGGCGAACCTCGCCGTTGTCCAGCACGCGAATCTGCTGTTCCACCGCTTCCAGCTTGGTCCGGCACAGCTGCAACAGGGCTTCGCCCCGCTGGTATTGGGTCAGGAGCTCGTCCAGCGGCAATTGCCCCGCGTCCAGGCGGGCCACCAGTGCCTCCAGCTCCTGAAAGGCTGCTTCGTAGGTGGAAGGCAAGGGGGCGTCTTGAGGCGACGCGTTGGACTTGGCCATGTCGGGATGAATTTGGAAACCGACAATTTTAGGCTTTTCAAACCCACACGGGGCTGACGTGCTCCAACGCCCCCGCACGGTGCACCGACACCGCGCCACCGGGGAGTGGCAAATTTCTGCCTTCCTGCCACAATGAGAACGTCTTCACCCGCAGGAGCGCGGCATGCCATCCACCCCTCCAGCAAGCCAGCCATGAAGCGACCAGCGCTTTACAGCAGTCGGCCTAGCCCGCCTGTGCAAACGCCCGGTGGAAAGCCGCCTGCGGCCGACACCCCGCTGCGTGTATGGACGCAAGTGAAAGCCTGGGCCAGCCAACCTGCGACTTTGTGGCTGGGCTGGGCATTAATGGGGAGCATGCTGGCAGTCAATGTTTGGCAAAACAGTCGGGGCTCACCCCCATTGACCCAGGCCGCCATCGACGAAGCGGTACTCCAAGCGTTGAATACGCAGACTCTGCCCTCGCCTGCTGCGCGCGCGTACGACACCGTGCTGCCATCCGTTGTGCGCGTCACCGGCTACGTCTCCCATCCCAGAACTGGCGAACAGATCGAGCACGGCGTGGGCACTGGTGTGGTGATTGTGGACTCGGGCGTGATCCTGACCAACCTGCACGTGGCAGCCGGCGCGCAAAAGCTGCACATCACCTTTCACGACGGGCAAGAGACCACCGCCCGAGTGATCGCTGCCCAACCCGAGAACGACCTGGCGGTGCTGCAAGCCCAGGAAGTACCCGACGACCTGCGCCCAGCCACCATGGTGTCCACCGACGGCCTGCTGCCTGGCGACCGGGTGGCGGCTGTGGGTTTCCCGTTTGGCATCGGCCCCTCGGTGTCGTCCGGCGTGGTGTCTGGCCTGCAGCGCTCGTTCGAATCGCCCGACGGCAAACTGTCCATGAACAACCTGATCCAGTTCGACGCGGCGGCCAACCCCGGCAATTCGGGCGGCCCGCTGGTGAACATGGACGGCGAGGTGGTTGGCATCGTCACCGCCATTTACAACCCCAACCGGCAGCGAACGTTCATTGGCATTGGTTTCGCAGTACCGATCGAAAGCGCGGCCTCCGCAGCGGGCCTGCCCCCGTTTTAGCGCTGGCATCGTCACGCCCACACGCTCCACGAAAGGCCACCATGACCTCTTTCACCCCAAATGCCGACACCGCACCGCTGATGGAACGGATCCTGTATGAAGTGAAGCGGGTGGTGGTCGGGCAAGACCGCTTCCTGGAACGGGTGATGGTGGCCATGCTGGCTCAAGGACACTTGCTGGTGGAAGGCGTGCCTGGTCTGGCCAAGACGCTGACGGTCAAAACCCTGGCGCGAACAGTGCATGGGCAATTCAAGCGCATCCAGTTCACGCCCGACCTGGTGCCCGCCGACCTGGTGGGCACCCGCATTTCCACCCAGAAAACGGCCGACTTCAGCACCAGCCTTGGCCCGGTGTTCACCAACCTGCTGCTGGCCGATGAAATCAACCGTGCACCGGCCAAGGTGCAAAGTGCCTTGCTGGAGGTCATGCAAGAGCGGCAGGTCACCATCGCCGGTGAAACCTACCGGGTGCCCGAGCCCTTTTTGGTCATGGCCACGCAAAACCCCATCGAAACCGAGGGCACCTACCCGCTGCCAGAAGCACAGGTGGACCGATTCATGATGAAAGTGCTGGTGGACTACCCGACCGACGAGGAAGAGGCCGTGATTGTGGAGCGGGTGATCGGCCCCCGGATTGAAGTGACACCCGTGGCCAGCACCGAAGAACTGGCCGCCCTGCAAGCCCAGTGCCGTCAGGTGTATGTGGACCCAGCCCTGGTGCAGTACGCCGTCAGACTGGTGTCGGCCACCCGGCGCCCAGCCGACCATGGTCTGCCCGAGTTGCAACGCTACATCACTTATGGCGCCAGCCCGCGCGCCACCATTGCCCTCACCGAAAGCGCCCGAGCGCTGGCCCTGATGCGCGGCCGGGGCTACGTGCTGCCCGAAGACATGACCGATCTGGCTGCCGACGTGCTGCGGCACCGGCTGGTGCTGTCTTATGAAGGGCTCTCTGAAGGGCTCAGTACCGACGGTTTTATCCAGAAAATCATGGCGCGCATGGCGCCCCCGGCCAAACCGCTGAGCCACGAAGCACAGGCCAAAGCCGCCTGAAGTCCATCCAAGGAGTCAGACCGTGTGGCAATGGTGGCGACGCAAGGCAGCCAATGAACCGGACTCGTCAGCCCTGCCCGACGGACAGGTCGACGCCAGCGACACGCATGGGCCTGCTGTCGACGACACCGATGCGCTGCTGCGCCGCCTGGAATGGACCGTGTTGCGCCGCCTGGACGGGCAGGTGCAGGGCGCACACCGCACTTTCATGCGCGGCGGCGGGCTGGACCTGGCCGACCTGCGCGAATACCAGCCCCACGACGACGTGCGCCACATCGACTGGAACGTCACCGCCCGGCTGCAGCATCCCCACGTACGCCAATACATGGAGGACCGGGATCTGGTGGCCTGGTTCGTGCTCGACCTGAGCCCTTCGCTGTCCTTCGGCACTGGCCAACGCGACAAGCGCCAGTTGCTGGAAGAGTTTGTGGCCGTGCTGGCCCGCGCTTTGGTGCGCCACGGAAACCACGTGGGCGCGTTGCTGTACGGCCAAGGCCCCGAACGCGTACTGCCTCCCGGTGGGGGACGTGCACAGGTGCTGAAACTGCTGCACCTGTTGCGCCAGGCCCGTGTCCCGGGCAATGAGAAACCATGCACCGAAACCCGGCTGACCGACTGGCTGACGAGGGCCAGTCATTTTTGCAAGCGCCGCTCTGCTGTGTTCGTGGTGTCGGATTTCATCAGTGCCCCAGGCTGGCATGAGCCTCTGGGCCGACTGGCCCTGCGCCACGATGTGCTGGCTGTGCGCCTGTTCGACCCGCTGGAACTGGACCTGCCCGACCTGGGCCTGCTGCCCCTGCGCGATGCCGAAAGCGGCGAACGCCTGTGGGTGGACACCCATGACCAGGGCTTTCGCGAACGCTTTGCCAAGCTGGCTTCAGAGCGCGAAACGCTGCTGCGGAAGCATTTGGCCCAAGCGGGGGTAGACACCCTGGAGATCGCCACCGACGACGACCTGGCCGAATCCCTGCTGAGGTTGGCTGCCCTGAGGCGACGCCGCCCAGTGAACGTCTCAGCCCAAGGAGGCGCCCGATGACCTTGCCCTCATTGCCCATCACCTTTCTGTGGCCTGCGCTGTTGTGGCTGCTGCTGGCCCTGCCATTATTGGTACTTACCTACTGGTGGCTGCTGCGCCGGCGACGGCAACTGGCGGTGCGTTACGCCAGCCTTTCGCTGGTGAAAGAGGCGATGGGCCAGCGAACGTGGCGGCGCCATGTGCCACCGTT
>JACCDV011296721.1_pt1 | contig 14705 bp, 8 predicted proteins | sample 7446131 | NCBI WGS metagenome assembly JACCDV01 (sample SAMN15323448, study PRJNA562643) | freshwater metagenome | isolation source: river surface water | place: USA:Blue River Watershed | collected 2017-08-17 | reverse complement strand
TGTAAATGATTTTGTCATCCCAATAAAGCCCATATGTATGGAAATCATCTGCAAGGGTAGTTCCATTTATAGTGTATACAGCATTAGTTTTACGGAATTGGTTGGTTGTCCAGTCTGCGCCCCAGTGCATTGTTGATTAGAATCTCTATGGGCCGCCGCCTGAAGATGCAGGGTAGCCCAAATTACCCCTACTTTACATTATGTCGATTTATCCACTGGTTGGCCAGCCGCCATACTAGAAATCACTAGGCATCATCCAAATGGCAGGCCAAAGCCAATCCCCTTTCGGAAGCTTAGCCCTTACCTCAACTCTTCCATAAGTGAATTCGAAGGATTTAACAGTGGTAAGTTTTCCACTCATTACGGGGTTGATATAGTTTACTCCGTTGGACTCCTTCCTGCAGCCGTTATCAAAGGGAGCAGTGCAAAAATCTCCAGGTGATCCGCCCCAAACCTAATAATAGGAATTATTGCGAACTGCGTTGGCCCCAATCTTTTCGTCAAGAGGAACAGGCTGAATAAACAAGATAGAATTATTAGTGTAAGTTGTTGTTCGGTTATTTTAATAAATTTGGAATTCATGATTGCCCCCTCCTGCGAGAGTAATGTCATGTCTCCACTTCTTGAAATCAAGTTTATCGAAGTCGTCAAAGAAGACTAGCTTGGTGGCACATTGGTGAACCACTAAAATCGATAGAAATGTTCGCAACATATGTAACATATCTTAGTTATTGATTTGATAACAATAAAATTTTAACATTTGCCTAATAGAAGCAGCAATCCATTCAATAGATTTAATCCAGAGATATAAAATTATCGTACAAATCATTCGCTTCCAAGCTCACAACTAGTCAGCCATCCCAATAATTTCTTAGCTTGTCATTTATCTGCCTTCGCTGGCTAAAGCTAAGCAAAGAACAGTGCACACTATTTTGCTCTGCTTCCAAAGGCAAAACCTCTCCTATCTAATCACCACTGCAAGGATATGTAAGGCAAGGTCAAGGTTATGCTCTGCTTTGACTGTTTGACAGCCCAGCTTGACAGACCTAATCAGTCCACTTCTTATCCTCTTCCAGTTTATTTGGGGGTAAACTATTCTCTATTTCTAAAGCAGTAGTTTTTTGGAAAATATATTACAACAAGCAGTAGAATAGCACTAGGGTGCAACAATAATGCTTTAACATAATTTGGAGGCAATAAACAGGGCTGTACATCCGAGAAGTTGAAGGGTTGAGGGAGAGTCATCGTTTTTTTCTAGGTATTGGTCTAAGATAAAAACGGCGGTTATGAATGTAGAGTTGTGAAATTTGAATGTCACGAGTGCTAATTTTTACAGCCAAGTGAGCAGCTTGGTCCTCATTTTGCCAGTTATTGATTTTTCCTTAGATTACTTGAGATATGAGTCACTCCTGATCAGGGTGTAAAAATCTTCAACACGAATGAGGGTTTCAATTTGCGCATATAGATTGGAGAGGTGAGCTTAATCAGGCTCCTCCTCGTTCTCGGAATGGTAATCAGTGACCTAAGTCATCGCTAACAAATTGATTATGCGATAAAATATTACCATAGCTTTTATGTCATTCAAAATTGCATCACAAAAAACACAAATATCTTCTATAATATGCAAAAATCTATTTAAGGTCACTTCTCACTATTATTTGTACCCGATTTCACTATTTTTTCATGGCCATCGTAACCAAATTTCCCCTATTTGTTTTATTGAATAGATCTTCTCGTATATCCAAGACACATCTACTCATTCATCAAACTAATCAAAATAGAGCATGCTTCATTAGACAAATGTTAGCAGAATAGATGTATGGATTTCTGATGCTCCGAATGATTTTTCCATTTTTCACCAATTAATACTTCTTCCTCTACTTTTTTCTTTTATTCTCATTATGGCATAGCGATATACTCTTTATCAAATATTTACTAAATCATCACTTTTCCATCTTGAACTGTTAACTAGCATCGACCATTTACGGTCAATACATGTCACAGCCAGCTTCCCCTCTCTAATATCCAGAGATGTGATCTTATGCTGTTCTGTAAGATCGTCGATTGGGAGTGGACTATAATTTTGGCCATGCCAAAGCCGAATCGAATTATCGTGACTCACACTTGCCAAAAACATGCCATTTTAGTCATACTTCAAATCGGATATTAGCTTTAGATGTGCAGGAATCCTCTTTAACTATTTTTTTCTCCTCAAATCGAATATTGTGATCAAATTAGCCTTTCCAGCAACTGCAAATTCAAAGCCATTTGGATGAAACCTTGCACAAAGGATTGAATCACTTTGTTTTATCTAATAAATTCCTTTTCCTGTCCTTAAATCCCAGACCATTCCATAGCCGCCCAAATCTCCAGTTAAATAAAGAGATTGATCAGGATGTAGTGAAGAGGTATGAATTTATTTCTAATGTCCTCTTTGGCTCAATATTTTGTTGATTCGCTTTCCATCCCATAGGGCCCAAGACTTATCATATGATGAGCTCAGAAAGTAGCTGCCAGTCTCCATATAGTTAATGCTATTGATTCTCTCAGAGTGAGCTTACTTCACAATACACTTTTGCTCCTGTAGCTCCTTTAGCAAACTCCAAACTGATAACTCTCCAGTTGTCGACCCAGTGAGAATATTGGGTGCTGATCCCGGTATGGATCCCACTCTGGGATGAAAATCTACGCTACATACTTTGGCGTTGGACTTCAGTGAGCTGATTTCTGAGCAAAAGTTGGCTTCTTTGGGGTTTTATGTGTTCCATACTTTGCCCTACCCACTGGAGCCAACTGTCACATAAAGGTCTCCCTTCGCTGAAAACACTCCTCTTGTGACTGAATTAGCGTCTCCATACTCTGTTGCAACTTTCTGGAAGTTTATTTCTTTGGCAAGGGCATGATTAAATTTTTATTAAGCATCCAAATTATCAATTTTTTCCTCCTCAGTCTGCTTGAACACTCTCATCATGGCCTTCTTGATGGAGTAGGTGGCGATTTGCACTCGCACTTTCTTCAATTCGCTCCACTCCTCGCTTTGATTACTAATCATCACAAATTATAATAGTTTGCCTCAATTCAAAGAAACTAATGCAAATAAATATTTATCTTTTGGGTTATACATCAAGCTAAAAAATAGTTTATCCGTTCATTATGAATAAGCTACTATAAAATTAACGTAATAATTTTTTGAACTTTAATGAGAGGAAGCCCCATTCGAAACCCTAGAGCCCGCCAAGAGTACACCCCTTCAAATAACTAATCCAACCAAAGGAACTCACTACCTGCCCTTGACTCCCCTCCCTACAAAGGAGAAACCGAATACTGGAGATCAAAATCTCGATAGTTGGAGTCGTAACTTATTGCCCTGAGCAACTAGCTAATGTATCATGCTAAAAGGAGTGAAAGTATGGATGACCTCTAGGAAAAAATAGAACTCCTACTTGCACAGAATACTCATTTTGTCGAGGAAAACGAAAGCCTTATCAAACTGGTTCAGCAAAAGACGGCTGAGGTTTAGATGTGGAAACAAAAGTTCGATTCAGAGTACAGTCAATCTAGTGTGGCAGAAATTTAGAAGAAGAAAATTTTTGACCATCTAAACCTTAAGGATCAATAACACCAGATACAGGTTTAAAAGTTACTGACCGAAGTATACCTCACCTCATTTAGATTACCCGCCTTCAGAATTAAGCTGTTTAATTCGATAATATAAAAAAATTGTAGATTCATCGGCTTAAAAATCAATACTAAAGTGAATCCATAGCGCAAATACAAAATCTTAGACGATCTCAAAATGGGAACTCTTAAATTCAATAGCTCAATATAAGAAAATTAAAGGATACAGTATAATAGAAAAACTTCGAAATAGAAACGCTTAGCCGTCAGCTTAGGCTCAAGAATGAAGAACTAAAGGCATAGGTAAAATAATTAATATAAAGGCATCTTATAATCAAAACGAGCTGAGGAAAGTTGAAGAGCAAAAGACTCACTAGCTTGATCTTGTTAAAGCAGAATATGAAAACTTAAATAGCAACTTGGTTCGCCAGCATAAGAAGAAGGAGGAAGAGCTGAAGAATTTACATGAGGTCAAAGTCAAGAGACTAACTTATTAGATAGAAGAGAAAAAGCATGAGATAGAGGAAGGAAAAAATAAGGCGAAGCGCACAGGAAACTAAGGGGAGCTATAGGTTGCTTAAATTATTAAATAAAATTGCCACCTACGTAATGAACTTAAATAAAATGATAATCGCAATAGAAGTCGTATTATCGAGCTTTCTTCCTTTTACGATGAGCAATTTGGCAAAGAAAGAGACGCCTCTCACAAAAGATAAGTTAATCTTACTAGCTTTTACAACAGTCAGCTTGAAATACTCAAAGCGATAATAACAGCGAAGGAATCGGAGAATCAAAGCTTATTGAGTATAGACAAATAGATTAAAAGAAACTAATAAATTCGGCTTCATCAAATTCAAGGTAATAACTTCCAGCTCAAAAGCAAAATCAGTGACATTGTTAAGCATTATTAACGATAGATAGAACTCTCCAAGATCAAAATTTCTCGCCTCTATCAAGCTGATATCGATAGCCTTATCACCACCCTCAAAAACAGTTACGCCAATCTCACTGAAGAACTTGACAACCTTAGAAACCTCCTTAAATAGACAAAGGCAAAGCTATCTTCCTAAATCCAAGAAAAGCTAGATTTAAGGCAAGAATATGAGTTGCGCTTGGCTGAGTTTACAGTTTCTCATGATCACATTCAAAGATAATTGAAGGGAGTGATAAGTCAAAGGGACAAAGAGATAGAGGGCCATGCTTCGAAGGCTTCCCTTACACATATCTCGCACAACCAACTCCTACAGACTCGTAATCTTGACATGAAGCAAGTGATGAATGAGAAGAGGACTCTCTAAAGCCAAATAAGCAACAAGAACCAATAAATTGTTGCCCTCAACATGAAGATTCAGCAGATGCATCAGCTGAACAAGAGAGATATATGCAGGCTCGAAGAAGACTTAAGCCAGGCAAAGGATGAGCACAGTAAGTGGCTATAGCGACAACAGCTTTAAACAAACGAATGGCAACTCTAAAGAGAAGTTTTCACCAAATAAATCTAAGATTTGAAAAAGAATATGACTAAGCTTAAGAGATAGCATAAAGATCAGTTAGCGTAAGTTACAAACTGCAGTAATCAGAAATCAATAGAAATAGCACAATTAGAGGGAGTTAATGTCGAGCTATAGAGTAAGATAAGAACTCTCGGGTCCAAAAATCAAGTTTAGATATAAAATGTTGAGAGAACTATGCTATAAACCAGATCATTGATGAATAATGAAAAAGATAAATTGGCCTAGACTTATACTAGAGAAAAGAATATCCAAGCAAGCTAGCACCAAAGGGTAAGGGGGGAACTTTAGCAGCAGATTAGCTAACTCCGCCAACAGAATGAGATTCTTCAAGATAATTACAGAAAGGCAATGATCAGTCTGTAAGATGAAAGGCAGAATGTCCGTAACTTGGCAGATCGAGTGAGTCATCGGGGGTAGTTGTAGTAGAAGGTAGTAAGCATTGGACTATCTAACAACTACTTCAAGAACGTGGCTGAGATCTTCAAGCGTGAGATAAGTGCATGACTGATCTTAATGATCTTTAATGATCTTAAATATTATAATATCAAATATCATCTGATTGCTTATTTTATACAAAACGCTAAAAGAATAGAATGGACTCGGACTAAAAAGGAGTCTCATCTAATTCAACGTCCTAAGTTGAAAAGTATAAACGCCTTTTCCTTGGCTGCGACACCGTTCTGTGGTACAGCTCTCCAGGATCGAAATGGATGGCGATCTTTTTTTGTGCAGAGAAGGTCTTGCCTCCGAATTACTTAAAGGAGAGGGAAATTTACAATTCATAGAGCGCGCTATAATTCATTTTGGAGCTCATAAAAAGGATTGTATCCTTGAGATATCGGATGCTTGGCCCGTAGTAACTTCGCTCAACTTTGTTGAAGTCGGTATTCCTCCATTCATTCTGATTGCAAGAATTGAGGATGCCGTTGTTGGAGGTAATGGTGAGGTGGACGAACTCAACAGCCATTTGATTGATGAAATGATGATAGAACTCGAAGATGAAGGGCTGGTGGATAAAGAGGCAGTTGATGGCTGAGCTGACTGAGATACTATTGACAGGATGAGGCGAGAAGATGGTGGTGATAAAATTGATCTTTCTTTCTACTTGTTGGTTCTTGATTTTGAGTTTGAGGTTGGGGATGTCGGTGTCTTTTTCGAGGATGAAATTGACGATGGTAGGTTAATTAATTTATTATATTTATTTTTAAAGTATTAAAAATGCTTCTTCCAGCTTTAAAGACACCAAATACTCCTCACTAAAGTATGATTTAAATGTGGTCTTACGATTTGTTTTCTATCTCCACTATTTCACCACCGGCACCCCCTGCTTCCTCGAGTAAACGGTCGTGTAAAGGTCTCCTAGCTTAACGAAGCGAATGTATGATTAGAGGGCAGAAGAGGCGACTTCTTGTTGGGAAGTCATCAGCACAATGATGTGCCTAAAGAATTTATTGCGCTTGTTCAAATCCACGTAATTCCAGTTTAGAATAAGCCCCTTATCTTTCTTAAAATCAATACTCAAAACCTGTTTACTCATTAAAAAATATTATAAGATTAAGCTTTTACAACTTCCATTTATACACCCCAAATAAACATAGCTTAGGACATCATCCCCAACCTTCGAGCTCTTTGAATCTCTTAATTATTATAATATTTGGCCACCTAATTTTCCTCAAGCTCGCGAGGCTAAGATAATACATTTCTGCTAGTTTTTATCGCTCCATTTTCAATACGATTGAAAGCTGAGATTGCTCTTGCGGATCTCGTTCTTACTTGAAAAAGTAGTCGGTTGATGACTCCTATTTGAGAGCCATCTTTATGTTTACCAATATAAACATAATGAATAAAGATAAAGTTTAAAAGCGATATTCAGTGCTTAATACTTTACCCACCATCACACCAAAACTCACTTCTTGGAGACTAACCAAATTTACCCATCTTCAAAATCAATTTATTTCTTGGGGATGACGAATAAAAAGATCATTTTTTGTTTAAGGTGTTCAATAATTCTCAATAAGCGAGGCTTACAAATTACATTGAGAACCTCAGAAATATCTTAAAATGCAAAAGAAATATTGTTCCTAGCTGTCTTTGTATTTTATTGCTATAATTATTCCACACGCACGTTTTTATTTCAGTGATAAATATAATTTAAATACTTGGCAAAGCTACCCAAGTAAATACGATTTGTTTTGTTTATTCTTACAAAGACATGGAATAGGGCCCCTCTGACCTGGAATGTTCGACTTATTTGGGCAAGTTCTTCTATTTGCGATGGAAAGAATGGATTCAACAGTTGTAAAGTACCAGATCTGCACATTAACTGCAGCACCATAAAGTGGTGAGGAAAAGCGAGATGCGAGAAATTTTCAAAGAATCATCCAAAATTAATAGTCCTATACATTCCAAATAAACGCCAAATATATTTAACTCCACATCATGATGGATGACTTCTCAAAAAATTAAACGACAAGGAGTTTCTTTTTCAGGCTTTCCTCATTGTTCCTGCCTACACTCTTCAATAAATAGAAAGGAAAGCCAGCATTTGTGAAATACTATTAGGCAGGTAACGCAAAAATTAGCCTTTACTCATATCTATTTAAAGACCAACAAAAGTAAAATATGGTGATTTAATTTAATAGTTTAATAGATAAGATGAACGATAATATAAAGATATACAATAATATGAGATCATAATAGTGGATTGAGTGATTGATTGATGGAGTTATAATTTCTTTGCTCATAAATTATAAAGCATTATTCATGTCAAACCAAACAGTCTTTATTGAAATGCACCATGATTACCCTTTCAACACTCCGATAAATAAGCTTTAGTGCGATGTCCAAGTCAAGCAGGTGATTGAATTCGACCTCCAGCCCCGCTTCATCCTCAAGGAAAAAATAAGAATGCTGAAAAGCTTAGGGTTTCAAAATTTGGTCGGCTTGGAATCTTCTAAATCTGACGAAAGCGCCACTATCCTTTACTTCTAATACGTTGGGGGACAGATAAATAGTTAATTAAAGAACTTGAGTGAAGATCAGCTGACTAAAATCTCGAAAGGAATGTTGGAGCTGAGCTAAATTCTTGCATCCAAATGGATTGTGCACAATTTCTAAGTCAAAAGAATAGGCCTTGACAAAAGATATAGTTTGAAATATTTCCTAGGGGTAGATTTCAAGGTGGATAAAAATATTAACAAGCAGCAAATCCAGTAAAATTATGAAACCATCATCAACCAAATGTTCGCCCGAATCCAGTCAAGCAAACAAGAGAGTAAAATAAAGAGTGAGAACTTGCCATCCCCCAAGGGCCAACTTTCCCCCAAAATTATTAACATTATCAATAGCATTGAGTTAGGTCAACGCAAGATCCTCAAGAAAAGCAGTATTTTGTAGGAGCAAAAAGAGGAAAGCTCAACGAACACCCTTAAAGCTTCAAGCAGATTTACCTTTAATAATGACAATCACATAGCTGTGCCCCCCAAAGATAAAGCCGAGGATGAGTAGATTAAAAGTGATCAAAAGCCTCTTAAAATGTAGTAGCTCAATACAAGAATAAATCGTCTGAAGGACTACATGAAGCAAATTACAAAGAAAGTTGCTCCCAACAGAAATACTAACCAGATGAGAACTGACTAGTCCGCACAAAAACCATTAGAAAAAAGAAGGTCAAATCCTAGGTAAAAAAAGTATTAAGCTAAAACCACCAAGGTGTAGACTGTCGAGCTTGGGGAGAGAAATAGAAAAAACCCTATTAACTTGGAGGACAATAATAGGCAGCACAAATAATATATAATGCTTGCTAACAAGGATAAGTATTGTGAATAATTTATGCTGTTCTTGGAAGATAATTTGTAAGGTTCGAAAGCCGAATAGTAAAGTAAAAAGGGAGCACATCGATAAAATCTCAAGACACAATCAAGCTAAATGACTTTATAAATCCAAAACAGAGTTCAGAAAGCAATCAGAAGCAGTCTTCGGCTTATAAATGGACTCAAGTCTCGCTAATCGATCCGCTGTTAGTGAATGCAGTCCAGTCATATCAATATTGTATTTTTGTTGAATATCTGATTTAATTAGATGTGAATGAATGCTTCTGGCAGAGTGGATATCTGCTAGTTCACAAATTATAATAAAATGTAAATAATAAATGCAATATCACTCGAAGGATATCTCGAAAAGCAATCTCCAGGAGTGATAAAGATCTTCCAGAAGAGATATTTTGCCATTCGTAATGGTGGAGAGTTCCTTGTTTGGTTCAAGACCAAACCCAACTCAATCGATATCCAACCCAAAGGTACATAGTATTCTACGAAGGAATTATAGTGACAGCGAGGATAGAGGCCATCAAGCCTGATGACTTCGATGATCGAATTCTAACTCTCAACTACAACTCAAGATGGTTTATTCTTCGTGCTGTAAAACTTCACAAATATAGGACAACAAAGATATTAGAGATCGATGGCTACGTTCTATTCATACTTTGATCGAGCATTTCAGAAAAACTCTTAAAACCAAATTCAAGGATTTAAAAGCTAAGAATACAGACTGGAAATTCTAAAATGCAAGTGAAGAGGTAGTCAAGGAAATCCGGATGTAAAATTAAAAACTCATTCTAAAGGAAGGCTAAGATAATATGTATAAGTTTTTGCATTTAGGCTATAAAAATCAGCTAAACAACTCTCCAGTATAATTGGCATTAATTCTGGGGTTGACTTAGAGAAATATATGGTTTTTGGTTTTCTCAATAAAAAAGCCTTCGTTGGAAGTGATCGAAAATGGTATTTTATTTACTCTTAGTTCAATTTATATGACGATCGTGATGACAATTACAACTAGAAAGTGAAAACATTTTTCTAGAGTTTAAGTACATAGAAAAAGCTTGGAGTTAATAGAGACTAAAGCTCATCTGAGGAATAATAAGAGAGTAAAGATGTAATAAAGCAATATTAAATAAATCATCTATATGAATATGACACCAAAACAAATAATATGACACTTAAAGTTGATTTAATCAGCATAATCTCCTTCACAAAAGAAGTTTCACAAACTCCATTTGTCTTTAAACTTATCTACTCAATATATGATTAACAAGACTATTAGAGCGCTGAAATAACCAAATAATTGATCTTACAAAGTGATTATATGATAGAGATTGAAAAATGGTTCAAAGCTTTTCAGATTATTTATCAAAGATACTCCATCTCCTCAATAAGATAAGCTTTGCTTGAAAAAAGATTCCAAAAAATCGAAATAAGGATGGTTAAGATTGATTAAGACACTGAATGGAGAATTCTCGGAACCTCCAACAAGCCTGAATTTGTTTACATCAATAGAGAAATCATGAAAGTTAGCGGGCACTCATTTTCAATGGAGGATATTTGTGGCGATATCACTTCTTCAAAAATGAGTATACTTTACAAGTAAACACCGAGCGACTAAGGCATAAATAAGTAAGCGACTATCCTTCGAATATCCTTTAAATAAAACCATAGGCTATAACTAGCGTTCGACAATAAATAAAACTGTAAAATTCTAAGAAAGAAGATAAAGAAGAACATGAAAAGAATCTAAGAGTAGTAATCGAAAAAATCACCAATCAAAATAGAGAAATAGTAAACAAATGAGGATACTTACTTGATTGATAAGAAGATAAGAGAGACATCAGGCTCAATAAAACTTAATTTCTACGAGATGATGGAGCGAGAAGTCCCCACATCGAGACCATAAAAGCCAGAGAAGAAGTCATCTTTCTTTGACTCGTTTTTGCAGATGCTGTGTGGAGCTCCAAAGGAATAAGATTATTTATATTATTGATGAGTCTATTATTTTGTCCATAACTTATTTACAATATAAATGTTAGCAATCATCACATAAGATATTTGTCCTCACCTGTATACATCCCCAATGAATCTTACAGCTGCTTCACTCTCAAACGAATACTATCTATGTTAGCTTGTAGCGTCTTGCTACTTTCTCTTAACTGTTAACACTGCTCTAGTATTCTTTCTCCCCGTTTCTTATCCTCAGAAACAGAGTACTGAACCATCTGCTCGAGTCGCTCAACCTTGCTTTTCAAAATATTATTAAATTTATCATGCTTATCTTCAATGCAGTTTCTTTGAGCAACTAAATTGGCCTTTACTTCCTAAATAAAAAAGTGATTACTTGCAAATCGTGATTGAGTTGTTGTGAGTCGGCGAACAGCTAATTAGCCAGATCAGTGATCCTAGTGACTTTGGAGTGAGAGTTGGAAACTGACTGCATGGAATTGGTTAATTGTGGAAGTTTCGTTTTTAGCGATTTGAATTTCATATTAGAGAGGGCGTTGGATTGAGTGATAAGCAAGCTGTTGATGGATGTTGTTTTTAGATCGTGTTCTGAGTACCTTTTAAGGTGATAGGAACTAGTCTTTTTTAGCTGTTCTTCGAGTAAGGAATTTCTCATTTCGATTGATTATTCTAAACAAGTTTTACAAAATAAAATATATATTAAGTCAATCTAATTCCAGTCCTTTCTTTATCTGGTTCGCCAGCACCAGGCTAAATCTCGCTAGCTCCTTGAACTTAAGATGGTTTTGCTCAAAGTTGTCATAGTGCTTCATCTTTAGCTTCTTCATCTCGTGGTACTTCTAGAGCTCTGGTAGGTCGTAGTTTACTTATACTATATCAATCGTGTTTTACATTTTTTCGAAGATATTTTTGTTCCTAAAGGGCCCTATTATTTTTTAACAGCCACCTTTCGGGTAGGCTAAACATTCAATTGGGACAAAGATTGCTGAACTGCTTTAGCTGGCAATTTGACATTCTTTAATGCAATCTGCGCTGATTTTTTAAATTTGATTTTATCAGCGATAGCAGCAATATCGTATTGACCAATCAAAGAGGGTTGTATTTTTTATTGAGAAGAGGTGCTAAGTATCCTTATTTTTTCAAGATTTTTGGAGCTTTTGAACTATCTTACTTAGTTTAATTTAAACATCCTTTCAAGTGCTGCATGGCAAAAGACTTTTGGCTTAATATCCTCATCTTGCATGTTCTTATTTAGCTTTATACTCACACTTGAGGGCAAACTTTGATGGTTTTTGTGACTCCTTTCTTTATTCTATCTAGAAATGAGTCTTCCTAGTTTGTCCCTCTCTTGCGAGAAAGGGATGAATTGTTCGCTATTTGGCTTGGGAATGGCAGTCTAAGTTTAGCTTTGGAACAACACAGCTATATGTTTGCGGGAATGGTTTGGAGGAAGCTAGTAAAATTATTCCATTCAATTATAATAAAGTAAGTTGGATTGACATATCATCAAACTTCCTTCTCCTCCTTGAAACATAGATTTACGTGTGATTCATACTTCCTCGCCTGCTCGTTCAGTCCTTATAATATTTTATTGGCGTATGCGTTTATATAAAAGTTCATCTTTTAGTTGTAATGCTTCAATAAGTCCTCAGGGTATGTGCTTAGCTTTTGGTAAATCTCGTCTTTTGATTTGCAATCATTTGGCTTACGAGGAATGATATGGATAATCAAGTGCTTGAGCGTGCCCTCTTCAGAGGAATTTTGGATGTTGATGGTGGATGAGCTACAAGCATAAAAACTCTCCATTGCTCTTGTGAGTAATTTAAGAGTGAGTGTTATATCGAATACTTCGACAGGCTCAAGCTGTGAAAACTAAGCAACTTGTCTTTTTGGGACAAGCAATATATCTGGATAGGAAAAATAGTACGGCCATCAAGTAGTTGGACGATCGGAATTAAGGCGTAGCAATATTTCATCTTCCAAAATATTTGCTTATTGTCTATTATCATCTCCCCAATCTTGTATACTGTCTTGTCAGTCATAACAAATATTAATAATTCAATTCGTGATTTGAAAACCAAGCATACATGTCATTCACAGAATTTATCATCCTGCTCTAAGACCAAACTTAATCATTCATTATTAAAATAATACTACTAATGTTGTCCCTTCCAACCCCACATGCGATGCATTAGGATAATTATCTATATCATACACATTCGAGTTGATTGACTATATTTTTTAAATAATTTCAAATGAAGTAGGCAAAGTATGCACTTGATAACTGGCAATTTACTTTTCGTGAGGCTGGGCTTTCCTCGTCATAATAAATTGAACAAGTGGCTACTGATTGCAAACTCTTTCGGGCCCCAACCATCGTATTCTGCCAAAATTAATGTGTCATCCATGAAAGCAAAGCAGAGATATCTCTCACCTATAACGCAAAACATGCCCTTGAGTTTATCAACTATTAAAAAAGACAGCAATCCTTTGTGCCATCAAATGGCTAAAGCCATCCAAACTCAATCAGTTATATTCCTGAAAAACTTTATGTCAAGCATGCCTAGCACTGGAAATCAATATAAAAGCCTAAAGACATATAGATTACTGAAATAAAAGAGAGTTCGGATAGTTTTTTTTTGAACTCTTTCAAAGGTCATCTAGAAGGGAAAGTAAAGATATAGAAAGTAAAAGAAAATGTTATTCCTCTCTAGAAGCTTGGCCCATCCAACCCAATCACATTCTATCATCAGGGATCAATGTATGAAGATTAGCTTGACGACAATGGTCTAATTCAATATGAATACAAGTTTAGAACAATGGCTGACAGTTGGTTTGGCCTCATTAGGAACTACGCCAGAATTGATGAAGTTGCTGTACTGATCTACGACACCAGAATCTATTGGGAAAAAGGCTGGAATAAAATCGGAAGACAATTTATGGTCAAGCGTTCAAGTTGGGAGGAACTCAAGGCTAAATTTGAGTTTCCTATGGGATGGACCATGAACCCCAATCAATCGCATTTGGTTTATCAGTCCCTCAACGAAGTATTCGTAGAAAATGAGTATATTCATTTCGGATGATTGATGGTGAATTATTGATGAGAATCAATTTTTTAAAAATTATTCAAGATCCTTTTTCTTAATTTTTTGCCCGTCTTGAGAGCACACGTCAATCATCATGTTTATATCCTACTCAGTAAAGGGGACGTTATATCTTCTGAACAATTATTTGAGTTCGTTTTTATTGATAAAGCCAGAGTTGTCCTCATCGATTGATTAAAAGACAGCATTGAAGTGATTGGGCTAAATATTGATCTTAAATACTTAAGAAACGTTCTGATTGAAGTACCTAAAGAAGTCTTATCTAGAGAGTAGGGTAGCGTTTTTAGAGGCAATATAGTTGTCTAGTTTTTTGGCGAATATTTTGCATTAATCCTTTAAGTTCTTATCTACTTATTGATGATTTTACTAGTATCGAAATAGTTCTTTATCCTTCTGAGGTCCACGCTGTTGTTTTATTTGAAAGTATTGAAGATGTAATTTAAAGGCTCGTCCACCGATTCAATCATTTAATAATATTATAAGATAAATCATCGATAAGCATTAAATCTTAAATACTTCTGCTTATCATAATTGTTATTGCTATTGCTTAGGTCCCTTACTCCTTGCCTCATCAACAAAATGTTTGGTACTCGCTTTATTTTTAAATATATTGATAATGGGCTTATTTTTTTATTTATCCTAGCCTACTAAATATAGTTTATGTTTGAAAAGGATGT
>JACCDV010548158.1_pt1 | contig 14706 bp, 15 predicted proteins | sample 7446131 | NCBI WGS metagenome assembly JACCDV01 (sample SAMN15323448, study PRJNA562643) | freshwater metagenome | isolation source: river surface water | place: USA:Blue River Watershed | collected 2017-08-17 | reverse complement strand
TCTCCTGTAGTAGCATCAAATTTCCCTGGCGCATGGTATTGCACCTGATTTTCTTCGGCTTGTTGTAATCCTTTCCCTTTGGTAGTAATTACATGCAAAAACTTAGGTCCTTTTACTTTTTTAAGTCGGTACAATTCTTGAATTACCGCCTGAATATCATGCCCATCAATAGGCCCTGAATAATCAAAATTCAAAGACTTAATTATGTTGTTTTGTCTCGGATTTTTACCTTCTTTAACCGCTGTTAAATAATTTTTAAGTGCACCAACACTTGGATCAATCCCAATGGCATTATCATTCAGAATAACCAATAAATTAGCATCCGTAACTCCTGCGTGATTCAAACCTTCAAATGCCATTCCTGAGGCTATCGAAGCATCGCCAATAACTGCGATATGGTGCTTTTCAAAATCACCTTTCAAATTAGATGCAATCGCCATTCCTAAAGCTGCCGAAATAGAAGTCGACGAATGGCCTACGCCAAAAGCATCGTACTCACTTTCGCTTCTTTTTGGAAAACCCGAAATCCCATGAAATTGTCTGTTGGTGTGAAAATTATCTCTCCGTCCCGTTAGAATTTTATGCCCATAAGCCTGATGGCCTACATCCCAAATCAAACTATCAGTAGGAGTGTTGAAAACATAATGCAAGGCGATTGTCAATTCTACCACTCCTAAACTAGCACCCAAATGTCCTTCTTTAACCGAAACTACATCAATAATAAAGTCGCGCAACTCTTGTGCGAGTTGCGGCAATTGATTAACATCGAGCTGACGTAAATCAGTGGGACTGTTGATTGTAGATAGTAAATTAATTGACATGATGCAAATGTACAAATTGAATTCTTATTTTTGCCAAATGGAAAACCCTTTCAACGATACCTATTTTATGAAAAAAGCCTTGCAAGAGGCTGAGATGGCTTTTGAGAAAGGCGAAATTCCCGTAGGTGCACTAATTGTAATTAACAATACCATAATCGCACGTTCCCATAATTTAACTGAATTACTTCATGATGTAACGGCCCATGCCGAAATGCAAGCTATTACAGCAGCGGCCAATTTCTTAGGTGGAAAATATTTAAAAGACTGCACCTTGTATGTTACGCTGGAGCCTTGCCAAATGTGCGCTGGGGCTTTGTATTGGAGTCAAATTTCTAAAATTGTCTATGGTGCAACTGACGAACAACGTGGTTTTGTTACAATGGGAACCCAATTGCATCCCAAAACTGAAGTGGTCTCTGGAATTTTAGCTGAAGAATCTGCGGACTTAATGAAACGTTTTTTTGCGGAACGCAGGAAGTGATTTCAACTTATTACCCCTAGCCCAGATAGAAGCGGCATCCTTTTTAGGTGACTGAGGTACTCGAAGGCTCCTAAAAAGATAGAGCGGAAAGCTGGAAATAGCTCCTAAAAACGGCACAACAAAGCACAAAAAAACCGCCAATATTTCGAAAGGCGGTTTCTTTTTATTCTGAAATAACATTCCCTTTTTTGTCAAAGAAATGATATTCTAAATACGTGTAAGCGTCACGTGGTATGATTTTCACCCATTTTTTATGTTCAAAGAACCACTTTGAACGTATTGATGGAAAACCTTTGGTAAGGTAGGCAGCCACAAATGGATGTGCATTCAACACAACCGATTGGTGACTATTTAATAATCGTTCTAAATCAGAAGTAATTTTATCGACAATAAGGATTGGCGCTTCAATCTCGCCACTTTCTTTATTAGGATCTTCTTCTCTAGTTTTGATATTCATTTCAGGTCTTACGCGTTGTCGTGTAATTTGGACTAATCCAAATTTACTTGGCGGTAAGATCTTATGTTTAGCTTTATCATCATCCATTTCTTCTCTCAAGAAATCAAACAATATTCTCCTATTTTCAGGATTTGCCATATCAATAAAATCCACTACGATGATTCCGCCCATATCACGAAGACGCAATTGTCTTGCTATTTCGGCGGCAGCAATCATATTGACTTCCATGGCGGTATCCTCTTGATTAGTAGCTTTATTAGAACGGTTTCCACTATTCACGTCAATTACGTGTAAAGCTTCTGTGTGTTCAATAATTAGATAAGCTCCTTTACTCATAGAAACCGTTTTCCCAAACGAAGTCTTGATTTGTCTCTCTATGTTGTATTTCTCAAAAATTGGAGTATCATTGGACTGATAAAACTTCACAATTGATTCTTTAGAAGGTGCAATTTCTCGCACATACTCCTTAGTTTGTTGGTACAACTCTTCATCATCAATTTGAATACTACTAAAAGTATCATTAAAAACGTCTCTTAATATTGAAGAGGCTCTATTAAGCTCTCCTAATACTTTTGACGGATGATGAGCAGTTGGTAATTTCTTACACATTGCAGTCCATCTGCCTAGCAGGTTCTGCAAATCTTTTTCTAATTCGGCTGTATTTTTGCCTTCGGCTACTGTGCGAACAATAACACCAAATCCTTTAGGTTTAATAGATTGTACTAGTTTTTTTAGACGATCCTTTTCTTTTTTATCTTCTATTTTTTGAGAAATAGAAACACGATCTGAAAAAGGAACTAACACAATAAAACGTCCAGCAAGAGAAAGCTCAGCGCTAATTCTTGGCCCTTTCGTTGATATTGGTTCTTTTACAACTTGTACTAAAATTGATTGGTTAGCACTTACTACGTCTGTAATAGTACCATCTTTGTCAATTTCATTGTCAAACTGAAAGGTTTTTAGGGAGAAATCTTTTAATTTACCTGCGCTTACAAGTTTAATGAATTTCAATTGGGAAGATAAATTTGGACCTAAATCGTGGTAATGTAAAAAGGCATCTTTTTCAAAACCTACATTTACAAATGCAGCATTAAGCCCCGCAACTGGTTTTCTGATTTTAGCAATAAAAATATCACCAACCTGAAAGTTGCTTTTTTCTTCTTCCTTGTGTAATTCAATTAGTTTTCCATCTTTTAATAAGGCAAAATCTACGGCTTCCGAACTAGAACGAATAATTAATTCTTTATTCACGCTGTACATTTTTATCCGAACTTTCAGATTTCAGATTTCAGATTTCAGATTTCCGTTTTTTGTATTTACAAAAAATTTCTAACTTCTAACTTCCAACTTCCAACTTCGGTAAGGATGGATTAAACAATATTTTTAACAGGTATTGAACCCGGGGAAAACTAGCTTGCAGTGGACAGTTCTAAGCAGTCAGTATACTGAATACTAAAAACTGATGACTGATTACTAATTTTCGATTTCAATGAACGTTTAAAAAGAAAAAAGTAGTTTAAAACTACTTTTTCTTTTTATGACGGTTAGCTCTCGCTCTTTTTTTACGTTTGTGCGTCGCTACCTTATGTCTCTTTCTTTTTTTACCGCTTGGCATATCTTGTAGATTTTATGATTAATTACTATTTTATTTTGCTTCGTTATTGATTTTTACACCCTCTACAAAAACTTTTGCCGGTTTGAAAGCTGGAATATTGTGAGCAGGTATTTTTATTGTGGTGTTTTTAGAAATATTTCTTCCTGTTTTTTCAGCTCTTGTTTTTACAATAAAACTTCCAAAACCTCTTAAATATACGTTATCTCCAGTCTCTAATGAAGTTTTAACTTCATTCATAAAGGTTTCTACAGTTGCCTGAACGTCTCCTTTTTCAAGACCTAATTTCTCTGAAATTTTCGCTACGATATCTGCTTTCGTCATTTTCTTTCCTTATTTATAAATGTTGTACTATTTTTTTGAGTTTGCAAATATATGAATTAAAAAAACAATTATTCAAGCTAATTCATTAAATTTTAATCACATAAACTTTTACTTTTGCAAACAAATATTGAACAATGGATTTTTCTAAACTATTGATAGATTGGTATTTACAAAATAAGCGGGACTTACCTTGGCGAAATACCACCAATCCATACCCGATTTGGCTTTCGGAAATTATGCTTCAACAAACTCGAGTAGCACAAGGAATGCCTTACTTTTTTTCGTTTACAACCTCCTTCCCAACTATTTTTGATTTGGCTAAAGCTGACGAAGAACAAGTTTTAAAATTATGGCAAGGGCTTGGTTACTATTCTCGCGCCAGAAATCTACATCAAACCGCTCAATATATTGCAAATGAACTCGATGGGGTTTTTCCCAACAATTATAAAGACTTACTCCAATTAAAAGGAATTGGCGAATACACCGCTGCCGCAATCGCTTCTTTTGCTTACAATGAAGTTGTTCCTGTTGTTGATGGTAATGTGTTTCGAGTGCTTTCGCGCTATTTTGATATTGAAACTGATATCGCATCGGCTTCTGCCAAAAAAGAATTCAGTGCAATAGCTCTCGAATTAATCCCAAAAGACCAACCCGCATTATTCAATCAGGCCATAATGGAATTTGGTGCTTTGCAATGTGTTCCAAAAAGTCCAAACTGCGAAGCTTGCATTTTCAATAAAAGTTGTGCGGCTTTGCAAAAGAAAAAAGTAGACCAACTTCCTGTGAAATTAAAAAAACTAAAGATAAGAAATCGATTCTTTAATTACCTCATCTTTTCTGACAAGGACGAAAACACCATTATCCAAAAAAGAACCGACAAAGGGATTTGGCACAACTTATATGAATTCCCATTGATTGAATCTGAAAAAGAAGAAGATTTCAAAACCATTTCAACGCAAATTCAAAACGCTTTTCAACACTTGAACATCCTTACTATTGGAGAAGAAAACTCAAAAAGTATACTTCATAAATTATCGCACCAACATTTACATATCAAATTTTGGACTGTAAAAGTAGCTGGAGTTCTTCCAAATGGGATGACCAAAACCGATTTAAAAACCTATCCTTTCCCAATTGTGCTTCATAATTTTATTGAAGCGAATTAAAATGTTACTACTAAAAAGTCCTATCTTTGATTCAAATACCACTGTATTATGAACGGAACAGTAAATAAAGTGATTCTTATTGGTTATCTTGGTGACGAGGTAAAGTTACATTATTTTGAAGGCGGCAATTGCATTGGCCGATTCCAATTAGCCACACATGAAGTATATATCAATAAAACAACTAATGAAAAAATCACTTCTACTGAATGGCATACTTTAGTGGTACGCAATAAAGCCGCTGAACTCTGTGAAAAACACCTTTCTAAAGGAGATAAAATCTATGTGGAAGGCCGTATCAAATCCCGCCAGTGGCAAGCCGAAGATGGCACTACCAAACATACTACTGAAATACAAGTAATCGATTTTACATTTTTAAATACTAAAAAAGATTTCGAAAACAACAAAAAAAGCCCTTCAGAGCCTCAAAATACTAATTTACCTATTAACGATTTACCATTTTAGACTTATGTTTAAAAAAATAGTTCTTTCTATAAGTTTCATCTCTATTTTAGTAGCTATCACAAGCTGTAAAAAAGAAGTTTTACCAAAGCCTCCTAGCTATCTACGACTGGACTATCCTGAAGCTAACTATGCTCATTTTGATAGCCCGTGCCCATTTAGTTTTGAAATGAATGCTGATGCCATTATCAAAGGGGAAAAAGATTGTGGTTTCACTATTAACTATCCTAAAATGAAGGCTACTATTTATTTGACCTATAAGCCTGTAACTGGCAATATCAATAAATTATTACGTGATGCCCAAAAATTAACCTATGAACATGTAATTAAAGCTGATAATATTGTAGAACAGCCTTACCTAAACCCTCAAAAAAAAGTCTTCGGGATGTTCTATCAAGTAGATGGCAACGCAGCAACTAATTCACAATTTTACGCAACTGATAGTACTAAGCATTTTGTAACCGGCTCTATTTATTTCTATGCTAAACCTAATTTTGATTCTGTTATGCCCGCTGCCAGTTATATTAAAAACGATATGCAACGCTTACTAGAAACATTACAATGGAAATAAAAGACAAAGACTAAACGTTAGAATTTGTCATTCCGAATTTATTTCGGAATCTATCAAGGGGTATTAAATCAATTATTTGAAGAAACTGACTTGAGTGAAAGCGAATAGGCAAAGCAAACAAGTTCAGTTTTACAAGATTAAGACTTATAGAATAATTTCTCTTATGATTTTGGCAAAACCACTTTATAGGTTTTCCCATCAGCAGTAGCTTCAACCACTTTAGTTAAACTTTCTTGACTTTGGATAGTTTTATCAAATACTACTGTTGCTTTTTTGGAATCAAAATCAACCGTTGCTTTTTGAACACCGTCTAAAGCACCTAATTCTTCTTCAATTGTTTTTGCACAACCGATAGCACAAGTCATTCCTTCAATCTCAAAATTAGCAGTTTGTACATTTTCAGGTGCTATTACTACCTCTTTTTTAGGTGCTGCTACTTCTTTTTCAGTAATTTCTTCTTTTATTTCAGCCCCTTTTTTACATGATACTGTTAAAAGACTAACGATCGCGAATGCCAATATTGTTTTTGTGATTTTCATGTGTTTGAATTTTATTTCTTTGATAATGACAAAATTAATCAAAAAAAGATAGCCCATTTCACAAAATAAGTAGAATTTTGAACCAAATTAAATTTATGGAATCGAAACAACTCAAATGGATTTACCTCACTATTCTATCTTTAATTTGGGGGAGTTCTTTTATTTTAATTAAAAAAGGATTAATCGGATTAAGCGCGATACAATTAGGTTCCTTACGACTTATTTTTTCTGCGATTTTTTTAATATTAATTGGTTACAAAAGTTTATTAACATTATCCAAATCGCAATGGAAATACGTTGCCTTAACTGCTCTATTTGGCACTTTCATACCAGCTTATCTTTTTGCTTTAGCAGAAACCGAAATTGATAGTTCGACCACTGCTGTTTTAAACTCATTAACACCATTGAACACCTTGATATTAGGCATAATTGCTTTTGGAGTTCCCTTTAAAAAAAATCAATTTATCGGAATTTGTATCGGTTTTATAGGAAGTGTTCTTTTAGTTTTTAACGGCGCTTCAAATCATCCTGAGCAAAACTATTATTATGCCCTTTTGGTGGTATTGGCATCTATTTGTTATGCAACTAATGTAAATTTGATTAAAAAACATTTACCCACTGTTGCTCCGCTTAGTATTACTACGGGTAACTTTTTAGTCTTATTACCACCCGCAGTTTTACTATTGTATTTTTCTGGATTTTTTGACATAATTTCTGCTCCAGAAGTACAAATTTCCATGGGTTATATTGCTATACTTGGAATAGTGGGTACCGGAATAGCCAATATTCTGTTTTTTAAATTGATTCAAATATCCTCTCCTGTTTTTGCCACTTCGGTTACTTATTTAATTCCAATAGTTGCTTTCTTTTGGGGATTATTAGACCATGAATTATTAACTCCTATCCAATTTATTGGTGCATTTATCATTTTAATTGGTGTTTATCTCTCATCTAGAAAATAAAAAGGCGGTCTTTTCAGACCGCCTCTCTAATTACTCCTTTTATGTTACTTACTGAAAGTCTGCATCCGTAACGCCTTCATTTATTTTAACATCTGTCATTTTTATATTCAATTCAAAACCTACATTTTGAACTAAATTAAATGGTACTTTTATTCCTTTTACTTCACGGTAATCTAAATATGAATTGGTTTTGTTCATTGTTTTACCACCTTGCTCAATGGTAATAACATCGGCTATTTTCAAACCTGATTTAACATCATAATACAAGGTTGTTTTTCCATTTTTCAATACATAAGCTTCCGTTCCATTGATCGTTTCGATTCCTGTCAAACTCACTTCTGGTTTTTTCAATAGATTTAATTCTTCAAACGGTGTTGCAGCCGCTTTCAAATCCTCCAAATCTTTACCTTTAAGTTCAACTTTCTGACCTTGCTGAATTACAAAACCACCTTTTTCATTGACTACTTGTTTCATCAAACTCATGCCTCCCATAGCTAACTCTACTGCTAATTTCCCTTTTGCATCAATTTTAGAATTGAAACTTAATGGAGCTGGCGCTTGCGGAATAGTCGTTGATCCAACCATTGCTATTGTTTTTACTGCCAAAGCTGCTTTTTCACCACCAATAGCCTTGATGTAATTATCTAAAACTGTTTTAGCAGTCATTCCTTTAGGCACTTCTTTTTTGAAAACAGGTTTTTCTACAGCATTTCCATATTTGTCAAAAAACAAAATTGGAATCTTCAATTTTTCTAATGCTGGAACTACATCAGCTCCTTTTCCTACAATCAAGATACGGCTATTGTCTGCCAAGAAATATTTATTGGCAACACGCAACACATCGTCAGCAGTTACTGCATTGATGTTTTTAATGTAATTTTCATAAAAATCAGCTGGCAAATTTTGTGTTTGGATTCGCAAAGCATATCCTGCTACCGTTTGTGGTTTTTCAATTTGCATCACAAATCGGCCAATATAACCCGCTTTTACGCTAGCTAGCAAGTCATCAGATACTTTTTCAGTTCTGATTTTTTTGTATTCTTTAAAAATTTCAACAACAGTACTGTCTGTTACCGCGTTTCGCACTTGAGTTGACGCTTCAAATTTAGTGATACGTTTGTCTCCACGAATACTTGATCTTGCACCATACGTCCAACCGTGTGCTTCTCTCAAATTCATATTCAAGTAACTATTAAAATCGCCTCCTAAAATTTGGTTGGCTACCAAAGCTGGAAAATAATCAGGATCAGTCATTTTAAGATTGACCAAATTGACCACTGCCACTTCTGACTGTACTGCATTAGGCATATCTACAAAATTGATTTGAGAAAACGGAACATCTTTTGGCTCAGGATAAACCAGAGTAGGCGCAGTAGCTTTTTTCCAAGAACCAAACAAACTTTCAACTGCTTTTTTAGTCTCTGCAAACTTAACATCTCCAACAATAATTAAATACGCATTTGCTGGAACAAAATAGGTGTTATAATTTGCTTGAACATCTGCTAGAGTTACATTTTTTATAGTTGCTTCACTAACATATTCCCCCGCAGGATGATCCTTACCAAAAGTCAAGAAATCATTAATTCTACTAGCTACTTCTGGTACACTCTTCTCGCTGGCTTTTAATCCTTCTATCATTTTAGCCTTTTCTTTATCGAATTCGGCTTGAGTAAAATTAGGATTCAAGGCTCCGTCAGCTAGAAGTTCTAAAACACGCCCTGCGTATTTTGACAAGGTGCTCGCAGAAGCTCCGTTAGAACTAAAATTAATTGTTGCTCCCATAAAATCAATTTCTTCATTGAAGGCTGTTTTAGAGATTTTTTTAGTTCCATTTCCAATAAGACTACTGGTCAAATCAGAAACTCCTTTTTTAGCTCCCTCTGCATAAGGAGGATTATCTAAAGTTAAAGTAAACGAAACTCTAGGTAATTTGTGATTTTCAACTACCATCACTTTTAATCCATTCTTCAATTGAAAAGATTGTGGCTTGCCAATTTTAATGGTTGGAGAGGGTCCTGATTTGGGTTGAGGAATTGTTTGTCCGTACATTATCGCTGATAAAAATAAGCTTGATAAAATTATAATTGATTTTTTCATGATGTATCTTAATTTTGGGATTTATCTTTAACTGGAACATAATCCAAAACCAATCTTTGATTTGGATTCAAATACTTCTTAGCAATATCCCTAATTTCCTCACGAGTGATGGAATGATACATCTCGATTTCGGTGTTGATTAGATTTACATCACCGTATAATAAATGATAAGTGGCTAAATTGTTAGCAACTCCTTCAATAGTTGCATTACTATTTACATATTGGTTATCAAACTGATTTTGTAATTTCTGTAATTCTTTTTCAGAAATTAATTCTGTTTGCAATTTTACAATTTCCTCATCTATTTCAGCCAGAACATTGGCTCCTGTAAATGGAGATTGTGGTAAACCATACAATATATAAGTCCCATAGTCCTCTTGACTATAATTGAATGCTCCTATTTGAAGAGCCATCTTTTTATCGTCTACAATTTTCTTGTACATACGAGAACTTTTTCCATCGCTCAAAATAGACGAAATCATATCTAGAACTCGTGCTTCACGAGTTTTCATCGAAGGAGTTCTATATGCGGTTACTACCATCGGAAGCTGAATGTTTGGGTCTTCAAAAGTAGCATTGATAGTTTCTGTAATTGGAGTCTCTTCAATAATTGATCTTTTGATTGGAGTCCCTTTTGCAATAACGCCAAAATATTTCTGAATCCATTCTTTAACTTGTTCTGGTTTAAAGTCACCCGCAACCACTAAAACGGCATTATTAGGAATGTAGAATTTTTTATTAAATGCTTGGAATTCTTCTAATTTTGCTGCATCCAAATGTTCCATTGAACCAATAGTTGTCCAACGATACGGATGATTTTTAAACATATTTTTCTTCACTTGCGGAATCAATTGTCCATACGGACTATTGTCATAACGCAATCTTTTTTCTTCTTTAACAACTTCATTCTGAGTATCAACACCTATTTGATTAATAACAGGATGTAACATACGCTCTGCTTCCATCCATAACCCAAGCTCTAGGTTGTTCGAAGGAAAAACTTCATAATAATAGGTTCTGTCTTCAGTAGTATTAGCGTTATTAACGCCTCCATTACCTGTTACAATTTTAAACCATTCGCCACGTTTTATGTTTTGCGTTCCTTCAAACAATAAATGTTCAAAAAAATGAGCAAAACCAGTACGATCTGGTTGTTCGTCTTTGGCCCCTACATGGTACATGACCGAGGTAACTACCGTTGGGGCCGACGGATCGTTGTGCAAAATTACATGCAATCCATTGTCTAAGTCATACTCTTCAAAGGCGACTTTCTGTGCAGAAGCAACTCCTCCGAGCATCAATGCAGCACTTAACATCATAATAGATTTTTTCATAAAGATTAATAATTTAGGTTAGATTTAGGTTATAACAATCCTAACAAATATATCCTATATTAGATATCTTGATAAGATTATTGTTACATCAAAAATAGTTTTTTTTAATTCCTAACCTAGAACTAATAAAATTTTAATAAAAAAATAACACTTTTAGCTCTACAAACACACTACAAAACTTTTTCATCAGAAGAATTGCACAGTAAATTATTAGTTGTATATTTGCAACCTTAAAATTATTAAAAACAATTTAATATGTATGCAATCGTAGAGATAGCAGGGCAACAATTCAAAGTAAGCAAAGACTTAAAGGTTTATGTTCACCGTTTAGCTAACGAAGAAGGTTCAAAAGTTTCTTTTGATAAAGTTCTTTTGTTAGATGACAATGGAAATGTAACTTTAGGCGCCCCAGCTATAGAAGGTGCTTCAGTAGAAGCCAAAGTGTTACAACACTTAAAAGGAGATAAAGTTATCGTTTTCAAAAAGAAAAGAAGAAAGGGATACAAAAAGAGAAATGGTCATAGACAATATCTTACTCAAATTGTAATCGAAGGTATTACTGCAGGTGGTGCTAAAAAAGCAGCAGCTCCTAAAAAAGAAAAAGTAGCGGCTGAAGCTCCAGCAACTGAAGAAGCTAAACCAGCTCCAAAAGCTAAAAAAGCAGCTCCAAAAGCTAAAAAAGAAGATACTAAAGAATAATTAACAATATTAAAACCAATACGTCATGGCTCACAAGAAAGGTGTCGGTAGTTCGAAAAATGGTAGAGAATCAGAATCGAAACGTTTAGGCGTTAAGATTTTTGGTGGTCAAGCTGCTATTGCTGGAAACATCATCGTAAGACAAAGAGGTTCTAAACACAATCCAGGTGAAAACGTTTACATCAGTAAAGATCACACTTTACATGCAAAAGTTGATGGAATTGTTAAGTTCCAAAAGAAAAGAGATAACAAATCATACGTTTCTATTCTTCCATTCGAAGCATAATCTGTAGATTTACTATATCATTAAAAAAACCTGTTTCTAACGAAACAGGTTTTTTTGTTTTATACCATTGTTGATTTAAATCCAAGCACAAACAATAGCACCAATAATCATTAATGAAATCATCCAGTATCCTGAATGAATTAAAATATACTTCCACGATTTTCTTTCAAACAACCCATTAATAGCAATTACTGGGAAAGCGAAAAATAGTCCCGTCAAAACACCATGTAAAGCTCCGTGCTTAGCTGTTCTAAACGCCGCACCATAATCAGCCATAAAAGCAGCAAAAGAAGGTTTGGCTTCCGATAATTTAGCCGGTCCACCAATCATTCCCAAAGCACCCATTTGATGAATTGTCAAAGACTGCATTACCATACCTATAAAAATAGAGAAGATAAAAGTCAGCCCAAAAATTTTAAGCATATTCCCTTTTTGTAATTCCTCCTGAGTCAATCCAGTTTGTTTCATCCAAACCGAACCAAAAACACTCGGGTGGTACCAAATAAAACCTACTACTAGCGTAGTAAAAGCCGCCACAACAGGCGCAATAAAATTCATTTCCATAGTATTTAATTTAGGTTGTTAATACAAACAAATATAACGATAATTAGCATAAAAAAACCCTCACATTGCTGTAAGGGTTTTGGGAAAAATCGTAAATCGTATTGCTACAATCGTAAATCTTTAGTATCTGTAGTATTCTGGTTTGAATGGTCCTTGTACCTCCACTCCAATATACGCTGCTTGGTCTGGACGCAGAGTTTCTAACTCAACTCCTAATTTAGCCAAATGCAATGCGGCTACTTTTTCATCCAAATGTTTCGGCAACATATATACCTCATTTTGGTATTTATCACTATGATTCCACAATTCAATTTGTGCCAAAGTTTGGTTCGTAAATGAGTTGCTCATTACAAAACTTGGATGACCTGTAGCACAACCTAAGTTTACTAAACGGCCTTCGGCTAAAATGATAACATCTTTTCCGTTTACGTTGTAAATATCTACCTGAGGTTTTACTTCGTTTTTAGTATGACCAAAGTTTTTATTCAACCAAGCCATATCAATTTCATTATCAAAGTGTCCGATATTACAAACGATCGTTTTGTCTTTCATTTTCTCAAAATGAGAACCTAAAACAATATCTTTATTTCCTGTAGTAGTGATAATAATATCAGCTGTTGCAATAACAGTATCTAATTTTTTTACCTCAAAACCGTCCATTGCCGCTTGTAAAGCACAAATAGGATCTATCTCTGTTACCGTTACAATAGAACCTGCTCCTCTAAATGAAGCTGCAGTTCCTTTACCTACATCACCATAGCCGCAAACCACCACACGTTTTCCTGCTAACATTACATCTGTAGCACGACGAATTGCATCAACAGCTGATTCTTTACAACCGTATTTGTTATCAAATTTCGATTTAGTAACCGAGTCATTTACATTAATTGCTGGCATTGGCAACGTTCCTGCTTTTACTCTTTCGTATAATCTGTGTACACCTGTAGTTGTCTCTTCAGACAATCCTTTGATTCCAGGAACCAATTCAGGATAACGATCAATAACCATATTAGTCAAATCTCCACCATCATCTAAAATCATATTCAATGGTTTTCTGTCTTCGCCAAAGAATAAAGTTTGTTCAATACACCAATCAAACTCCTCTTCATTCAAACCTTTCCAAGCATACACCTGAATTCCAGCAGCAGCAATAGCAGCAGCAGCCTGATCTTGAGTAGAGAAAATATTACATGATGACCAAGTAACCTCAGCCCCTAAAGCAATCAAGGTTTCGATCAAAACTGCCGTTTGAATTGTCATATGTAAACACCCTGCAATACGAGCCCCTTTCAACGGTTGTTCGGCTGCATATTCCGCACGAAGTGCCATCAATCCTGGCATTTCAGCCTCGGCCAATTCAATTTCTTTTCTTCCCCAAGCCGCTAGAGAAATGTCTTTTACTTTGTAAGCCACATAAGGCGTAGTTGCTGTACCCATTTATAGTATATTTGTAATTGTAAAATTTTTTGCAAAACTACATAATAACTTATGATTTTAAAAACATTACCCCATTTTTATGAATTGTTTAGTGGTCTAATATTTTAAAAATCAATAAAATAATTGAATTTGTTTTCTTTTAAGGAGCTATTCCCGCCATTCGTTTTATCTTTGCTGCTGTCTTCGAGAACCTCAGTCAGCTGCAAAGGATGCCACTACTGTCGGGGCTAAAACCAGAATTCGCTATGCCGTTATACAAAATCATTAAACACAATTCCACTACCCGAATTCTGATTTGGAATATCACCGAATCCTTCGAACAATTGAATGAAGAAGTCCAATTGAATGAGAAAAATCAATTGCGACTTAACGGAATGAAATCCGAAATGCACCAACGTGCTTTTCTAAGCGTACGCAAATTATTGGTTGCAGCAGGTTATACTGATTTTGATTTGTATTATGATGCATTTGGAAAACCACATCTACATAAAAAAAACCATCACACTGAATTTACCGAAGTATCCATTACTCATTCCCATCATTTTTCTGCTATTATTTTGAGCAAAGAACCTGTTGGAATTGACATCGAAATGCAACGTGATAAAATCATAAAAATCGCCCATAAATTTGTCAATGATACCGAATTGAACCGACTTCAAAAAACAGATACTCCCGAGTACATTAAAAAGCTAACGGTAAAATGGGGTGCTAAAGAAGCCATTTTTAAAATTAAAAACGAAAAAGGAATCAGTTTCAAAGACCATATCAACGTACAGCCTTTTGAATTGAATGAGCATCAAGCCTTAGCCAACTTAAATTTTAACGGACTACACCATCAATACACTATTTATTTTTCAGAATTGGACACTAATTTCACACTAGTGTATACTATGGAAC
>JACCDV011102070.1_pt1 | contig 14707 bp, 11 predicted proteins | sample 7446131 | NCBI WGS metagenome assembly JACCDV01 (sample SAMN15323448, study PRJNA562643) | freshwater metagenome | isolation source: river surface water | place: USA:Blue River Watershed | collected 2017-08-17 | reverse complement strand
GTGCTATGGCCAGACTTTACAGAAAAAGATTTGTATGAAGCAATTATTAGTTATCAAAAACGTGAACGCCGATTTGGAAAAACAAGCGAACAAATTATACCTTAAGAAAATGTTGAAAAAAGGATTACCATTACTTACACTATTTACACTATTATTCAGCACTTCGCTTTTGGCACAAGAGACAAAACTAGAAAGTGGAAAATCATATATACTTGCTAAAATTGATGTAACAGGAAAAATAAGTTACAACGAACAAACTATTACCACTTTTACTGGATTAGAAAAAGGTCAAGAAATCATTGTTCCTGGTGAGTATATTAGTAATGCTATTAAAAAGTTATGGAAACTTGGATTGTTTTCAGATGTGAATTTTTACGTTAATAAAATAGAAGGTGATAGCATCTTTTTAGAACTTAACATGAATGAATTACCTAAATTATCAGAGGTAAAAATTCAAGGTGTTAAGAAAGGAAAAATTGAAGAGTTAATTAAAGAAACCGATCTTAAAAAAGGGAAAATTGTAAATGAAAATTTAATTACAACAACCAAAAATTATATCGAAAACAAATATAAAAAAGACGGTTTTTATCAAACTAAAGTTGCCATTAACATCATTCCTGACAGTTTAGATACTGAGGTTAAAATGGTGTTAAACATTGATAAAGGAAGCAAAGTAAAAGTAAAAAGCATTGAATTTGAAGGAAATAATCAATTGAGTGACGCTAAACTTAAAAAAACCTTTAAAAACACCAAACAAAGAAACCCAATTCGAATTTTCAAGAAGTCTAAATATATTAAAGAAAAATACAAAGAAGATTTAGCAAAAGTTATCGAGAAGTATAAAGAAAAAGGGAATAGAGATGCTAGAATTATCTACGACTCTGTTACTTACGATAAAAAATCAAATACAATTGCTATAAAAGTAAAACTTGAAGAAGGAAGAAAATACTATTTTGGCGATATTAGATATTTAGGAAATAGTGTATATACAGAACGCCAACTAAATTCTATTTTAGGTATAAAAAAAGGAGATGTTTACAATGGAACGATACTTCAAAAGCGAATTGCAGACCAAACAAAACCTGATGGAGAAGATTTAACTAACTTATATCAAAATAATGGGTATTTATTTTCAAGCATCAACCCAGTTGAGGTAAGAACCGAAAATGATACAATCGATTTTGAAATTAGAATTACAGAAGGTCCAATTGCTTATTTCAACAAAATAACAGTTGTCGGAAATGACAAAACGAATGACCATGTAATATACAGGGAATTAAGAACAAGACCTGGACAAAAATATAGTAAAGAAGACTTGATACGTTCTATTCGTGAAATTGGACAGTTAGGTTTCTTTGACCCAGAAGCTATTAAACCTGATTTTAAAAATGTAGACCCACAAGCTGGAACTGTAGACATTGAATATAATGTAGTTGAAAAGGGATCTAGCCAAGTTGAATTACAAGGTGGTTATGGCGGTGGTGGTTTCATTGGAACGTTAGGACTTTCATTTAATAATTTCTCTGCAAGAAATATGTTTAAGAAAGGGGCTTATAAACCACTTCCTATGGGAGATGGTCAAAGAATGTCATTACGTTTACAAGGAAGTTCATTCTTCCAAACCTATAGTTTATCTTTTTCTGAACCATGGTTTGGTGGTAAAAAACCTGTAAGTTTTTCAACATCTATTTCTCATAGTAAGCAGTTTTTATTTAATTCAAGAACTAGAGACGTAACAAGAAGTCAAAGCTTCAACATTACATCTTTATCTATTGGTTTAGCAAAAAGATTGACAGTGCCTGATGATTATTTTGTATTATCTCAAGCTTTATCATTTCAATATTACGACTTAAATAATTATAACACTGGTTTATTCACCTTTGGAGATGGGGCTTCTAGAAACTTAGCCTATACAATAGGTTTATCAAGAAACAGCAAAGGAGTTAACCCAATTTTCCCAACAACAGGTTCTGAATTTAGTATTTCGGGTAAGTTTACACTACCATACTCATTATTTAATGGAGTCGATTATGGAAATCTAGAAAATTTAGCAGAAAACAAAGTTAGAGCAACAGAAGCTGGAGAAGCACCAGATGGATCAAACTACCCTGCTGGAAGTTATTTGAATAATGAAGGATACCCTGTCGTAGATCCTGCCGATGCAGCGGTTGATAGAGGGAAAGTAGACCAACAAAAATTCAATTGGTTAGAATATTACAAAATCAAACTTAAAGCAGATAATTACAATAGAATTTACGAAAAGCTAGTTTTAAGAACAAATGCAGAATTTGGCTTCATGGGAGCTTATAATTCAGAAAGAGGATTAGTTCCATTTGAAAGATTTTTTGTTGGAGGTGATGGATTAGCAAACTTCTCATTAGATGGAAGAGAGGTAATTCAATTAAGAGGATATCCTAACAACTCTTTATCATCACAAGATGGTGGAACTATTTACAATAAATATTCATTAGAACTAAGATATCCAATTACTTTAAACCAATCAGCATCAATTTATGCATTGAGTTTCTTAGAAGCTGGAGCCGCATTTGATACGTTTAAACAGTATAATCCGTTTAAACTTCAACGTTCAGCAGGTGTTGGTATTAGAGTATTCATGCCTGCATTTGGTTTACTTGGAATTGATTTTGCTCATGGTTTTGATGCGGTACCAGGAGAAACTGTTAAAAGTGGTTGGCAAACACACTTTATCATTGGACAACAATTTTAAGGTTTGTTAGTACTTTTTTGTTAAATTCGTAAAAATATTTCCTATTTTTATGCGTTTATAAACTTTAAAGTAACATCTGAATTAAGTTTCAGCAACGAAATAATTAATATTTAAAATGAAAAAACTAATATTTTTACTTGCATTCTTTTCTTTTATTTCTCAGGCACAAACAGCTAGAGGTGTAAAAATCGGATATATTGATATGGAATATATCTTAGAAAAAGTTCCAGAATATGCAGAAGCAAATAATCAATTGGAACAAAAAGCACAAAAATGGAAGCAAGAAATAGAAGTTAAAAAAACAGAAATAACTAAATTAAAAGACGCTTTAAAAACAGAAAGAGTTCTTTTAACTAAAGAACTAATTGAAGAAAGAGAAGAGGAAATTGCTTATTTAGAAAATGAACTTTTAGAATACCAAGAGAAAAGATTTGGACCTAAAGGAGATTTAATTATTCAAAAAACTGTCTTAATAAAACCGATACAAGACCAAATTTTTACTATTGTACAAGATGTTGCTGAACAAAGAAAGTATGATTTTATTTTTGACAAATCATCTGATTTAACCATGTTATTTGCAGCACAAAAATATGATATTAGCGATTTTGTAATTAAAAAATTGGCAGCTTCTCAAAAAAGAGAAGAAATGACAAAAAAACAATTAAAAGCGCAAGAAGCTAAAGATGCCTTAGAAGAATCACTTGAAGAAAACCCAGCAATTACAGAAAGACAAAGAATCTTAGAAGAGAAAAAAGCAGCTAGAGAAAAACTAATTGAAGAACGCAAACTAGCTAATGAACAAAAGAAAGCAGATGCTGCAGCAAAACGAAAAAAATTATTAGAAGAACGCGATGCTAAAAAAAATGGCACAGTAATTGAAAAAGATTCTACAGAGACTGAAACTAAATCTGAAGTTAAAGAAAAAAACAAGGATAATGTAACAGATAAAGCAATGGACGAATCAAAAGGTAAAGAAGAAATTACAGAAGGAGAAAAAAAATTAACTCCTGCTGAAATTAGACAAAAAGCCATTGAAGAAAGAAATAAAAAATTAGAGGAAAGAAAAAAAGCGTTAGAAGAAAAAAAGAAAAAAGCAGCTGAAGCAAAAGAAGCCGCTAAAAAAAGTAAAGAACAAAAAACAGAAACAGAGAATAAAAATTAAATAACTTAAATTTTAAAATTAAAAATGAAACAATTAAAAACTTTAGCAATTGCAATCGTACTTTTCATTGGAACTCAGGTTTCAGCTCAAACAAAAGTAGCTCATATAGATTTACAAGCTCTAATGACTTCAATGCCTGAGATGAAAACAGCTCAAGAGCAAATGAAAAAAATCCAAGAGACATATGATAAAGATTACAAAAACATGGTAGCAGAATACCAAACTAAATTACAAAAATATGAGCAAGAAGCTCCTACTGCTGGAGATGCTTTAAACGAAACTCGTTCTAAAGAAATGCAAGATATGGGTTCTCGTATTCAACAGTTCCAACAAACTGCTCAAAAAGAATTAAGCCAAAAAGAAATGGATCTATATAAACCAATCATGGAAAAAGCTCAAAAAGCAATCCAAAAAGTGGCTAAAGAAAAAGGATTTAACTATGTTTTAGATTCAACAACTGGAAGTGGCTTATTAGTGGCTGACGGTGTTGATATTTTATCTGATGTAAAAAAATCTTTAGGATTTTAATTAATAAAGCAACCTAAAAATTTAAAAACTACTTAATCTAAGTTTAGATTAAGTAGTTTTTTTTATTTTTGTTTTAATGAAAAACACAAATGCAATAGGATTATTTGATTCAGGTATTGGCGGCACTTCTATTTGGAAAGAAGTTCATGCACTAATGCCTTTTGAAAACACTATTTATCTAGCAGATAGTAAAAATGCACCTTACGGATTAAAATCTAAAGAAGAAATAATTGCTTTAAGTTATAAGAATACAGAATTTCTATTAAACAATAACTGCAAAATAATTGTTGTTGCCTGCAATACTGCAACCACAAATGCCATTAAAGAATTAAGAGTAAAATATGACGTTCCCTTTATTGGAATAGAGCCTGCAATTAAACCAGCAGCACTTCAATCAAAAACACAAACAATTGGTATTTTGGCTACCAAAGGCACACTAAATAGCGAGTTATTCCATCAAAGTGTTGCTAATCATCCCGACGTAAAGATAATTGAGCAAATAGGTCATGGATTAGTTCAACTAATAGAAAATGGAGATATTGATTCGCCTGAAATGGAAGAATTACTAAAAAGCTACCTGAACCCTATGGTAGAAAAAAATATTGACTATCTCGTTTTAGGTTGTAGTCATTATCCATATTTAATACCTCAAATTAAAAAGATAATTCCAAGCAAAATTAAAATCATTGATTCTGGCGAAGCAGTAGCCAAACAAACAAAAAAAATATTAGAGCAAAACAACTTACTTAATAATTCAAATGAAAAAGGCTCACAAATTTTTTATACCAATAGCGAGCCTGATGTTTTAAAATCCATTTTGAACCATCAAGAGAATGTAATTTTTAAAAATTTTTAGTCTATTCTTCTTTAAACCAACAAGAATACATTACATAATTATTTGAAATGCGTTGAATTTCTCCAGCAAAATCACTTTGATCTATATCTTTAACTTTTTTAGCTGGAACACCAGCATAAATACATCCCGATTCAACAATAGTGTTTTGAGTAATTACAGACCCTGCAGCCACGATAGAATTACTTTCAATCACACAGTTATCCATTACGATAGCACCCATCCCAATTAAAACATTATCCTTAATTGTACAACCATGAACAATGGCATTATGACCTATTGAAACATTATTCCCAATAACTGTAGGGTGTTTTTGATAGGTACAATGAATTACTACACCATCTTGAATATTTACTTTATCTCCTATTGAAATTGAATTTACATCTCCCCTAACTACAGCATTAAACCAAACACTACAATTAGATCCAAAAGTCACATCTCCTAAAATTGTAGCATTTTCAGCCACATAACAATCATCTGGAATTTGGGGAAACTTTCCGTTTACTTGTTTAACTAACATAATTATAATTTAAAAAAAATGTCCCGAATAAATCGGGACAAATATAATTGAAAATTTGTTTTTAATTAACTGCTGGACAATTACAATCCCAAGCTTTATCTTTACAGAATACATTAATTCCTAAAGTGATTTGATGAAAACCTCCATTATCAAACTTAACATCACCCATAATGTGTGAATACGTGTAAGAGAACATAAATTTATCATAATTTAATCCAACGATAGGAGTTATCCATTGTAATTTTTGTTCTTGTAAGCCGGCACTTCCTTCATTATACTGAGCTCCATCAAAACTTCTTCTGTATGATAAACCTCCCCATAGCTTTCCAAAATCTAATTGTTTATAGACTTTTAAATTTAAGTCAATTGATTTTTCTTTAGTTTGAGAAACATATTGAAACATAAAAGATGGTTCAAACAATAAATTATCTTCATTACCAAAAACAGCCCCAGCACTCCACAAATATTTACTCAAGTTATCAGATTCAATATCTCTAGTATATAATTCTCTTCGGCTAGCCATAAAATTCTTCACTGTTAAATGAGTAAAGAAATCCATATAATGGTAAGAAACCCCTAAATCAATATTAAAATAAGCATCTTTTTGAACAACACCTTGAACAATTACTGGATCAAAACCTCTATAATCTCTACCATCGATAGTACTTTGTACAAAAGCCGTACTTAAACCAAAAGATAATTGATTTAAATCTAAAGTACCTCTTGAAAATCTTAAGTGGTGCGCATACGTAAGTTTTGCTCCTTGTTGAGAATGGTAACCATTTTTATCATTAAATAATATCATACCAAAACCAGAAATACCATCTTGGTCTAACGCCGTATTAAAACTCACTGTTTGTAATGCAGGGGCATCTTCTTGTCCAAACCATTGTTGACGACCTGTTAATCTGATTTTACCGCAATTAGCTGCACCAGCCATAGACGGATGAATTAAATAATAATTATCAGATAAATAATCCGAATATACTGCAATACCTTCTTGGGCAAAAGAAAATTGTGCTAGTAAAAATGCTAAAATAAAATAACTCTTTTTAAAATTCATTGTAGTTAAGTTTAAAGAAAATATGGTTCTGTTCCTTCTACATTAAACATTTTAACGTAAGAAATACTATAATAAAAATCATTTTTTACTACGAACTTGCCAAAGATATAAATTTTTAAGTTTCTTTTACATTTCATATAAAATATTCTTAAGTTAAAATTACTTTTTTTTATAGCAAATGATATTTTTAACTATCTCCATATTAAAAATTAATCAAAACTAATAAAAAGTTAAATCAATGAGAGGCTAAACAAAAGAAACAAGATGTCTCACTAACTTTGTATCTTTGCAAAAAAATAATATCATTATGCAAGTTATCGCAACTAAAATAACTCAGAATTCAGCCATTGTAAAATTTGAATTGGATGAAATTATTGTAAGAACACAAAATTTTGAATTCAAAAACATCGATGAAACTCAAAATTCACCATTAGCAAAGCAATTATTTTATTTGCCATTTGTTAAAACCGTTTATATTTCTGGAAATTTTATTGCAATTGAAAAATTTTCAATTGTAGAATGGGAAGATGTTCAAGAAGATGTGGCCAATCAAATTAATGAGTTTATTACTAATGGTGGTGAAATCATTAAAATTGATGAAAGTACAACTAAAAAGCAACCGATTACGGTTTATGCAGAAACAACACCAAATCCTGCTGTGTTAAAATTTGTTTGCAATAAACTTTTAACAAAAACCGCATTAGAGTGCAAAAACATCGACGAAACTAACGCTTCCCCGTTAGCAAAAGAAATATTCAAATTCCCTTTTATTAAAGAAGTATTTATTGATGAAAATTATATTTCCGTTACCAAATTTGCCGTTACAGAATGGGATGAAATAACTTTAGAACTAAGAACTTTCATCAAAGAATACATAGAAAATGGTAATGTTGTTATAGAAGAAACCGCTATTGTACAAACAGAAATGCATCAAAAACAACAAGAAGCTTATTTTGATGCACTTGATGTTACTTCGCAACAAATTATTAATATTATAGAGGAATATGTAAAACCTGCTGTTCAAAGTGATGGCGGGAATATAATGTTTGAATCTTTTGACCCAACAGAAAAAAGAGTTAAAGTGGTTTTACAAGGGGCTTGTAGTGGCTGTCCATCTTCAACTTTTACTTTGAAAAATGGAATTGAGAACATGTTAAAAGACATGTTAAAAGACGAAGGAATTAAAGTTGAGGCTATTAATGGATAGTGTCATATAAACATAAAAAAGAGCCTTTCGGCTCTTTTTTTATCTCTTATTATTTTGCTGATTAAACTCTTTAAACAATTCTAATAAATTCATAATAGATTTTATCAAATCATTTGTTTCTAAAAGTAAAGCAAAATATAATTTACTATTTTTTGGACTAGTTTCTGTAGTTCTAATTCTTGTAATTTGTTTTGTAATTAATTCTGAAACCGTATCTAAAAACGCCTTTTTATCTTTAAGTATTTCATCTAATTTAGAGAAATCTTCTGAATTAAAACTCTTTTCTAAACGCCCAAATAATTCTTGAAGTTGTGCATCAACAGTTTTAAGATCTCTAATTTGATTGAATTTTAATTTCTTATGATTGTTATTTACATGAGAATGACTACTAGTAGTAATAAACTCTATCGATTGAACCATATCTTGTAAATATCCTAAAATCAAAATATAGAACTTACTAGCTTCTACAGAATTTTCATCTAAATTTTTGATAAAGTAAAAAACATTACTCTTTAATTCATCAATTTCTTTTTCAAGTTTCTTAAGTGCTTTCTTATTTTCTTTAAGTTTAGCTAAATCCTGTAAACCTAAGTTATCCATGACACTAGAATATAATCCACTTGTTTTTCTTAAAACTTTTGAAATTTGAGAAGAACTTTCTGTAATCATCTCTTTCAATGTTACAATATCTTCTTTTCTTAATTTCTTAATTTCTTCTTCTTCTTTAACTTTCTTTTTATGAATTTGATTGCTTCTGTAGAAGAAAATCGCCACTATAATCATAAAAGCAAAGAAAGCAAACACCTCACCTATGAATAATACATATGCTATGATTGCAGATGATAAAAATGCAGCCAAAGCAGTGACAAACCAGCCACCAATTACATTAAATACTCCAGCAACTCGATAAACAGCACTCTCTCTATCCCAAGCTCTATCTGCAAAAGACGAACCCATCGCTACCATAAAAGTTACATAGGTTGTAGAAAGAGGCAACTTCATAGAAGTACCTATCGAAATTAATACAGAAGCTACAATTAAATTCACTGATGCTCTCACCATGTCAAACATAGGCTGCTCATCTCTTTTTCCTATGTACTCAGGCTGAACAAACTGAGCATCTAATCTCTTTTGAAGCGATTTAGGTAAAATAAAACTAATAATATTACCTAAATACATGAAACCACGAACGATATTTCGAGATAAATTATTAGCATTATACTTTTCATTTCCTTCACCCTGGCGTGATAAATTTTGCTCTGTTTCAATTACAGTTCTTGCTTTCTTAGAAGTCCACAATGTATAAACCATAACCAAACCAGCCAATGCTAAAAAGATAAATGGAGCTGGTAAATTTTCTTTTTCTAAATCAGACATCATAAACTCTGTAGCTCCTACACTTTGTCCTGCCCAAATTTCATATGCTTGATAAGCTGCAATTGGAACTCCAATAAAGTTTACTAAGTCATTACCCGCAAAAGCTAATGCCAAACCAAATGTTCCTACAATGATAATAAATTTAAAAACACTATACTTGAAAACACTAATTAATAATTGGCAAACTACTGTCCATAAAATTAAAGAATAACCAATAATTGTTAATGGATTTTCTTTTATAAAATCTTTAACCTCAGAAGGAACAAATGTTATTGATTTTAATCCTTTTACTAAAATAAAAAACGTAATTGCTGTCATAGCTACTCCACCAAAAAGAGCCGCTACATATTTATATCTTTTTTCAATGTGAAATGTAAAAATCAACCTTGACACATATTGAACTAACGAACCAAGTGCAAAAGACAAGGCAACTGAAAGTAAAATGCTATATACAATTTCGGAAGCTTTTTCTGAATTAATATAATTCCCAAGACTACCAGAACCATCACCACTTACATATACTTTATAAACAGCTAACACTACAGAAGCTCCTAATAAAGAAAAAATAACAGATACAGTTGTAGACGTTGGAAGTCCTAATGTATTAAATACATCAAGTAGCAATACATCTGTAATCATAACCGCTAAAAAGATGATAATTACGTCATTAAAACTAAACATACTTGGCGTAAATATTCCATTTCTAGCAATTTCCATCATACCGTTAGAATAAAGTGCTCCAACAGCAACACCTAAACTAGCTACAATCATAATCGTTTTAAATGAAACAGCTTTTGAACCAATAGCCGAATTCAAGAAATTAACCGCATCATTACTTACTCCTACCATCAAATCTGTAATTGCGAGAATAGCCAATGCAATTAACATTATTATATAAATTTGCTCCATTTTTTATAAATTAATTTTACTGCAAAATTCCTTTAAGAAATTTAGATTCATGTTAATTTAATGTTATCAATTTTTAATTTACATCGTATTTAAATTTAGCGCTTAACTTTAATTTAACATTGGAAACTGTCATATAGTAATAAATCATAAAATTGATTATTATATATTTTATCATATAAATATCTTTGCAAAAAAAATTATGACAGCTATAGAAATTCAAAATTACTTCGAAACAATCAAAACACTAGTTTTAGAGTACTCTCCAAAATTTATTGTTGCTATAATAATTCTTTTAGGTGGACTTTGGACTACGAGTTTCATTACAAAAGCAGCCAAAAAAATAATGCTTAAACGAAATATTGAATTAACCCTTTCAACATTTATTGGAAACGTTATTTTTTGGACTTTACGAGTTTTATTATTTGTCACTGTAATTTCAAAGCTTGGAATAGAAACCTCTGCGTTTGTTACAATTTTAGGAGCAGCTGGTTTAGCAATTGGTCTATCTTTACAAGGTTCTCTTTCTAATTTTGCTGGTGGGATTTTAATCATTTTATTTAAGCCATTTAAACTGGGAGATACTATTGAAGCTCATGGTGAAACTGGAAAAGTGGATGAAATTCTTATTTTTTCTACAAAATTAATCACAGCAACAAATCAAGTAATTTATATTCCAAATGGAATTTTATCTAATGGTAAAATAAAAAATTATACACAACTAGGAATTAGAAGAGCTGATTTGGTTTTAAAAACTACTTATGACACTAATTTTTCAGAAATAAAAAACACCATTCTTGATTTTTGTAAAAAACACCAACTGGTCATACAAAATCCTAATCCTGAAATAATTATAAGTGAATTAACAGATAGCCACGTTATTTTCACAATAAAAGTATGGGCAAATAACTCCGATTATATAAAAGTTTGCTCTGAAATTCTAGAATTTAGTAAATCTGTAGTTAAATCTTAATTTACTTAATCAGTACAAAATCTTTTAAATAATAAGGTTCAAAATAAGCGACATCAACAAAGTCACTTATTTTGTATTTCATAAAAGACAATTCGCTCATTTCATTAGCTGATGGAAAAACAACATCAGAATGAAAAACAAACTTTTCATGAGTAAGAGTGTTTTTAAATTTTTCTGTACCGTCTCCAACTAAATGAATTTTTTCTCCAATTTCTTGATATGCATTTTCATCAATAATCTCTGCTTGAGTAGTTCTAATCTGCTGGTAATATTTATCATAAATAGCCGTAAAAACTTCCATTCTTCTAGCATCAATCATAGGAATGATGATTCCATCTTCAATTTGAATTTGTTTGGCTAAAAGTTGCAAAGTATCAACTGCAATTAATGGAATATTCAAAGCGTAACAAAACCCTTTAGCAGAAGAAACGCCAATTCGCAATCCTGTATAAGAACCTGGGCCTTGACTAACCGCAATGGCATTTAAATCAGAAAATTTTAAATTATTTTCAGCTAGTAATTCTTCGATAAAAACATGCAATTTTTCTGCATGTGAAAAATTTTTCTCAGCAATTTCCTTACAAGCAATTGTTTTTCCTTCTCTTGCAATAGTTACAGAGCAATTTTTAGTAGCGGTTTCTAAATTCAGAATAATAGCCATAATTAGTTTTTTGAATTGCAAAGTTAAGAAGATAAACCCGTAAAAAAAATAAGGCATAGTTTCCCATGCCTTACCTACCCAAATAACTAATAAGAAATCTATTTCTTACTATCTTTTTTATCTTTTTCTGTCTCTACACGAACTTTATCATTAGAAACTAAATCTTTTGAAACCGTTGTGTATGGACCTATAATAATTTCTTCACCCGATTTTAATCCTGAAATAATTTCAATATTGGTATCGTCTTGAATTCCTGTTTTTACTACTCTCAATTTAGCTTTATCACCAACTTTTACAAAAACACATTCAAATTTTTTATCGCTTTTTGGTGCTGTTCCTTTCTTTTCTTGCTCCTCTTTTTCTAATTCAGCAACAATATCTTTCTTAACTGAAGTGGTATCGTCTTTAACTACTACTGAACTAATTGGAATTGCTAAAATATTCTCTTTTCTTTTTGTGATAATATCAACTGTAGCTGTCATTCCAGGTCTAAATGGCGAATAATTTTCTGGCTTTCCTTCTAATAAATCTTGATACGATTCTTTTAAAATTCGAACTTTTACTTTGAAATTTGTTACCTGATCTGCTGTTAAAGCTGTACTTGCCGAATTAGAAATACTTGTAACAATCCCTTTAAATTCTCTTTTTAAATACGCATCTACTTCAATATTTGCAGAATCACCGATGTTTACTTTTACGATATCATTTTCGTTTACATCTACTTCTACTTCCATGTTATTTAAGTTCGCAATTCTTAGAATTTCAGTTCCCGCCATTTGTTGCGTTCCTAAAACTCGCTCTCCTAACTCAACATTCAATAAAGAAATAGTTCCATCAGCTGGAGCATAAATTGTTGTTCTTCTTAAATTATCATTCGCTTCTGTAACCGTTGCTGAAGCACTTTTTACTTGATAATAAGCCGATTGTTTATTAGCTAGCGCCACTTCGTAAGCCGAAACAATTCTGTCCCATTCGGCTTTTGAAATAATGCCTTTATCAAATAATTTTTGATTTCTATCATAATTAGCTTTGGCTTCTTTTACTTGTGCATCAGCCTGACTTAATCCAGCTTTTGTAGTTGACATCGAAGCTACAGAACGGTTTACTCCAGATTCATATAAATCAGGATTGATTCTAACCAACAAATCTCCTTTTTTAACTTGTTGTCCTTCTTTAATTGGCAATGCAATAATTTCTCCTGATACTTCTGAAGATATTTTCACTTCAATTTCAGGCTGAATTTTTCCAGTTGCTGAAACCGTTTCCACAATTGTAGTTTGAGCAACTTTAGACAATTCAACAATTTTTGAATCATCGTTATTTCCTATAACGCCTCCTTTTTTAAGCCCAACTAACAACAAAATCAATCCAACTGCGCTTCCTAATAAAATGTATATGGTTTTCTTTGACATGACTTTATATTTATATTTTAACTATTGTTTTTTAACTAATGGAATTCCGAAATAAAATTCTAAAATTTTGGTTCTAAAAATGTAGTCGTATTTCGTTCTTAAGACTTCTGATTGTGCATTTTCATATGCTAAAGTTGATTGTGAAAAATCAAATGAATTCATTAAACCCACCTCATAACGTTCTTTAGAAAAATTGTAAGATTGCTTTCTTGCCTCTAATGTTTTCTGAGCAGCTTCATAAGATTTTTTTGCATTTATCACATCATTATAAGCCTGATAAACATTTCGTTCTAAATCTAATTCTGCTTGTTTTAACTGAAATTCGGAACGCTCTTGATTTATTTTTGCTCTTTGTACTCTTCCTCTTGTAGCAAATCCATTTAAAATAGGCACACTCAATTGCAAACCAACCGCAGTACCATCAAATAACGTTAGCTGATCAATAAAATTGAATGGCGTGCTTTCTGCCCAACGCGTATTATAACCTAAAAACCCAGTTAATGTAGGCAAATAAGATGAACGCGATAATGCAACATCTTTTTTAGCAACATCTACATTTGCTATAGCAATCTTAACATCTTTTACAGATTCTTTTGCTTTTTCTAATATTGACTCCTGAGTTACATTAGTGAAATTAGTGATAGAAACATCTACAACTTCGTCTGAAATATCAAAACTAACATAATCTTCAAGCAATAATGTTTGGCATAAACCAATTTTTGCAATTAATAATGTGTTTTCAGTGGCAATTATTTGTTGTTCTTGTGATGCATCAGTAGCTTGAAGTTCAAAAATATCCCCAGCAGGTAGCGAACCAGCCTCAATTAACTCTTGTGTTCTTTTAATATTTTCTTTCGTTATTAAATTTTGATTTCTTTGAACTTTCAATTGTTCTTTATTAAATAAAATCTGCAAGTAAGAATTTGCAACAGACAATGCAATATCATCTTTCATTTTATCCAAACGATACGAATTCGCAATTTTATTTAACTTTGCTCTTTGTAATGTTTTCCAATTAGCTAAACCATTGAACAACATTACACCGGAATTTGCAGAAGCAGAAAGAGATTTAAATGTTTGATTTTGAAATTGATTGGTTACTGGATTAATACTTGCTCCAGTATTAATACTGTAATTTGCATTTCCACTTAAACTTGGTAAAAACCCTCCTATAGCTTCAAGTTTATCAATATCAGTTGTTTTTAAATCTAACTCAGACTGTTTAACAGAAATGTTATTTTTAATAGCATAATCTACACATTCTTCCAAAGTCCATTTTTTACTTTGTGCCGAAAGTTGAAAACCTATCAACAATAG
>JACCDV010890517.1_pt1 | contig 14707 bp, 2 predicted proteins | sample 7446131 | NCBI WGS metagenome assembly JACCDV01 (sample SAMN15323448, study PRJNA562643) | freshwater metagenome | isolation source: river surface water | place: USA:Blue River Watershed | collected 2017-08-17 | reverse complement strand
CGGTTGATTGAGTTCGTGTGCCAAGGTTGTGGACAACTCTCCCAAAATGCTCAGCTGGCCTTGTTTGGCCAGCGCTGATTCTTGTTTGGCAATGGTTTCTTGAGCGATTCGATTGCGTCTTGACTCAAAGGCATAACTCACGAGCATCACCAGCAACAAGATGCCAGAGCCTGCCAACAGCAGCGAAACAGCATCAATCCCCAGGGCATTGGTGTTTTTGTGACTGAACACCAGTTGGACATCGGTCCCCAGCAGGTCTAATGTGGTTACAACACTTGCGCTTGGTGTTCTTGCGCTGAGGGGGTCGGCAAATGAAACCTCTATGTCTTGTGGCAATGCAATGCCTGAGGCGGGGGGTAACCAACCCAGTGGATCAAATCGCGTGACCCAGAGCGTTTCGGGCAGTAGCCTGAAGGGCGCGACCAACTCTAATGTCATTTGCCCGAAAGGAGTGAAGCTGTGCGCCCAAAAAATTCGTTGCTGTTCTTGTGCTCTGATGAAATTGAGGTAAACAGCGGCAGGCAGTTGCTTTCGGTTACCAGAGATCAAGCGTTCATCTAGCGCTTGGTCCTCTTTGTAGACCAATAAGCCCCCAGAAGACGAGCGCAGCTCCATGCGGAAAGCACCTTTTTGGTTTTTCATCAGGTCAAACGCATTTTTTTGAAATGTTTTGACTGCTGATTTGTCTTCGTGCGAGGCAATCGAGAGAATTTTTTCTTCGGTCGCTTTGATGTGTTTGGACAATTCCTTGGTGTACTGGGCAGCTGCTTCGTTCAGTTCATTTCTTTGTCGCTGCTGCACAAAGTTGGAAGAGGCCACCACGGCTGCAATGGTCAGTGACACAGTCAGAACAATCAGCCCCAAAATTTTGACGTTGTTGTCAAGTCGGTGCCTGAAGTATTCGAGGGGTCGAAATGAAGACATTGACAAAAAGTGGGTAGGTTTATTTCAGCATTTCTGAAAGAGTTCGACCAGAATTTTTAAGTTTAGGAACAATGTGCTCTTGCTCTGCGGCCCACAACTTGTTTGAAAAACCGGGGCGCGTGCAGCCCCTGCCTTCTAGTTTAATGGCCGCTTCGTAGCTGCCAAATCTTGCCAGAGTTTCATCAAAATAAGCAGTGGTTGTGCTCTTGACCACCTGCCATTTATCGATGTCAATTTGGTATTGTTTGCATTGATCTGAAAGACGTAACACATTGGGCAAAGCGGCACAACTGCTTGTACTGAGTTGGCGGCTTTCTTGAAACCCTTCGAGTGATTTCTCAGCCACGTTGCGCTGTTCGATGGCTAGCTTTTTGGCGCTTTCAATTTCTTTGAGTAAATTTGAACTCCCGCTTTGGGGGACAGATGCAGCGCGACTACCTTCTTTTAAGTATTGGCAAGTGACTTCGAGCCTGCTCAGGGCTGCTCTGATTTCTGTGTTGAGCCCAGCTTCGGGCTCTAAAAAGCTCTTGGCCAGCGATTTGACATTGGGTGTCGCGGCACTTTGGGTGGCCTGGCTGATGTTTTGAAAAAACAACAACCCCAATACCAGACTAATATTGAAGGCTAAACCGCCTGCCTCCAGCCCGAACGCTGTTGCAAACGCCATAGACCACTGCCGTGATCCGTTAGTAGTAGTTCTGGAAAACTTCAAAACGGTTTTGTAATCAAAATAATTTACTTATCATTTTTGTTTGATTCATTCTAACTGGGAATATTAGTCCAAATAGCATGATTATTTATTTGATATGAATCAATGAAACTTGTGCGTACTGAAATATTTCGGGAACTACTTAGCATTTATCCTGTAATTCTGTTAAATTCTACATAAGTGATAAATCTGCTGTAAGTGCGTCCAGAAAGTTCAAACTGAAATTTTGTCCATGACAGGTAAAAGCAAAAAATCCTCGATTGCAAAGTCCCTCAAGAAGGGGGCTAAATCGTTGCTGTCTGGCAAGAAGGATCTTGCCAAACTAGCTAGTGCTTTGCCTTTAACTGCGCTGCTTGTTGAAGAGGTCAGAGCCGCGCAAAAGTCAAAGCAAAACCAATCGGCAATCGATGACCTCAAGCGCTTGAGCGAACAAGATTTGTCTAGCGCAAATGAGGGTTCGCAGCAGAATCAAATCGACTTAGACAAATCAACAAGTGTCGAAAATTCGACGCAAGAAGATCAAGTTTCTCAGGCAACGCAAGAAGCACGCGATGCATTGCGTGCGGTCTTGGAAGATGAGTTGGCCAACGCCGAGACACTCGCACGCGAAGCAAACCCCACATCGCCAGAAGAATTCAAACAGGCCATTCGTGCAACGCTCAATGAAGAAGTTGGCGTGCAAGTGGCCAAAGCTTCAGCCATCTCTTCTGAGGTTGCTGAAGCTTTGGCTAAGTTGCCAGAGTTGCCTCAATTGCCGATCTTTCCTAACTTTGCAGGCGGGTTCAATCCTTCCTTTTTGCTTGGTTTTGGGCTGGCGGGCATAGGTCCAAGCGCAGGTGGAGTTGTTGCTAATGCAACGGGTTTAAAGGTCGCCGGTTTTGTCATTGATGGATATGTTTCTGGGGCCACAGTTTTTGCAGACATCAACGGCAACTTCAGTTGGGATGATGGTGAACCCTACGCTCTCACAGACGACACAGGTCACTACGCTTTCACCACAAGGGTTGATCTAACCAATATCAATATTGTTTCGTTGGGGGGTGTCGATACAAGCACCTTGTCACCGATTCAAATGATGGTGGGTAAGTTGGGCTATGACTACATCACGCCCGTTTCAACGGTTTATAGCAAGTTCGGTGAAGGTGCACTCATTGCGGCAGGTCTGGACAAGGCCACGCTTAGCTACGACCCAATGGCACAGGTGCTCAATGTCAATCCTGTGTTTGCTCAGCAAGCCGCTCAGACATTGTTGATCGGGCAGCAATTGTTGGTCACTTTGAATTCCACTGTGACTTTGATTGCAACCTTAGCAAACCCAGGTCTAGACCAAACTGACACATCTTCAAGCGCTTTTAAGAAGGCTTACGCAGAGGCTTACGATTCCTTCTTCAAAGTCATCAATGGCTTGCTCAGCAAAGAAAACTCTGGGTTGACTTACTCTGAGTTGGTTGATGGTTTGCTTGATAACCCGGCTGACCTGATCAAGCAAACGCTTGCTTCGTCCAAATACAACCTAGATGTGTCCAGTGGCAGCGGATTTGGCGCTCTGATTGACAACGTATCTGGAACGGTTTCATACATCAACAACAAGATCGCTTCTTTCGGTCTGGCTGATGTTTTGGCAGGAACAAACAATGCGTGGGCAGCTGTTGGTCAAACGAATTTGACCTTGGAGGTCAAGTCTCTTGCCAGTCAGTATGTTCCAGGCAGTACGGACGCAAGCACCTTCTTTCAAAAACTGAACGAGAGTTTTGCAAGCAGCGCCTTGGAAAAAATTGTGGCCGCCCAGCAGGTGCGTTTGCAATTTAACAAAGCTGACAACAGTGGCATCACCACAAAAGCATTGAGCACTTCCATTGATGCGCCCAAGGGAGATGATGCTTCTGAGCAGTGGATAGATTTGGGCAAGCAATACAGTGCTAGCACAGGAACCCTTAGCATCAAAGGTGTTGCTCTACTCGACAAGTTGACCCAGCGAATGGACGTGGTCTCTGTGGAGCCGCTGGTTGGGCAGCCAAATCAATACAGACTTTCTCTGAAGAATGAACCTCAAGCGAGCGGTTCAGATGCCTTCAAAGATTTGCAACTGACTGCCGTTGCATCTGACGGGACTGTGGTTGCGCTAGACATTCTGGGGTATCAAAGTGCTCAGGCCGGCGGATCTGCTTATTTGTCTGTTTCATCTGCATCGGGTTTGGCTATCACCAGCTTGTTGGGTAATTCTTTTGCAGCACTGATCAGCAAGCCCATTCCCGAGGGAATCAGCCTTAAGTTGGATTCCTCTGGACGTGTTGGTGTAGTCAATGAATTGGTCGACGGAGATTCTGCGTTTGGCCAGTTGGATTTTGGATATCTCGTTGAACGAAAGGTCGCAGCTACATCTACGACGGTTGCACAAGATACTTCGCGAATTGGGTTGTTCACTGTGTATGTGCAACCCCAAGCGCCCAATCTGGACTTGCCAAAAGAAGCGTTGGTGTTCGATGAGTAGGCTACTGGTGCTGAATGCAGTCAAATCACTGATTTTGATTTGGGTGTTCGTCCAGGTGAGTTAGGCGTCAACGGCAAATTTGAAGTCAAGGGCTTGCCTGATGAGGCGAGACTGGTGATCAGTGTCGGTGACGAAGAAGTTGTGGTGACAAGAAACCCTGCAACTGACTCGTGGGTGTTCGGGCCCGAGACGCTCAGTGCTGATTTTTCATCTGCGAAGCTTCAGCTACCCGGCGACTTCAGTGGCGCGGTGGATATGGTGGTTTTGGCCACGGCTCGATATGCCAATTTCTTCAGCAACTCAACCGCCCAAAAATCTTTCACGGTTACTGCAGCGCCAGACGGCCTGAAGAGCAATGCCGTCATTGACACGACACACATCACACACCAGACCAAGGAAGACACAGGCTTTGATTTCCTCGCCGTTTCTGACGACAAAAAGGCTGTCGAGGCTTTCGTCAGTGCCCTGCGCTTGCAAATGCACGAGCCGGGCAAAGAGTTCTTGGCCCTTGAAATCACGCTGCCCAACGGATGGAAATTCGAGGGTTACAAGCCTGAGGTTCAAAATGTTCTGATCCTCAAAGAAACGACGCTTACATCGCTGTCAGATTTGTTGTCTGACCTCAAGGTGGTTGTGCCACCGAACTATTCGGACAACTCGCAGAGCGACAGTATCAGTTTGAGGCTTGCGTCTTTTGAGCCAACGAATGACTCGCAACTGAATTTTGTAAAGGTCACTTTTGAATCGTTGATTCAAGTGGAGGCCGTTTCAGATGGCGCGGTGATCAAGTCGGTCTCATTTGGCCCGCAGTCAGAACATGATCCAGACGCCCACACGTTTGACGTTACAGTTTCTATCGATGCGCGTGCAAATGACACTGGTGAAGATGTTTATTTGCTGTTGCAAAGAAATGATGATCTGTTCACGTTGGATGAGAGACTTTATACATCCATTGAAAACGGTTGGTATCGCTTACCAAACACTGATTCTTTTGTGATCAAAGTTCCAGACGCGCTTTATGGGAACTTTGATTTAAATTTCCGTACAGTCACCAGCGACCAGGGCGCTGCTGAGTCGAGTGCCGTGAGTCGCACAGCCAAGCTTGAATTGTTTGAGCATTCGTATGCGCCAACGCTGACTGTGGTCAATGGCCTGCCCGAAATCAATGAAGACAACTCACTCAAGCTCAGTGAATTGGTGTCGGTCCAACCTTACCCTGGGCGAGATCTTCGCTCAATTGAGCTCACGGTATCTTTGCCAGTTGGCTTTGTCGTCACAGTTAACAACACCCCATTGCCTTCGCAGGGTGGCGTTTGCCTTGTCAATGCAGTTGACTTGGCTCAGGCACTTATTCGCCCCTTGGCCAATACCAGTGGTGAATTCACCTTGCATGTTGTGGCTAAAGACAAATTTGTCAGTACAAAGACCCAGGGTGAAGTTGCAAGCACTGAGCAAGAGCTTATTGATCTCACCATCGATCCATTGGTTGATGGATTTGACCCAACTCATTCTCTGAATGATTCCGAACTCACTGTTTTGAATATGGATGTGTCGGGCCCCAGTGTTCAAGCAATATTGTTCGATCCTGATCCGTCTGTTCAAGCGCAGGGTTACCTAGAAAAAATTGCCTCACAACTTCGCTTGTTGGACAGGGATGGCAGCGAAAGCTATTCGTTGAAGCTGACATTTGCATCTGAGTCTGGTGCTTCTCTGCCAACGATCAAAATCGGTGAGGCAACACTTGCAGCAGATGCTGATAACAGCTTCACCATCACTGCTGACGACTTGTCTGGCAATTCGGTCATTAAATTGATCGGTGATGCTTCGCTGCTTGCCAGTTCGATGTCTGTCACAGCGGTTCTTTCAGATGTTGCGCCAAATGGTGTTCAAGCGGCAACATCACAGGTCGAGTTGGTCAGTACCAACTTCTCTGTGTCAGCTAAGTTGCCTGTTGGATCGGTTTCTGGCAGTGTTGGATCTGAGGATCAGCCGGTTAATGTGCCAGTAAGTTTGACCATTGATTCAAGCCGCAGTGCGTTTGAAAAGATTGGTGTTGAAATTACCTTTGCTGGTTCAGCGGCAGACCGTCAAGTTCTCGAAGCTGGCGGTGAATTCATTGCCAAGTTGGTCGATAGCCAAGTCGATGTTCGGATTAACTTTGCCGACGGAAAATGGTCAGTTTTTGATAATACGGCCAACAACTTCTTAGAGTCAGGGCAGATTGATTTTTCTACTTTGAAGTTTATTCCTCCTGAAAACTTTTCAGGAAACATTGCTTTTAAGTACAAGACCATTGCGAAAACACAGTTCACGGAAACCGCTTCAACTGAGCAGTCTTTTTCTGTTGTTGTAAGACCCGTTGCGGAGCAGATTAATTTTGTTTCTTCGCAAGATTTATTAAAAATCACGCCTGAAGCAGTTCTTGAGAAAACGCAAGCCGCTGGAGTCAATCTTCTTGATCTGAAGCTTTACAAATATTTCGAGGCTCCCTTGCTTGGTGGCGATAGCAGCGAAAGAGTTTCGCTGCAATTTAAGTTGCCTGTTGGTGTTTCACTTGTTGAAGTTGATTCAAATGGGCAAGTGGTTAAGACAATCGCTCCGACATCTGTTGTAGATGGCATTTCAACAGTGTTTATCAGCGTTGCTGAAGTTGGCATCAATGATGCGGCCAATTCCGGATTGAACGGCTATCGCTTATCGACAGCGACCCATTTTTCTTCTGCCACCTCTTCGGGGTCTGAAATTCAAATCACGGCTCGCGCTGTCGAGCGAACCGGTGAATCTGCTGCCGTTACTGTTTTGAATGACACGAACGCTACCACGCTTAACCTGAAATTTGTTGTGGTTCCTCAGGCCTCTGCGCCTGCTGTGCCTGTACTCGTTCAGTCAGTCAAGCAGAGCGCGGAGAGCTTTGAGGTTGCGGGTGGTGCAAGCTCGTGGTTGTCGGTTGAGCAACTGATTCGGTTGAACTCTAAAGTATCTCTTGACCCATCTGAAACTATCAAGGCAGTCATTAGCGATCTGGCTGGCAATTTGATTTTTGCCAAGTTGGTCAATGGCAGTTATGTGCCTTACACAAGTTCAAGCGGGTTAACTGGTAATACCCTTGAAGTCTTGGCGAGCGAATACTCCTCTATTTTTGTCCGAGGAAAAGACTTCTTCAGCGGCGCAAGTGATCTAACGGTCAGAGCTAAGTCTGTGGAAAACTGGCCAAGCAGTGATGTAGCTAATTATAAAAACTACGCAGCCGAAAGCTTATCTGCGCCTCAAACAGTAACACTTAATTTCAAACCAATCGCGAACGGTATCAGCGTTGATGCTGAATATGCATTGCCGACGCTATTAGGTATTCAAGAGGATGCGACTTCGAGCAACGGACTCAAGTTGTCGGCACTTATCAAAGAGCACGCCATCGCATTGGATTCGACAGAAGACATTGTGTACAGATTTGTTGTTTCCAATCAGTTGAAGCTTGTTAAGTTCAATCAAGCCAGCCCTGATGTGCCTACGCCTCTCGCGACACCAAATGGGTTGGCCTTTGTGGTGCCGGATGAGCTGCTCTCGCAATATGTGCTCGTTCCTATTGGTAATTTCAGCGGCGATGCCAATGTTTCCGTTTTTGCGGGTACGCAAGAAACCGACAAATCCACAAAATTTCAAACTTCTTCCACAAGTCTGACGATCCAAGTTACCCCACAGGCAGACACACCCTTGCTTGTGACCGCTAAGGCGGTTTCAGGGCTGATCACATCTGAGGATGCTGGATCTGGTTTGGTTTTTTCCGGTATTCAGATTCCAGTCATTGCCAGCGTCACCGACCGTGCGATTTCTGGCGTTGCAGGGGATGTTTCCGAAACGCTGGAAGTTCAATTGCGTGTTCAAGGTTTAGACGCAAATGACAACTTAACTGTCCGTTTGGGCACGAAAGTAATTGCTGCCAATCTTGACGGTTCTTGGACTGTGTCCGGTGCAGACCTCAACTTGTTGAGCCAACTGAATGTTTATGCGCAGGGTGATTACCGTGAAACCAATGGCAACGATGGTCGTTTGAGTCTGGTTGTCACGGCAGTATCTAAAGAGCCTTTGAATCCGTCCGTTTTTGCGGAAAAAGCAGAAGTTATCAAAGTTTCAATGTTCCAGCCTTTGGGACAACCGAAATTGACCGTGGAAAACAAATCAATTGGCCCTGTTGCGGTTGATTTGACGATAGGTTTGGGCTTACCTGATGGCGTGCCCGATGGGGTCACTCAAGACAACATGTCTTTGTTGATCACGAATGTGCCTGAAGGGGCTTACTTCAACTTGGTTAAAGATGGTGTCTCAGCGGGATTTGTGGGTGCATCGATCGGAAGAGGAATTTGGTTGCTTGAGGGCAAACATCTTGCTGATGACGCGGTGCTTCGCGTGGTTTATCCCGATGCGCTCACTTCAGAAGATCAAACCGTTCAAGACTTGAATTTCCAAGCATTCATTTCAGATCCAAAGGGTGGAACATCTAGTCAGACGGACTCTCTTGCATCCACTGTCACGTTCGACCCCAATCTTGAGTCTCTTCAAGACCCGTTGGTTTTGAGCTTTGATGGCTCAGCTATTTCGTCAGTTTCTGTTGAAAATCTTGACATCAATGTTGACCTCAACAAAGAACTCTACGGCAGCGAGCGTCCTACCTATTGGATGTACGGTGACAAAGACGATTTGTCCTCTGGTTTTGCATTCTTGGTCAGACCCGATGCGGCTTTTGTTGGTGAGGACGGTCTAGAGGGCTCGACTGGCTCTGCTGGCTTAGAAGATTTGTACGCCAACTTCCAAGAGTTGATTGGCGATTTGGTTGCGCAGGGATATACCCATATCACTGCGGACGATTTGCCCTCGGGTATCAAACTTTGGTTTGATAGAAACGATGATGGTCGTGGATTGGTTCAGTCCGATGAACTGATCAACTTGAGCGATTTGCCCAACTTTGCAATTGACATCCCCATCGTGGTTGCTCGTGAGGCAGCTGCAGGTGGCGTGATTCCTCTTTATGAGGCCAATGTTTCGTGGGGTGATGCAGCAACCTCGCATGCCTCACTTTTTGCTGTGGCAGTGCCTTATTTCGCATCGCTAGAAAAGCCCATCTTCAGAACCTTCAGCATGACGGACGAGGCTCCTGTCGAGTTTAAATCTGCAGCTGAAATTTCTATCACCATCACCGCTGAAGTCAATGCCGCTGGTAAATACCAAATCGATGAGGACTCGGGTTCTGGTCTGTCGTTGAACTTTGATTTGTCAAAGGCTGAGCGAGCTGTTGATGGAACACTTGTTCACCTCATCAAGGTGTATGGCGTTCCTGATGAAGGCGTGTTGTCTGTTGGTGCGAAGGTTACTGAGGGCGAGGGAGAGTTTGCGCAATCATTCTGGCTACTGACCGAAGATCAGATTGCGAACCCAGTTGTTGTTCGTTTCGCTAAGGACTATGTAACTTCTAGCGATGGTTATGAAATTTATGCTGTTCCAGTTGCATCACTCATCACGGCGGGTAATGTCGCTGAGGGTGTCATGCCAAAGTCGGTCACTTATGTTGGCGGCAACAGTAACCATGCTGCATTTGTCGTTGCTGGCGTAGCCGATGAGCCCTTCATCAGTGCTGATCAATCTGAAATTTCGGCACTCGAGGGTGCTCCGATTTATTTGACTCAAAACGGTCTTGTAGACGGTCCGTCGCTGGCGAGTGTTTTCTCTAGCGACTTCAATGAAAATTATTTTGTCCGCTTCAAGATTGACAGCGATGACGTGACGTCCGTCAGTGCTGGAGCAATTGAACTTGGTCAGTCCGTTGACGGTTTTTATCGCGTGGCTGCTGAAGACCTGTCAAGTGTTCAAGTGGTCTTTGGCCAATTCTTTAACGGCCGTGTTTCTTTGACGCTTCAAGGCGTGTCGGAGCAAGGCGTAAGCACAAAACTCTCAGATATCGCAGCTGCGCCGGTCATTCAATTGAACTTGACGTCTGTCGCTAACGGTGTGGAATGGACTGATTCAGAGCCGTCTTCTCCCACGTTTGCTGAAGGTTCTAACGGTTCTGACGGTTCAGCATCGCCATCCTTTGAGTTGACGGCTGAAAGTGTTGATCCATCCGAGTCTGTCTTTTTTGTTCTCAAAATTGACAGCGCAAACGCGGCAAATGTTTTGGGAGTTGATTCGCTTGACGGAGTCCTAGACCTGGGCCTAGACGGTAACGGAAATCACTTCTACCGTGTTAGCGCCGATAAGAACGGCGATGCTTGGAGCTCTGGCAGCGTTACTCTGTCAGTTGATAAGTACTTCTCAGGCAATATTCAATACACCTTCAAAGCCATTTCTTTTGATCCTGCAAGTGGGGTTGCAAGCGCGAGCATCGAAGATCTTGCGCAAATTTCGTTTGATGGGGTTGAGGCCAACAGCGGTAACATTTTCGTAACGCCTGTGGCAAACAGCAGTGATTTCACAACGAGCCTGATTTATTCTGACCCAACAAGCGAATTGTTTGATTCTCGGGTTACTGCCTTCAAGTTTGATGAAGGCGGTCGTTCTGCTTGGTTCAAGCCTCAAGTGGAAACATTCGATGCAAGCGAATCTAACGAGTCAATGGTTGTGGATGTTGTTTTGCAGGGCGGTTCTGCAGCGCTTTTCACGGTCGAGCGTTATGAAGGGGCCGATGAATCTTTATTCGGTAGCAGTCGAATTGTTCATCAAGGAAACACATCGCCCGTTGCTGGCGATGTCAAGGTTGCGCTCCAGGTTCGTCTGACAGATGTTGCTAATAATGCTGAAGATCAGCGGGTGTTTGATGTTGGTCAATTGACTTATGCTGACGATACCGAGTGGGTGGGCATTGAGCTCAATAAAGTGGCTGAACAGCCTGAACTAGAAGAAGTCACGCTCAACGCCATTGAAATCGACGATGGTGGCGAAATTTCATTGGCTATTCAATCGGGTGCATTGAGCCAAAGCATTCCTCTTGCAACTGAAGACAGTACAGACGGTCAAGGCGATGTTTTGTACTACATTTTGTCGCAGGTTCCTGAATGGTTAACACCATCTCTTGGTTCGGTTATTTTGAGCAAAGACGGTCTGTCAACCTATCAAATTGAAGCCCGAGAGCTTGTTGCCTCTGGCGGTTTGTCCTTCATTGCGCAACGCAACTTTGTCAGTCAAGCTCAAGAGGTTTCACTCACTTGGGCCGCCAAACAGGTGGAGTCCAGCAATGGCGACACCAAGACCAGCGAACCAGTCATCATTCAAGTTTCGCGTCTGCCAACGCCAGATGAAATTGAAATCTCATCGTTGCAAAAACTGAGCACTTCCGAGGGCCAGTTTGACGACCCAGATAGTTTTGCACTCGAGCTCAAAGAGTATTTCAATTTCTCATCGCCTGGCTGGTCCGATGACGACATACAACAAACTCTGCGGATTCGATTGGGGCTTACTTCTACGGATCAAGTACGCATCCAGTATTTAAACGATGATGACGAACTGGTCGACCTCGCTGCTGGCACTGACCTGACTTGGAGTCAATTCGAAACGGCAATTTTGGTGGCGAGTGACAGTCAGCGTTTTGATCCCAACTTCAACGGTGAGATCCCGATCTCAGTCAGTGCTTATCAGTCATTCCAATTGCAAGATGGGCGTGAGATTACGGGTGCTGCTGATGCAACGACAGTTCAGTTTAAGTTTGAAGTGTCGAGCTCGCCAGAGGCTTTGGACATTACCGCTGCGTCTGATGCATATGAGGCTGTATTGGGTGAGTTCATTCACCTCAAGGAATTGCGCATTGGTAGCGTAGATCCCGTGACCGATCGAGAAATCGAAAGCGTGCGATTGCTGTTGAAGTCCAAGGGCGATTTATTTGAGATCAAAGCCTTGGGTGGTGTGCCTTCTCTTGTGAAGTTGAACCCCGCTTCAGTCAGCAAGGAGGGGTGGTCGTCCTATGCATTGAATCTACAAACGCTTGAAACCGACAACTATGTGCTAAAGCCCAAAGAGGTTGGTGTCTTTACCCTAACAGTTGATGCCCGAGCCATGGACGCTGCTGGTTCAGCTGGGGAGTGGGCATCTGAATCTATCAACTTGGTGGTCAGTGACACCAAACTAACGGCACCTTTGATGGATGGCGACTTGATTGAAGGCAATGCTGTTGTCAACAGCTCAGAGTGGCCTGCAATACAAATCGTTGATTGGTCTTCCAAGGGTGGATCTGAAGATGTTTTGACTCGAACCATTTCTGGCGTAACCGTGATCCAAGGAAACGTTTCAGAAACGGTTGGCTTATCGAGTTCGCCAATTGCTGGCAAGACTTATTGGTTTGATGGCGCTGCGCTGCGAGTCAATCCCAATGCGGAACAATTCAATTCTCTGGCGAATGGTCAATCTGCCCAAGTCAATGTCTCTTGGAGCGTTCAAGAGCAGTATGACCTTAACGGTTTGAGCCAAAGTGTGACTCTTCAACAGTCGGGCTTTTTCAAAGTTGTTGGAACCAACGACATCTTCACTGTGTCTCAAAAAGTCATCGCAGACGCCAGCGATCAACAAACCATCGCAGCCTCGGTCAATTTGCTCTCTGGCATCGTGGATCCTGATTTGAGCGATGTTCACTCGGTTAGTCAATTCCGTTTTGCTGTGGTCGACAGTGACTCCGAAAAAATAGCCTCTGATAGTTATGGCGATTCTGCTGTCACCCTTGAAGGTTCTTCCCTCAAGGTGGACTTTACGCAGTTCAAATTCCTCGCCGAAGGCGAGACTGTGACTGTCCGTGTGAACTACGACTTGACAGATGGTTTTGCGTCGCAATCACAAAGCATTTCTTTCCAGGTAACTGGTGTTAACGACGCTCCAGTTTTGAGCGCCATGCCGGCTCGCTCAATTTCTGAAGATCTTGATTCGACGTCCCAAGACTGGACCATTGACCTGCTGGATCCAGCATATGCGTCGGATGTTGACTCTGCGCAACTGAGTGTTGACTCATCATCAACGATCGAGATTCGACTCAATGGTGAACTCACAACAGCTTTTGATAACGCTGTTCAATTCGGCGCAGACGGAAAAATTCACCTTGCCCCTGAAAGTTTCAGCAGTTTGTCAAGCGGGCAGACGCTTCAGGTAAGCGTCAACTACAGCCTCACTGATGGACAGTCACTGAGCCAGCCTGGTTTGGTGACTTTCTCAATTGTTGGCGAAGATGAAGGTCAAACTTTTAATGGGCGCATCATTGACGGTTATGTCAAGCATGCGAAAGTTTTCTTTGATGTTGATGGTGATCAAGCTTACACAGATGTTGAGCGCAACCTTGGCATTGAGCAGATTGATTCTGGCGATGGCTCTTCACAGCTTGCATTGGGCGAATACAAAATCTATGTGAGCAAAGCCGCGCTTGATGCAAGCAACGGTGCTGGTCGAATCGTCTCAGTTGGTGGTGTTGATGACTTCACTGGAAAGACCATTGAAGGCACCCTGATTGCACCGGCCGATGAGGCTTTCAGTGTTGTGACACCTTTCACCACACTTATCGCTTTGGCTGCAACTGCTGGCCAAAACCCCTTGGACTTTGCTGACCAGATTGCTGCTTCTCTTGGGCTCACAGATGTCAATTTGGCTGCCTATGACCCAGTCGCTGTGATTCTTTTGGCTGATCCGCAAGATCCAAATTATGCTGACATCCTGTCGCAAGCTGAGAGTGTCTTCAAGGCGCAGCAGATGGTGTTTACTGTCATGCAAGCCGTTTCGACTGCTTTGCAATCAGCAGATGACGCGCTTGCTCCCGCAGATGCCCTCAAGACAATGGCCGAAGCTGTCACAAAAGCCATCATTGACAGTGAAGGTGCTGATTTAATCTCTACCGTGAACAGTGTTACAGCGCAAGTCGTTGGCGAACTGCTAACTGGAGACGCAGCTAAAGCTATCCAGGACAGTATTGAAGCGGTCAACGCAAAAATTGACGATAGTTACTCGGGTCTTGCAGTCGCATGGAATGTTGGCGATGAGTTGGTGATCGCTAAAGCGCAAGCGATTGCGGGCATTTCTCAAGACTTGTTGCTCAATGTAGTTGAATCGGCTGTCACCCAAGGTGCGGCTGCCATCGATACAACGGCTCTGAATCAAGCAGTTGCACAAGCAATATTGAGCGATCCTGATGTCGCCGAAAACGAAGACTATGTCTACAAGCAGTCTGGAAGCAATGCCCTTCAGCTCAGTTTGAAGGAGTTGGCAAACAAAACAGCAATTTCAATGGAAGTTGCCTCAGTCAATCCCAACGGTACTGTTGATATTTCTGTCAGATTGCAAGCGGCTGAAGACATCGGGGCATTCAGTCCATCCTCACTGCCAACTTTGATCGTGACGCACGAGGGACAGGTGCTTTTGCCGTCTCAGGTCAATCTCTCTTTGCTCGCAGATTCGCAAGGGCAGATCTCAACAATTGCTTCTCATATAGAACTTTTCAAGGGACTGGGCGTAGACAACATCCAACTGAGCCTCAACGGAGAGGCTCAGCTGGATGCTGTGCTGAGCGACGCAGGTCAAGCGGCATTTGCTGACCTGAATGCGGATGGTTTGAAAGTCAGCGGCACGAT
>JACCDV010627295.1_pt1 | contig 14708 bp, 3 predicted proteins | sample 7446131 | NCBI WGS metagenome assembly JACCDV01 (sample SAMN15323448, study PRJNA562643) | freshwater metagenome | isolation source: river surface water | place: USA:Blue River Watershed | collected 2017-08-17 | reverse complement strand
TTAAGCTTCTTGTTGGTAAAGCGAACAGACTTCCCTAATTCTACATTTTTTATTAAATAAAATCTTATTTTTGTAATATTTAAGCATGGTATATTTTTTATTTTATTGGAAAATAATATAAGTTTAAGATTATTAATACTAACTTTATTCTTTTAACTTACAGATTGTTTTAACGAATTAATAAGAGATTCGGAATTGTTTAAATTTACTAGATTAATTATAGTATTTTCTATATCTAAATTTTATTATAATTAATAAATAAAGCTAATTCTATCTATCATACATAGAAGAAATTAATTAAATTTTTAAAACTATAAGTTATTATATTTTTATAAATCGTTTGGAATCTTATTTTCTAATAAATAATAATAATATTTTTTAATATCATCATTTCCTTTAATTTTATTATTTAAATATAGCTTTAAGTTTTATAATTATTTTAAAAGTAAATTATAGATTTCTTTATTAGTTAAAAATTCCTTTAATAAGAAATTTTTATAAATATTATTTTATTCAATTTCTTTTAGCTTTAATTTATCTTATATATTTTGTAATTATTATAAATATTTATCTATCTGTTATAATAAGTTTTAATTTTCAGTATTATTTGAAACATCATAAATTGTTTATTAAATTTACTATTACTCACTTAATATTTTTTATACATTTAAGACATATTATGCCTATTAATCTTCTTATAAAGACTCAATTGAATTCTATAAATATAACCATTCTGGTAATTATTTTATATTTTATTAATAAAATAATTATAAAAGTTAGTTTTTGTTAATAATTGATTTTATATCATACTCAGTTTATTATGATTTCTACAATAAATAGCTTTTTGATTATAAAATTATATCTTATGATAAATTTATCTATATTAAAGATTGTAGAGTTAATAAATCAAAAGAATTGTCAATCTTTCCTCCATATATATTATCTAATAAAACCTTTTAATATTTAAATATAAACTATTCTAAATTACTATTATTTAACTCTTATTTGTTAAAATAATCTTAACAAAAATTTATTGCAATAATAAAATCCTAATCAGAAAAATCATAAACCTTTGTCCAACCAATAGGATAATATATTAATCAATTTATAATAATAGAATGTATGATTATTGTTTAAATAATGATTTTTCATTTAAGATCTGTTAATTAATTAAAATATTCTTAATCAATATTTTATTAAATCAATCTATAAGCTATTGAGAATAATTACTCGGGAACTTCTAAAATTATTTTTTAAGAGGAAATTATTAGTTCTGTTGGGATTCTATTTGAAAATTCTGAGAAAAAAATTAATCAAAAATTTTAATGTGATTTTAGCTTAGAGAAATACTATTATATATCAGATAACCATAAATGAGCCAAATGAGCATTTTTTATAATAAGAAAAGAACCTTATTTAGAGTTTTTTAATATTTCATTATAGATTTCTTAAATTGAGTTTATTGCACCAATAGCAATATAATTAACATTAGTTTAACAATTTTTTTCAATTAAAGAAATTAACAACTAAATATCAACACCTTTTTAACACTAAATAAAAATTGCTTATGTATTTTTAGATTTATTAATAATATTATCATTAAAATTAATACTATAATTAATGTTTATTTTACCATTGAAAACATACATAATATAATCTTAAATATATTTTTACGTTTTACTGGTATTAAATTGAAAAGAGAAAAGTAATTTAATTAATTAATCATCTATCATATTAATCTCATCTGTTTATTGAGTAAAATATTTCTTCCATTAATCATTATCTTTTATTAAAGATTATAACAAGTTCTAATTTTAATTCAAATTTGCTAATTTCTAAATAAACTCTATCTAATTTATTTCTAAATCTTTATAAATCTATTTTATTTAATTGTTTTATATATAATCTTACTATTTAAATATTTGCTAAAATTACTCTTTATCATTATTACCTTATAATATTAAGCAAAATTAAAGTAAAATTGGTAAAACATCTTTATTAAGTAAAAACCCTCTAATTCTATAAAAAGTTTAAATAAATAATTCTTTTTATATTATTTCTATTCAACTTGTTGACTTTTAATAATCATTAAACTAAATATTTGGTATTAACTCTTTAATAATAGAGAAAAACAAATCAAAAGAAATTCAATAAAAATTATTAATTTTATATAAATTTGTCAAAGTAAAATATAAGTTTGTTGTTATTAAAGAAAGATTATAATATTTCTATGTTTAAACTTCTAATTCTTAAAACACTTATTATTATATTTCTATTTATTCATTAATTTTAATGGATTATTATTTCAACTATTCTAAAGTGTTTATTAGATCATCATTTTCTAAAATATTACCTTACGATTCAGATATTTTCTATAATAAACTTTTTTCTAATTATCTTAATTATGTCTAAAACTCTGATTTTTAGATTAAAAGTTATTTTCTTTATTTTTCTATATCGGGTACTTCAATTTCTAAATAAATATTAATACATTGATTTAATAAAGATTATTTGGTAACAATGAAGTTTAAAAGTGTTGTTTTTGTGCATAAATCAGGAGAAAATTGAATATCAGAGGAGTTAGTTATCAAGAATAGTTTAAAATTATTATTAAAATCAACTTATTGGTCACCTATCTAAACTAAAGTTCTTCCTACATTTTTAATAAATTCTTAATTTAGCAAACTTGTAAGCATTTAAGGATAAGAAGATACATTTTATATAATTAATGGTATACCAAACCTAAGGCATTTCTCTAATATCTTTTAAAATCCAGGTTCTTCTTAATCAGTTATCTCAATTTTCTGTTTTTAATATAATTTAATTAAATATTCTTTAGCTTATTAGGAAGGGTCTATAATTAGTGGATATCAAATGCATTACTCTAAAATTATTGCATTTTATTAATATAAACTATCATCACTTAAACCATTATTTTTTCATATCATTTATTATTCAAAATTCGACATTAAATTTTAATAAGAAAAATCTTTATCAAATTTTAAAAAGAAATTTCCTAGTATTTTTTTCCAATTTTAAATAAGAAATTCTCAAATTTACTCTTAATAAAATCCTAAAAAAGTAGTACACAAAGAAGATAGTATTGAATTGCCTGTAATGTTAAATGTTTAGTTTTATAAATTACTATCTAATTAAATCCATCTTTGTTTCTCTTATGATAAACTCTCAATTAATTTTCTAGATTTTATAACTTTTTCATTTACTTTTTAAATTTCTGTTTTTAACTAATTATTTCATTATGTTAATTATGCAAATTCTTCTTTATATTGTTTTAGATTTTATTATATGATTAATAAAGTCTATTCGTTTAATATTGACTATGATTAAAGTTATTCCTATTCAATTTATAATGATTTTATCTCATTTGTTAATGGCTCAACTTATTTAAAAATAATTGAATATAAAATCTATGATTGTAACCACTAAGCTAAAACACCCGCTGGAGCAAAAGCTGATGTAATTTATTAAATATCCCACTCTTTTTAATCTAAATATTCTTTCTTTAGTTAATTAATTATATCTACTTTTATTAAATCAACATTAATATCTAATATTGATTTGATAAATCCTTATTATACCATTAGTTTAACGATTTCTGGCCATTATAATTTCTTTTGTGTTAATATTAGAGAAACTCCTTCTAAAGTCATTTTTATTTTTGCAGGTGGATTTTTCAAAGTCTTAATACTTTCTAGTTATTTTTTATCTAGTCCTAAAACAGCGTTTTTAGCCATTTCTAATTAAGGACCAGCTTTATCTAAGTCAATTTAAATAATTTCAGATCTTTCTTTAATCTATTATTTTTTAGTCTATATTTATTCTTATAGAATTTCTAGCTCATTTTATTTAGTTTCTGCATCAAGTGTTTCTTATTAAATCAAACTCATTTTCTCATTAGCCTTTTTAATATTTTCATTTAATTTTTCTTAAAACTCTTAAAGTGAAACACTTAATAGCTAAATTTCTTTTTCAGTATTTTTAAGTATAATTAAACCTTTTTATATATGTGATTATTGTTCTTCAATATTATTACTAAATTAATTTCTAAATTTTATAAAATATTTCATAACAGAAATAAAATCTTTTGGACAAATAAAATTATACAGTTTTTCTTATTTTTTAAGATTTTAATTTAAAGTTAAAACTTATTAATAAGATTAGAAAAATATCTATTTTAAAAGATAATTTGAATCTTCAACTTCCATAGTAAACTCACTGCTTTAAAAATTCATAGATTTAATATATTCTTAAGTAATTGCATCAAATGAATCTTATTCCCAATCTTAAAACCAATCTATTACACATCTGTTAAATATTGCTGGTGAGTTTGTTGCTTTTTTAGAAAATTCTCCAGAAGATGGATTTATCTTGAAAACTACATGAAGATTTATTTAAACATTTTTGATAAATTATTCATATACTTAATCATCATTTGCAAATGTTTATTTATTCTTATAATACTCTTTTGTTTAATTAATAATATTGTTATATTCATCTCCTTCGAATAATCCAGGAACATCACCAGAGGCTAATAATGCATTCATTTTTTCAATAAAAGAAATCCCTAAATTATTTGACTCATTAAAAATGAAAGTTATTTTTTACATTCAACATCCAGATTTTCACATAACTTCTCGTAAGTCATTGTCAAAATCATTTAAAGTGTAATTTCTACCAGGTTTTATTTAATAAACTTATATTCCATTCATCCAACTAACAAATTTTGTAATCGATGTTTTTCCAATACCAGAGTTTCCTATCAAAAGCAAATGCCCCATTGGCTATCTTAGAATTCAATCGATTCATAATATATGATTAACGACAGATTCAAATATAACCATTTTATTTTCATTCATTTCATCATTATATTATGCAATTTTTTCAATTAAAAAATCATTAATTTCATTTTATTAACAATCTTAATACGATTATGATAAGTAAGAACTAAATAGAATAGGAAATTAAAGTAGTTCTTAAGTATTTTAAATTTAGAAATATTTACTGCATAATTAATGTAATAATTCATTGCAAAAACTTTATTCTTCTTTTGTAATTAATCTATCCGAAAATAGTCTTAATGCTTCATGTGCCCATAATCAAATTAACTAATTAATTGATTAAACATTTTATAAACCTTAAATAATAGCATATTTCCATCTTGTTAACTCTCAAGGTGAAAATAAATAATGACTTTATTAATCAATTGTAAACTTTTATTAACAATTTAAATAATAATCAACCATAGCTAAAGTTAAATTATTATGATAATCTTTTAATTATTATTTTTAACTTAAAATTTTTTAGTTAAAAGCTCCATAAATTTATATTAAAGAATCTCTATTAGGAAAATCAACTAAAATTATTGGACAAAACTTTAAAAATCTATCGCTTAAATGATGTCTACCAGGATCTGTTGGTGGGTTGCAGGCTCCAATAAATTAAATATTTTCTAATTTTATCCATTAATTTGTTTCTTTTTACCAAAAACCATTAAACATAATTAATTATCATAAAAAAGTAATCACATTCTAAGTTCCATATTTATCAACATCAGGTAAATTTATTTCATCACAAAAAACGACTATTTATTTATTGATTTGTTTTGGCAAAAGAGTAATTCCTGAACTATTTTTCTAATATTAACAATATTATTCTAATGTTCTTATAATTGTATCAGCATTTGTAGTTGCGGAAAAGTTGATAAAGACTAATAAACAATCATTTAGCTATTTTATAGTTGACATTAAAGTCATAGTTTTACCACTTCCTGGTGGACCACATATAATAAATGGCTTTTTTTCTTATAGCCAAAAACCTAGTATTTTTTAATGTCACAAAGTATCCACTGTTTCTATTATTTTATTAGCATCTTTTATATCTTCTTCTTTAATTGATTCTTTTTTAATATTATCTTGCCATTTAATCCAATTCAAAGTTTAAAAATCAACAGTAAAATCTATAAAAATATTCTATTCGTTTAATTAGGGGAGCTCCACATCTTTTAAATATCGATTAATTATATCTAAAATCAATAAATAAAATGCATGTCTTTAAATTAAAAACATATCTCCACAAAAAGTCCAACAAATGGCTATTAATAACCATTTCTTTATAAATATTATTGATTAATCATTTGTTAAAATCTATTTATTTTCCTTTCTTAATGAAATAAATTCAATAATTCCTTTTTTTATTAAAACAAATAAAGACAATATCATTCAAATATTCGAATATTACATTATATGTGATTATCCCTTAGTTAAATCTAAAATTTCTAAAAGAAAACTCTGTATTTTAACTTAATTTTCGTTTTTCAACAAACTTCTATCTTTTATAAAGAGTTATTCTAAAGTAATAAAAATAATATCAATTTGTTCTTTATAATCTTAAAATTCATTAAAAACATCACTTTATCTTAAAATATCTAATTAGTTTATTAATATCATCCAGGATGTAACTATATTATCAGTCATACAAATCATACCACATCTTGATACAGTAGCAAGAGTTGCATATTTTAAAGAATTAACTTCAAAGAAAATCTTAACATTTTCTGGTATCAGCAATCTTTCACCATTTGGTAAAGTTAATACTCAATTATCATCTAAAACACTATTAAGATTTTCTACCCATTCTGGATCAATGTCTCCATCAAATATAATCCAATGATTCTTACTGCTTTCGCCTTTTTAATCTTAAATTATGCTTCTTAAAATATAAGTAAATATTCCATCTTACCATTCTAAGGTAGTTTCATCCAACTTACCAAATAATTACTCTTTCTTTATAGACTTTGGATCAATTAGATAGTTTTTATATTTTTTATCATTTAAACTCTCTAAAGACAATCTTAATATATCTAAAAGTATTGATTTACCAGAACCAGTATCTCCAACTAATATTATTCCTAATTAAATATTTATAACTTAATTAAGCTATAAAACTTTATCAAGAAAATTTTTAGAGCAAACAAGATTTGATTTTTAACAATTTTCTTTAATTATTTATATCAATTATTAATCATATTAACTCTCTTATCCTTTTTAGCTAAAGATATTCTTTATCAAATTTACTAATAAATATCCATCTTCATCTGTTAGTTTTGGAAACACTGTGTCTTTAAACGATTTTAACAAAATTTCCTCTTCTAAATCATAATTTTTATTTTCTTTTTGATTTTATTATAGTATTTTTCTTTTTAAATTTCCAGCAGAGTTTAATACTGATTTTAAAGCTCTTAATCCAAAATCATAATGTTATTATTAAGAAAGTTAAGTTTAACAAAGATCAAAAAGCAACACAATTTTTTAAGAAATTTCTTCGGCGTATATAAAACCTCTTGAAAACATTAAAACTTATCCTATTAAATTTCAATCAGGTTAAATCATAGCTACTTATCAGAATAATTACTTTAAATTTTCTGGTAAATTAGATCTTCCAGCATAATTTGGATTCATAGTGATAAAGATTCCAGTGTTTGGATTTATCTTTATTGAGTTGTTTAACAAAATTATTTATGAATTTTAATCTCATAAACCAGACTAAATTTACAATATTTATTAAGATACAGCTGATAATATTCTTTCTTCTAATCTATTAAACTCATCAAAACATCCCCAGGCTCCAACCTAACATAAACCAATGAATATTCAACTCATAGCTTTGTAATTAAAACTATCATCACAATTAAATACTAATACAAATCTACCAAATGAATTTCCTAACATTTTAACAGACTCCGTTTTACCAGTTCCAGCAGGACCGAATGGAGCTCCTCCCATTTTATATGTTATGGCTTGTGTAAGAGTAAAATAACATTTATCAGTCAATGGAGTTTAAACCAATCTTTCAGATATTCCTAAATATTCATATCCATAAGATATTTATGAATTTCCTATTTATATATTCCAATTGTAGTTATCATCTTTTTACACAAAAGAATATTTTAAAATTGAAAACCATTAAAAAGATGACAAAATATCTTAATTCTCTTTTACCAGATTTTTTGTAACATTTCTTTTATGAACTAATTCTGTAATCAATTATTCAATTTTAAATCAATTTTGCTTTGATATTTATTACAATATAAATTTAGCTAATTTCTCTAAAATTTAAATTATTAAATCTAAAACTTTAGATTATATGTTATTTTATATTTAAATCATCCAATAAGCTTAAAATGATACTAATATTGATTGATTAATGTTATTTTATATAATATCCTCAATATTTTATTCTATCTTATTCCATTAATCAAGACATTTAATAAAATCAACAGATAAAAATACTTACATTTGTTTCTCTAATTCTGATAACCACTGATCTATTTTCTTATTATTTGTTATTTCAATAATTTATTATAATTGAAACTCTTCTCCCTCTTTGGATTAAATACTCTTTAGTTACCTTCCCTCATTATCATTATTAATGTAATTTATTCCTGCAAACATTTTATTGAAATAGGATTAAACACCATTTACATCTTTAGAATTTCCAATAATATCTAATAAATCCTCATCACCAATAAAATAGAACCTAGGAAAAGCTTATCATTATTTTTATAAATATTCCATAAGCGATTTTTAAACGATTTCCATGTTATCTAATAATCCCTTTAGAAATTTATCTATTTCTGTGTATGATTAAATTGTTGTAATAATATTTTGTATTTATTAAGCTTTCTTCATTAATTTTCAAAAATCATTATCAATTTGTTTAAATTTATTAAATTCTTATGGAAGTTATAACTGTATATCAGATGAAGATAAAAATATACTTTATAAATATATCCATTTCTTTTGTATTTCTAACCATTGATCAATAACTATTTAAGAAAAAGAAAGTTTTTAAATCCAAATTTATATTTCTTCTTCAAATAATTTAAAATATTATGATAATTTCAAAGTTCCTAATTACTAAACATCATCATCCATTTAAGTAAGAATTTAATCCCAGCCTTTGATAAGATCAATAATATTTTTATAATTTGTAAATTAAAAGTTTTCTAAATTCCAAAACTTTTTTATTTTATTAAGAATATTATCAACTATTAACTCCCCTTAAGCATCATTTAATATTTATCATAATTATTATTCATATTTAATAGGGTTTAATTCTATATAATCAATAATAGATATTTCCTAGCTTTTTTTATTAAATCCTAAAACATTTTTAATTTATTCTTAATGATGGGTTTTTATTGATTCATTTGCAACTATTTCTATAATAGAAAAATGCTTTTTAATATTTAAAAAATTATCTCTTTAAAAATCATATGCATCATATTATCAAAATTTACTTGGTATCATATCTAATTCAGTTAACCCTTATTCTATTTAGATATAAATATCATCTAACTTTACATTAAATATCTTAAAGCTTATTATTTTTGTATATTTTTAATACAAAGGATTTATTAGATTCCATAATTAACTTAATAACGAAATATCATCTTATATATTCATTAAATATGAACTATTAGTTAATTAAATATCTAATAAATCTTGTAGTTGATTTAAATATTATAATTGACTCTTTAAGTTTATTGATTTTTTATTAATAATTTCTAAAGATGTTAAAATATCCATAGGGATTTTATTTCCGGAATATAATTATTTTTATAACCATTATTATTCTAATTCATTTATCTTTTTAATAAGTTTATCTTCTTCTTTTAAAACAATTTATGTTAATTTTTCTGTATTTTATACAAATAATTATTCTTTTATTTATAGATTTATCTTCAATTTATCCCATTCATTTTCTATTTAATAATATTCTTTCCATTAAATTGGAAAATCATAATTTTACTACCTAAGTATAGTTTCACTTAAACTAGCAGTTTCAACAAGATTTTAAAATTAATTATTTTATTATTTTATTTGATTCAACTCTTAAATTTATTAAACAAAAGAAGAATATTCATTAAATGATATTTCTTCAATAGTTAATCTATTAGTTATTAAATTTTAATATAGATTAATAAAAACCTATTAAGATTATTAACCAAATTTATATATCAATTCTTATTATATTTACTCTATTCGTACATCTATTTTTTATTTAAAACCTTTATTATTAATATAAATAGGACCAAAGTTTATCTTTAAATTCAGATTTTATAAATTTCTTTTTTATTAATCAAAATATGATAGAACAACTTACCAATCATCAATATTCTCACCTAATTTTTCTTAAATTTATTTAGAATTTAAATTCCATATAAATTCATACTTTTATAAACTAATAAACCAGTTTTAGGCTTCATTAATATAAGTATTTATAATTTAGTTTACTAAATCTAGTGTTTTTTAATCTATAGAATTGTTTAATAAAATTAAATATTAATCTTATTGATTTCAAAACTAATTATTATTGATATAAATCTTTTTTAAATGACAAAATCAAAATAAAAGCTCTTGAAACTAAGTTATTATTTAAATTTTAGTTTACTCAAGTTATGGCTCAATTTATATTTGATTTTTCTTAATACTAATATTATGTTCGTAATTTTTAACTTTTTCTGATAAACTTATTTTTTCTATATCAGACTATTATACTCTAAATTAATCACAAAAATCACAAATCCATTCAACAACTTAACTTTTTAATTTATTTGAGAAAATAATTTATATATCATTATTAATATTATTTATTAAGATATTTAAATTAGAACATTTTTTTGCTAGCATATTATCAATTATTGCTTATATTAAACCTAGCTTTTTCTCTAACTAATCAAGATCATCTGATTTTTGTATTTCATAAACTAATTATTTTATTTATATTTATGATTTTTATATAAATTAATGTTATAAAATCATATTATTGAGTTTTTTGAATAAATATAAACTGATTTAATCAACAATAGAATCAGTCATTTTATTGATTGATTATAACCATGTATATTTTTTCATTTTATTAATCAAAATATAAATAGAATCAATATAATTACTGAGTAGTTGAAAATCACTTTCATTTATATTTAAAATCATAGAGTCAAAGGCTTCGACTAATGAGAATATTTAATTCATTGAATAATATATTGGGTTGTATTATTAAAATGCTAAATATATCAAAGAATATTTATTTTAAATTTATGGTAAAATCATTATTATCTAATAAACAAACTAAATAAAGTTTCTTATCTCCGAATCATATTAAACTTTTAGAATTCATTAATTATTTTTATTAATAACACTTATTAATTATGAATCTTATATCTGTTACAATCCATTTTCAGTTTTTTATATATATAAATTAATATTTTACTCCATCTCTTATTTAAAAGTAAAAATCATTAATTTTATATCCTAAGCAATGCTATTTTCTAAGCACTATTAACCTAAATATTTTATCATTTATTTATATTCTAAATCAATTTATTAAATTTTTGTTTAAATGAAAGATAAATCTAAAGTAAATTAATTTATTCCAAATTTTCTTTAAAATATTTTTGTATTTTTATTATTCTTTATATTTTTATAATTTTCTATAATTTACTTTACTTAATTTTGTATTATTTATAATAGTTAATTTTAATAATTTAAAAGTTCTTGCTTTAAACCAATTCTGTCTTACAAATTTTAAAATATTTCAAAAATATTAAACTTTACTTCAATATCTGAAATATCCTTAAAAGTATCATGAATATACTAAATTGTTAAGTGATCAACCTTATTTACTTCTTTTTAATATTCATCAAATAATTTATCTAATAGTGCTTAATTATCACTATTCATACTAAGATAGTCAAAATCTTTTATTAATTAAAAGGCTTATATAAATTATTGAATATTAGGAATTGTTAGCTTATTATTAATATAATTCGATTTTTATAATCAATCGATCATATCGTTATATAACTAATAATCCTATTAAAACTATAATCAAATCTAATAAACTTTATTAATTATGTTATTAGATTCTTTAATTTTGATATAAATATCTGTTTGTTTTTATATATCTATTTTTCAAAATATTCTAAACCCTTCTTTAACTTTGTCTAAATGTATCTCCCAAGCAGGCAATGGATAAACTCTAAGCTAACTTACAGTCTCTTGAAATATATTAAAATTTAATTCAAAAAGTTATTTATCTTTTAATAAAGTAAAATATCAATCTAAAAATTCATTATTTATATTTTAAATAAGATTTTTATATCATAAATTAGAATAAATAAAAAGATCTTTTAGCTTAGATAAATTGTTTAAAAAATCTTTAATTGTTAATTAATTTTCTTCTTATTTTAACGATATTAAAACTTAATTACTTTTCAAATTTTACATAATAACTTCAATCTACTCTATGTCTTTAATATTTTAATCAATTTCTTCTATTGATATTAAATCGTATTTAATTTTATATTTTTTTAATACTTCAAAAATAAATTAAATCAATTTTGATTAGATTAATGTTTAAATTTTATATAATTCTTTTAAAAATAATGTTATAGATTAAGTTTCCTCTATTAAGCTGTTAGTTTAATGATTTTAAAATTATTCTAAATGCTAATTTATTTAGTCTTTTAAGTCATTTTTTACTTTTATTATCTCTTTTAATAATTCTTCACTTATATTATTAATAGAATCTTTAGATAAATATTCTTGAAATATTGTATTTATATTCTAATTGAAATTTACTACAAAATCTTTTTAGTTTGATTAGACTTCGTGTTATAAAATGAGTGATTCTATTTCAATAATTTTTTAGAATAAAGAATTAAATGATTGATTCTCTTATTAATTATTACCTATTTCTTCTAATTAAATTTAATTTCTATAAAATTTACAAGAAGGAATAATTGAGTTTTATATATAATCTAGTAAAATACTAAATAAATCTTGTTACTAATCTACCATACCGTAATTTATTACTTATAAAGATTCTTTAAAATTTTTCTTTCCATCTTAAATTTCCTCTAAAGTAAAAAAGAATTATTTATAAATAATAAATAGCTATCCCTATTGTTCGTTTATTTATTTTATAAAATTATGAATATTAAAAGTCTTCTAATCTTTTATAAAAATTATATATAAAATTGGAATTTGATTGTTTTTAATGAAATCTAATAATTTTTCTTTATTTTTATCATTTGTTAACTGAATATGAACTTGTTATAAATCAATTCAAGAAAAAAATGATAATAATTTTTCTATGTGTAAATATATTTACTCAATTTCTTTAGTAAATATTTAATTATAATTAATATCTGTTAATTGCATTATAAAATTATAAATTATATAATAATTATTAAGTTTATTTTTTATCATTTTAAGCTTTATAAAATGCTTCAGAAATAGTTCTTTTCATATTATCATCTCCTTCAGTATAAAGTTTTTTCATCATATTCATTAGTCCTTCTTATGGATTTTCAGTTTTATCTATTTTAGGAGATTTTTCTTTCTCTTTATATTATAAACTATTCCAATTAGAATTATTTGTTTTTTATAAATATATTACTAAAAGATCTTTTTTGATTTATATTTTATATTAATCATTATTAATGGCATCAAAAAGTCTCTCAATATTAAAAATATAATTTTTATTCTATAAGTTATGAATTTTCAATTCAAAACTATTATTATTAATTTTAATGAATATTTTTTCTTTGTCTTCCTCGCTAATGTTTTAAATCGTAAAATATAATATAACTTTTTCTTTATTTTAATCCCAAGAATATTTAGAAATTCCTGTATAAATATTTTATTGAACTGGAATTTGAGTTTAATTATCTACCTTACTTATGGATTCTTATAGTTCTTTAATTCAATTACTTAAAAGAATTTAAGTATTATTTCTTTTTGCGATTTTTTATAGAGATATTAACTCTTCTAAATCTAATTTTATATTCTCCATTATATTCTAGAAAACACATTTAATAATAATGTTTTAAATATAAGTTAAAAAACTTTTAATATATTTTTTAATCAATTTAATATTAAACAAAGAAAAAGCAGAAAAATACAAGGTTTCTAAATTAGAGATAAATAATGATTAAAAAAATAGAAAACTTAATATACACGATTATTAATCTTGTGTTTTGATGCTTAATTTCATGTAAGCTCAATAATATGTAAATTTAAGTCATATGAAAATTGACATAAATATGTATTCTTAATGTACTGATTAATTCACTATAAATCTACACTTAACTCATAGGTATTTAAAAAATTATGAAAATCCACTGAATAAATTTATAATCTTTCTAAAAACTGGAGCATTTATATTAAATATATAAGATCCAGTCGTATTTAATAAAGAATCGTTAACATCAATGTAAGTTTATCAAAAAGGTATTTTATTTTAAAGAACTGAAAGTTCTAGTTTTAACTTATTTTAAAATAACTGGAATCTTATAAAGTAGCAAAGAGGGTTGCAATTAAATGAATTTCATCTTAAAAAAATAAGGTAGATTTCTAATTTTTAATGTAAAGTAGCGATTGATTTTAGCTCTTAGTTACCAAAATTATACTAAAGTAATATTGAAAGAGAAAACTATTAATAAATAGATGAGATGATAATAAATAATAGTTTTAAAAAATTCAAAGAAATATATATTCAATAGGAAAAAGATAGAAATTTACTTTCATAAGAATGGGAATAAATACCAAAAGCAATTTACTGTAAAGTTTATTAATAATTATAATTTTATTTTAATTCATTTATGTAAATATTTATATGGGGTT
>JACCDV011020526.1_pt1 | contig 14709 bp, 10 predicted proteins | sample 7446131 | NCBI WGS metagenome assembly JACCDV01 (sample SAMN15323448, study PRJNA562643) | freshwater metagenome | isolation source: river surface water | place: USA:Blue River Watershed | collected 2017-08-17 | reverse complement strand
GACCCCCGACATGGGTGAGCGCAACGCCCGCATCGCCAAGCTGGATGAATTCGGCGTTGAATCATCGGTTATGTTCATTGGCGAGTTCGTGGCGACTTTGGGCATGATTGGCGTTTTGGCAGACGAAAAAGGCCCTGAAGGTGCCAATGCGGTATTCCATGCTTGGAATCAGTATCTGGTTGAAGAGTGGGATTTGAATGCCGATGACCGCGTATATTCTACAGCGGTGCTGGCACTTTGGGATCTGGACTGGGCAGTTGCCGAAGCCAAATGGCTGGTGGAAAATGGCGTTCGGGTCGTAGTGATGCCGATGGGGCCGGCGCATGGAAAGGCCCCCGCCGATCCCTATTTCGACCCGTTATGGCAAGTGCTGAACGACGCCGGGGTCGTTGTAACTTTCCATGTGTCAGAAGCCAATTTCATGCACCCTTTGGTGCGGCAATGGGGTGAACAGCCGCTGCAATCTCGCCGCATCGGCCAATCGGCCTGGCAGTGGATGTTTTCTTATAGCGAAATTCCGGTGATGATGACGATGGCCTCGTTCGTGTATTGGAACTTCTTTGAACGCTTCCCCAACATAAAGATGGCGAGCGTGGAAAATGGAGCCGAATGGCTACCGCGCTTCCTTTACAAGATGGACAAGATGCGGGGCATGGCGCGCAGCGGCTGGTGGCCAATGGGCCAGTTGAAGGAACGCCCATCGACCATCTTCAAACGGCATTGCTTCGTGGTTGCTTATCCTGAGGATGATATCAAAAAAATTGCCGACGAAATGGGCGGGGACGTAAGCTGCCTGTTGATGGGTTCCGACTATCCCCATGCTGAAGGCGTGCCGACACCAATCGACTTTGTTGCCGAAGGCTGCACCGGCCTGACGCCGGAACAGATTGAGCAGATCATGTATTCCAATGGACGGCGGATGCTGCCCAAGGGCCGCAATGGACTTGCAGGTTGAAGTCATCAATCTAGTAAATTGTATGCAACGAAAAAGGCCACTCTCGCAACGCTGGTGAGTGGCCTTTGAAGTCAGCACATTGCTATGCAGTGCAGATGTTTTCCGCTTCGGCATAAAGTGCGCGTAAAGCCAGCTTGTCGACTTTTCCGGTTCCCGAAAGAGGCAATTCTGCAACGAACCGGACGTCTTTCGGACATTTGAACTTGGCTATTTGTGTCTGACTGAATTCAATCAGCGCGGCCTCGTCGACGTCCATATCGGGCCGCACGACGACAACTGCCAAAACCCGCTCACCCCAGCGTTGGTCTGCCACACCGATAACTGCCGCAGATTGCACCGCAGGATGCCGGTGCAGCGCATCCTCAACCTCGCGGCTATAGATATTCTCGCCGCCGGAAATGATCATGTCCTTACGGCGGTCAACAAGATAGAGATAATCCCGCTCATCAAAGCGGCCCATGTCTCCGGTGCGGAAATAGTCGCCATGCATGGCTTCAGCCGTCGCCTTGTCGTCATTCCAATAGCCCGAAAAACAATAGGATTTGACACAAATTTCGCCAACTTCGCCATGCGGAACCGGGCTGCCATCATCATCCAGCAAAGCGATCTCAACCGGCGTTTCCGAATGACCAACCGATGCCAACCTCGCCGTCATTTCCGGCGGACCATCGGCACGGGTTTCTGTCCGGCGGAGCCGCGTTACACCGCCGCACTCGGTCGAGCCATAAGCAACATAGAAGACCGGTCCCATCGCTTCAACTGCGCGGATCAACAAGGGAGTCGGAATCGCGGTGGAAGCCGCCATCACCCACTTCAAGCTGGAAATATCATGTTCTCCAAAGCGCGGGTGATCGAGCACAGCCTGCATCATCATCGGCACCATGAAGGTTGCGTTGATCCTCTCACACTCGACAATGCGCAGCCAGTCTGCAGGGTCGAAACTGCCTCTAAGCACCGTTTTTCCTGCATTCCAAATCGCCCCTAATGAAGGACAGCGGCCGCCGATATGAAAGGCTGGCGTGACCTGCAATAGGCTCATTTCTTCCTCAAGCGCAGTCCGCTCCGATGTGACCAACAAGGCATGATGGGTATAGGGAACACCCTTAGGCCGCCCGGTTGTGCCGCTGGTATAGAAGAGATTGCAATAATCAGTCCGCCGAGGCCGGGTTCGCGGCCCTGCGGCATCGCCCTCGCCAAGAAATGTCTCAAAGGGCGTGGCCCAGTCCGGACAATTCCGACCTATATAAACAAAACGGCTAACTCCGACAGCCGAACTACGCACGGCTTCGACCGTCGCAAGAGAGACAGCGTCAAAAAACAGCAATTTCGGTGCGCAGTGTCCGATCAAATAGTCCAGTTCCGGTGGCGCTGCGCGGACGTTGAAGGCTGCCGCAATGAAACTGCCGATCTCGCACGCGCCATAAACCTCAAAATACTCGATGGAATTTGCGGCGACGATTGCGGCCCGATCCTGCCGCGCCAATCCGGCGCGCTCAAGAGCTGTCGACAATTGCCTTATTCTGGAGAGGAATTCCCCGTAAGTGCGGCGGACATCATCAAGGACATAAATCTCGCGATCCGGATAACGTCGCGCATGCAACTCGTACAGATCGGCCATGGATTCCATCGTTAGTTCCCCTCAACAGATGTGCGAGCCGGCGGCATTATTGGAGCCGTCAGCAACCGCCAGCGAGGGTTTTCTAACACGCAAATTCCTCTCTGCGCAAAGCCGCGTTCACCTGCCGCCCACAAGTCACATATATGATGATCCAGCAAGGCTTCAGGCCGGCGCGCTTGACTGTGTAGTAGCTGCTATATACCTCTCTGGTGATGACAAACTGGCGATAGAAACGCCAGACTTGGAGAGTCCAATGACTGCACTGCCCAAATTACAGGATCTGGACGACGCTTCGTTCGACCCCTTTTTCGCCGAGACGATGATGTTTGGTGATCATGATGATCCCTACCCTCGCCTTGCTGAACTCCGCGCACAGGGAGAGGTTGTGCCCGGTGATTATCGAGTAGCCATGGGATTGCATCCTGACATTACCCATCCGCCTGAAGCCCCGCATTTCCTCGTACTGAGCTATGCTGCTTGCTCCAAGGTTCTGTTGTCTCCGCAGATTTTCTCCAACAAGACCTATACATTCAACTTGGGAGCCAGCTTTGGGCGCTCGGTTTCAACGATGGACGCTCCCGAACATGGACGCTATCGCCGCATCTTTCAGAAGATATTCCTGCCGCAATTTGTCAAGGAATGGGGCGGCTCAGTTGTCGATCCGGTCGTTGACGAATTAATGGCCGGTTTCATCAAGGATGGAAAAGCCGATCTGGTTAGCCAGTTCACGCTGCAATATCCTTTCGGTGTCATCTACCGGCAACTGGATCTGCCCGTCGAACAAGGCAAGGTTTTCCACAAACTAGCCGTAACTCAGACGTTGATTTCGATTCTTCAGGACAAGGGAACAGAAGCCTCTGAAAAGCTGGGCGACTTCTTCCCAAAACTGATCGAACAACGCCGCGCCAATCCGGGTAATGATCTGGTCAGCCTGCTGGTAACCACCGAAGTAGACGGCGAATATCTGCCCGAAGATGTGCTGGTTTCCTTTTTTCGGCAGTTGATCAATGCAGCAGGAGATACGACCTATCGCGGCACCAGTGTGTTGCTAACCAAACTGCTCCAAAATCCGGACCAGTTGGAAGCACTTCGTCAAGATCGATCGCTGCTGTCCAACGCTATTGAAGAGGCCCTGCGTTTCGATGGACCGGTCATCGAGCAATCGCGCTGGACGGTGGAGGATACCGAATTAGCTGGCGTCAAAATACCGGCTGGTTCGATTGTCCATGTGCTCGCCGGATCAGCCAACCGTGATCCGGCGCGGTTTGAGAATCCTGATGAATTCGATATTCGTCGACCAAATGCCAACCGCCATTTGTCTTTCTCGGGTGGGCCGCATATCTGCATCGGCCAGCATCTGGCACGCGTGGAGATGACACGGGCCGTAACGGCGTTGCTCGAACGCCTACCCAATCTACGCGCCGATCCCGATATGCCACCGCCGCAGTTAAAGGGCGCGATGATGCGCGTTCCGCATCATCTCCATGTATGTTTTGATCCTAGTTGAGAATACGCCCTACTCGCTTGATCAACGGACAAATTGATCAATATAATCTGCCGGCATGCCAATATCGCGATAATAGCGATCACAATAGTCCAGAAGGGTAAGGCAATTGTCATAGCCAATAGCCTTACCATCGGCATCAAGAGCGGTCAGTCCGCCATGCATGACATAGAAGGCCGTCATAGCGCTTTCGGTCACCAGAGTATGCACATCGCCCGGCGGCTCCCAAATGAAGGTTCCCGGCGTCGCCTTCCACCGGTCCTGATGCTCCGGATAATACCAAGATCCCTCCAGCGTCCATGAATAAACCGGGCCATCGTGAACGTGCCGCCCGATCACGCCAGGTTCCGGATAGCGAACCAGATTGGCCGTAATCCCGGCAGACACATCGAACATGAGGGGCAGATAAAGATTACCTGCTGGGCGCCGCACCCATAACCGCTCATCGTCGGGAATCCGCACGGCAATGTCCTGCGGAATGAATGAGCGGGCAGCAGGCGGCAGTTCTGGCGGAAGCGAAGATGTCGTCACCCTAAAGCTCCATCTGCAAAGGCCCCGAACTGTTCTAGCGATGGTTCGGGGCGAATTATCTAGCGGACGAACGGATTGGGTTGATTGTGGGCCAACGCCGTCATCAACTCGGGCTGGCACAGGGCATCAAAGGTCCAGCCTTGGGCATTGAAATGGTCACGGGTCAATTCCGGTTCTTCCACAAGTGCCAAATGACCACCGGCAATATAGAATTCGCGACCCGAAAATGCCGCTGTGTGGCGCGTGCACAACCACGCGGCAACCGCGGCCACATTTTCCAGTTTCGGCATCACGCCGTGGAACGGGAGATACTGATTGGACAGCATCGGGATGCCCAGACGCGCACTTTCCTCCCCGGTACGACGGACCTCAGGGATGTCCATAGCACTGCCAACCGCAACCGGCCGGATTGCGTTAACGCGCACACCAAACTCCCCAACTTCGCGAGCCAGCGAACGGGTGAGGCCGTTGACGGCCTCCTTGGCGGCCGAATAGTTGGTCATCCCCCAATGGCCCCAACCCGATGGCGAGGAATAGTTCACAATCGCGCCCTTGGCAGCGATGATATGCTGCAGACCCGCCTTGATCGTCGCGAAATAGCCCTTGAGATTGACTGCCAGCACAATGTCAAAATCTTCCTCGGTCATTTCGAGCACCGGCTTGGGACGAATGATCCCGGCATTATTGATCAAAAAATCGAGCCTGCCAAAACTGTCCATTGCAGCATCAACCACGGCCTTGCCGCCAGCCATGGATGCGACGCTAGAGGTTTCGGCCACAGCCTCCCCACCCAGCGCACGGATTTCATCAACGACGCTCTGGGCGACCGACTGGCTGCTACCACCGCCCTGCGGCCCGCCACCCAGATCGTTAACAACCACCTTTGCGCCCTGCGCTGCAAACAGCAGCGCAGTTTCCCGTCCGATCCCACGGCCGGCCCCTGTGACTGCGACGACTTTTCCTTCAAATTCACCGCTCACGATCATTCTCCTCTATCCATGCTGTTATCAGCCAATCCAATCCATGGCCGCGCTAAACTGATCAAAATCAGCGCGGGTCGGATGATGCGACCGATGCCCCCTCTGTTTATGCTCTCGCATCTAACGAACTAAGCCTTAGAAAAAATGTCTTCATCCATGACGATGATCAAACCATTATCCCTTGTGCGAGTTCGCAACGAGAATACTAGCCGCCAGAATCAAACTTTCCATTGCAAGGGCAGCGATAAAACGCCGGTCACACTGCCAGATGCAGACACCATGGGCTTATCTGGTACGAGTGTGAAATCCGGAATGCGCTTAAGCCATTCTTCAAGAAACAATATGATCTCTGAGCGGGCTAAAGCAGCACCCGGACAACGATGTGGCCCGCTGCCAAAACTTTGAATATCGGCGCCCTTGACCGGCCTTTCCAGACTGATGGTCAATGGGTCATCCCAACGCTGATCATCCAGGCCATGCAAGGCGGTCGCAACAAAGATAGGATCACCTGCCTTCACAAGAATGCCATCAAAATCGACATCATTTGCCGCCTGACGGGCCGGACCAGCAACGCCGAACCTCCGAATGATCTCGTCTATACGTTTTTCAATCAGCGCCGGTTCACTGGCAAGCGCGCGCCTCAATTCCGGATTTGTTGCAAGATGCGCAGCGATAAAACCCATCATCGACGCCACAGTATCAAGGCCGCCAACCAGAATCTGCGTGCACTCGCCCAGGATTTCCTCGCGCGTCATCGGGCGGCCCAACACGGTGCCATTTGCGATTTTACTGATCATGTCATCGCCTGGGTTGGCGATGCGCGCATCGACATGGATGGCGATGTAATTAATCATCTTTCCGAAAGCTTCCACACGTGCGGCCGGGTTGGGCGTGCGAACCACTTCCGCAAGTTCAGCTAGAAACGGTCGATCCTCGCTCGGCAAATCTACGAGCTTCAGGAAAACCTCGATAGGCAGATGCTGCGCAAAATCGACTGCGAAATCACACTCGCCTTTATCCAGAAAGCCCTCAATCAAGCTAATTGCCAATTGGCGCGCTCCACTCAAGGCACCGAGCAAGGGCTTACCGATAAGGTGAGGCGTGATAAATGAACGATAGGCGCGATGCAAATCGCCGTCGGACTGAATGGGCAGTTGAGGCAACAGTCCGGGCGGGTTTGGCGGCACCCAAGCACCCCCGTTGATAAAGTTTTGGCTATCGCTCAAAACTTTTTCGATCACGTGCGCGCGCATCGGGATCCAGTGGCCTCCATGGCGTGGTGACCAAATCAGGGCCGGACTTTCATCCTGTAACTTCTTCCAAGCCCGGTGAATATCAGGATCAATTGTCTGAATTCCATAGATATCTACATCTCTGACCAATTCCGGCCGTACATGGGAAGGGATTCCATCCATTAGCATGATCGTCATATCCTCAAGCACTTTATGAAGTGAATACTACACTAAACGCCCAGCCCTAAATGGTCAACAATGCTTAGCCCAAAATCCGGACGAGCTGAGGCGACAGTTACCGGGAATGGACCTGCCAGCAAGCATAGGTCGCGGTGCAGAACTGGTATCAATAGCAAAGCGGCGCTCGCGGGTTGGCATGCGCGCAATCCCACGAAAAAGGGGCAGCGATATACGCTGCCCCAGTTCTTCCATCTTCTTCGGAGAGCTCAGAAGCGGAATGTGACGCTTGCACCATAAGTTCGTGGATCACCGGGCATATAGCTGGTGAACGCTAGCGGTGTATTTTCGACTGCAAGATAGCGAGTGAAGTATTTTTCTTTCGCAATGTTGCGGGCATAGAGCGCGAACTCAAGGTTCGGATCATCAAGTTGGAACGCGATGCGCGCATTGAGCAAGCCATATGACGGAAGCTTTGCCGTATTCTGGAGATTCCGGCTGATTACGTCGATTTCGGCCTGCGTTCGGCCAACACGTTGCCCGGTCGATGCTGCAAGCGCGGTGTGATAGGTTTCACTCCGCCATGAATAGTCGGCATGCAGCTTTATGGTTCCTGCACCGACGTCCATGGAATAGTCACCAAAGACACCAAGCGTCACTTCCGGCGTGTAAGGGAATTTGCCACCTGAAAAATCGGCGCCGTCAACGTTGATGAACCGCTTATACATGGCATCTGTGTAACCCAGATTGGCACCCAAGGTCAGCCCATCGGTCGGCGCGACTGTCAGTTCCGCCTCAAGTCCGCGAATACGCGCCTTGGCGGCATTGGCTGCGCCGCCAACAAGGCGTGTACCGACGGCACCAGCAAGGTTCCTCTGCACATTATCAACGTCAGAGTTAAACACCGCAAGGTTAAGGCGGACGCGACGGTCAAAAAAGTCGACCTTGGCACCGACTTCATAATCGGAAACAACTTCAGGCGCAAAACTTACAGGAAGACCGCCAACACCAAAGACCGCACGTGTGTTAAGACCACCCGAACGCTGCGAACGGCTTGTTTTGGCATAGAGGAACACATCGTCATTGGCTTGCCAGTCCACGCTGACCAGATAAGACCAATAATTGTAGCTCCGCTGGAAGGATGCACGGAACGGATCACTTGTATCACCATCGAGCAAGCCATCTGCAACTGTACCGAGCGAGGAGGTGACAGCCCCCGTCAGCAGGTTTGTGTCGCGGTTGCGGATGACCAGCGAACGATCATCCTTAGTATAGCGAAGGCCGCCTGTAACGCGAACCGATTCCGTCACATTGAAGATGATCTGGCCATAGCCAGCAAGGCTCTTGTTGCGAACAATCCCGTCGACCGTAGCAACCGATGGGCTGAGCGGGAACAAGCTGCCGCTGTCTGAACGATCAGTGCCGTTTTCAACAAAGTAGAAGCCACCAAGAATATATTGGACCTGACCGATATCGCCGGACAATTGCAATTCTTGTGAAAACTGATCTTGCTCAATGGCATTGCCGGGGCGACCTGCATACCGCCCTGGGATCTCGACCAACCCGCCAGTCAAAGTGTAGGGGGTTCCATCATTATCGGTACGCGATTCAAGCTCTACACCGCGCCATGCGGTGGTCGATTTCAGAACAGCAGCGTCGGAAAATTCATATTGCAGAACACTCGACGCGCCATAGCTATCAGACTTGCCATAGCTTGGCGTGTTTCCGAAGGTCCGATAAATGTTCGTGTTACCATTTTGCCCGTAAACATAGGTCGAAATCGGTCCAGGCCGGGTAGCAAGGGTGGGGCACAATGGGATGGCCCCCGCCTTGAGGCCGCCAAGGAAGCCGGCGGTAGCTGCCGGAAGCCCAGCTGGAATAGCCTGTGTTCCGCATGCAGCGGCCAGCAGCTCAGTGGGCGCAAAGGCATTCGGGGCCGAATAGGATTTCAAACCGATCAATTCACCTGAATTGCTGAACTTCGAAAAATCCCCAGATATCAAAGCAGAAAATTTGCTGCCTTCAGGTTCAATGCCGAAAGTGAAACGCGCATAGTCAGACTTGAGATCTCCCAATGGCCGGTTGAGTGTTACTGTGCGGCCATAACCTCCATGCTCGCGATGCTGATAGGCAGCGCGGAACGCAACGCCTGAACCAAAGGGAACGTTTAAGACACCTTGCGCAAGCCGGGTGTCATAGTTGCCGTAATCAAAACGCATCGATCCTTCGAATTCGTCACTCGGCTTGTTCGCAATGATATTGATCGCACCGCCCGTGGTGTTGCGACCAAATAGCGTGCCCTGCGGACCGCGCAGCACTTCTACGCGTTCAACATCAAACAGGTCCGTTGCACCGCCGGTGGAGCGTGCCGCATAGACACCATCGACATAAACGCCGACAGCCTGGTCAATCGCGATCAGACCGTCTGACGAGCCTTGGCCGCGAATAAACACGGTCGACGATCCGGGCTGCGCCACGGCACTGGAAAAGGTCAGGTTCGGCGTAGTTGCCTGCAACTGCTGAATGCCTACAATCTGCTGGTCAGCAAGTGCTTCTCCCGAAATCGCGCTCACCGCAACTGGCGTAGTCTGCAGGCTCTCACTGGTCTTACGCGCTGTAACGATGATCTCTTCGATCCCGCTCGCGCCCTCGTCGCTTGCCGATTGAGCAAATGCAGGCATTCCAATAGTCATAGCAGGCAAAACAGCCGCACTGGCCATAAGATAACGTAGCTTCATAATCCTCTCCCTTTTGAGACAATCCACTGTTTTAAAATCTAAAAATGTTAATTCTTTTCGCAGGCCCGGCCACGAGATCGCGAAACGTTGATTTCAAATGCTCGCTTCATCCGCGCCCATGTTAATCGCCCCGAATTACCAGCCATTCCTTTAACGATGATCGTGCAAAGCAAGATCGGCAGACGAGTTTCCGAAGCTGGCACGCGCCAATTCCGGAAGAATTTACGATGGGAATGATCAGACCTCCCTCAATCCCGTTGCACTTGATTACCCACTTAGACGGCACTCAAAAAGACCATGCCCCGATTGATCACAGATATGATGAAGCAGCCAGAAATGGCGAACAGGTGAGACGGATGGCATCTGGATTTTCTAGGCAGTCAGCAATTTCCAAGCCATACTTCGCCGCAGCCCTGTTCCGGCCAGTGCGGAGACTGCACCAACTACAATGGCAGGAAAGTCAGCTGGGCATTGCCGCCCAAAAGCCGATCAATGCCCTATCACGATCGAGCGCGTCGCTGACAGGCATCAAGTCTGTGCCTGGCCTTTTGCCAAATTCCGCAAGCACGGCGCCAATATCATCGGTTTCGATTTCATAGATAGCGAGATATTTATAGGGTCCGTCACCCAGCACTTGCAGGCGTTCCGCCGACACAAAACCCGGCACCGCCAAAACATCGGGCATGTGCTGCGACTGATACCATTCATTATAATCGTCATCGCGGCCTTCGACCGCATTGCTCAGCGCAACAAGTTTATAACGCGCCATACGGTATCTCCTTTACCACCACGGCCCAAATTCAGGCGAGAATTCTCTCCAGTTCGTTAGATCCGGTAGCGTGATGGGCTGCGACAAATCCAAAGGTGAAGGATGCGGCAATACTAGCCCCAGCCGCCGGATAGCAGCGCCCAAACACCGACGCGGTAGAATTACCGATCGCATAAAGCCCCGGGATGACCGAACCATCATCCTTTAACACGCGGGCATATTCATCCGCCACGACGCCGCCCGCCGTGCCAACATCTCCGGGATAAATGGCAACTGCGTAAAACGGCCCTTGTTCGATTTTGCCCAGATTGGGATTGGGCTTAACCGTTGGGTCGCCATGGACATTATCGAAGCGGCGGCATCCGCGGCCGAAATCCTCATCTACTCCGGTGTCGCAGAAACCGTTGAAGCGCGCCGCCTCATCCTTCAGGCCACCTGCATCGATCCCACACAAAGCGGCTATACCATCCAGAGTATCAGCCTTTTTCATGTAGCCACTGTCCAGCCACGATTTGGGCGTCTTTCCCGGCGGCATGGCCCCCCAAGGGTATCGATCCCGATTGCGCTGGTCGAAAATCACCCAGCAAGGAATCGCCTTGCCTCCCGTTTCGCGGTTGCGCGCATAAATGCGTTCGCCAATCTCCATGTAAGAGCCGGCTTCATTGGCGATACGGCGACCGTTTTGATCGACCATCATCAAATGCGGCATGCTCAAATCAACATGATGTTGAAACGGGCGGATACTTCCATCTTTCCAGATCGCGCCTTCGGGCCATTCGCCATTCGTGTTGCGTGAAGTGACCACCCACCATGCTGTATCAAGGCAGTCGGTCGCCGCGCCAAGATCCATCATCGCCTGCACCATTTCGCCGGTGTCGCCTGGGTTCGAATTGGTCCATTCAATGTTCGCCGGACCATCGGTTACCTTTTGCCGCATCTCCTGATTGTGTGAAAAGCCCCCGACGTTCATGATAACGCCGTTGCGTGCGCGCACCTCGACATCCTTGCCATCACGGGTGATTACAACGCCAACAATACGGCCACCCTCGACAATTAGTTCCTTTGCGGGAGAATTAAGCTGAATGTTCAACCTTTCGCGCAAAGCCAGTTGTAGCATCCGTCCTTGGATCGCCGCACCAGTCCCAACGGTCTGCCTACCGGTCAATTTGTCACGCACCACCAATGCAGCGAAGCGCAATGCCTTCATCTTGCCAGCCCAAGTTCGTTTAAGCATGAACAAGGTTGGAAACTCGTCGGCCGGCAGGGGCAATTCTGCAAAGGGCGGGTACAGCCCCAAATGCTGCTTCCATCTGCCCAATTCGTTCAGGTTAAATGGTTCGGCGAGCAGCGAGCGGCCCAGCGGTTCACCCCCTGGCAGATTATCATAGTAATCAGGCCAGTCATCGCGGGGACGGCGGACCTTGAGCCCCTTTTCGCGCAGATAATCGATCATCCGCGGCGCAGCTTTCAAAAACGCATCGCGCCGCTGCGGCGTGACACCCGGTCCCTTGTGCGTAACGCAACTATCGAAATATTCGCGCGCGCGTTCAAAACTGTCTGGGATACCGGCCTCTTTCAGCAAGCTACTGTTCGGAACCCACCAAACCCCGCCCGAGAAACTGGTGGATCCTCCAAATTTGTCCTGCTTTTCTAGGATGACCGCGCTTTTCCCCTGTTGCTTGGCGACTAGTGCTGCCGGAACAGCGCCGCCGCCAGATCCAACAATCACAATGTCATATTCGCTCGCTAGCGACGGATTTCCAACCGCCATAAATCCAGCCCTCCCAAGCATGGTTATCCTGCGTTCAACGACAGTATAGCCTCACATCCTACAAGCAATGGCGCGAAGGGAAGCGCGCTAAAGATCATCTATGAGATGGATGGAAATGAATGATAGGCATATGAGCATGGCGGCACATTGACCAGCTAGGCCACCTGCATCTTGGGATTGCCCGAAACGGCTTAAGTCTTTGCCCCACTTGTGGGCAATCCAACATATCCTTGCGGATTTCACGACTGAACGCACCATTTGATATATCGGTTGCAACTTGGTGGCTAAGGTTATGACCATTAATCGATATAGCCATCGATGAAATTGCATGGGGCAGAAATGACGCGATTGATTGAGATAGAGCAAGACGAACATACTACGATCTTGACAATGTCAGCTCCCCAAAAGCGAAATGCGATCTCATTTGAAATGCGCACTGAGTTACAAGAGGCGCTCGCAAAGGCGACACAAGATCCCGATGTTCGCGCCATCATACTAACCGGACATGGCGAGCATTTTTGTGCCGGAGGAGATCTCAGCGCCGCGCACGCCTTGGCACCCGACCCCAACCGCACAGAGAGAAATGTCAAGATTCTTCAAGATATTGTGCGCTTGATGGCTGGTCCCAAGCCGGTTCTGGCGGCTGTGGAAGGATCGGCATTTGGTGCAGGAATGTCGCTAGCCGTCGCCTGTGATTTTGTTATTGCCGCCCAGGGTGCGCGCTTTGCGGCCTCATTCGCAAAAGTTGGACTATGCGCCGATGCCGGACTGACATGGTTTTTGCCGCAACGCATTGGTCAGGCACGTAGCCGACAGCTAATGATCAGTGGCGATGTAGTGGATGCAGATCAGGCCCTTGCCATCGGATTGATTGACACTCTGACCGAAAAGGGTGCCGCTCTTGACGCCGCCCGCTCAAAAGCGCGTGTGATTGGCGCATTGGCGCCGTTATCTATCGCCACGGTCAAAGCAGCACTGGCCAGCCAACCGTCGGTATTCGATGCGGCACTTGATCTTGAACTCAGCAATCAGGTCCGGCTCGCCACGTCGGCAGACTATCTTGAGGGACGGGCTGCCTTTGTCGAAAAGCGCAGGGCAATTTTTAGAGGCGTGTGACCCTCCCCCCTTCTGACTTATCGATCAATGCAATCTCGTTTCAGGAATCTTGTTGCCCGCGATCCAGAAATGCAATGCCGACCAGAGTTGCAAAACCGGAACGACAAACAAGGCCAGCCGCAACCCTTCATCGCCATAGGTAGGACGAAGCAGATCCGACAGCACGCCGGTCAACAGTGGGCCCAAAGATTGTCCAAACATGCTCACCGACAGCAACAACAAAGCCGAAGCCGTCGCACGCGCCCAGATAGGCGCGATCGACTGGGCAAGGCCGAATGTTGGGGCGACATATAACAGCCCTGCAATGATTGATCCGGCCATCAATGCAGCCGCAGCATATCCATCGTCGACCACCAAGGCTGCTATGGTCAATGGTACCGATAGTACAGCCCCGACAGCTGGCACCCATTGCCGCCAGCGAACATCCTTTGCGCCCAAATAATCGCCCAGAAAGCCACCCAAAAGCGCTCCCACACCTCCGCCTATACCATGCACCAGGCCCAAAGCCAGCCCTGCCTCTTGCGTGTTAAATCCATGCAGCCTTATCAGGAAGGACGGCTGGAATGCCGCAAGCGCATAGGCGCTCGCCGCATAAATACCGGCCGCCGCCATCATGTGGCGGAATATCGACAGCTTAAGCAAAGCTGTCATACCCCCCTTGGGCTGTTCACTTTTGCCCAGCTTGGAGCGCAACGGATCCTTGATTGTCGTGACGACCAAAATGGCCAGAAAAAGGCCAGGCACCCCTGCCCAGATCAGCGCTTCTCGCCAATGCACATGGGTTGCCAGCCATCCACCTCCGACATAGCCGATCAGCACCCCAAAAGGCGCGCCCAAGCCCAGAATCGCAATGTTGAAGGCACGTCGTTCCGGCGGAAAAAGAGTTGCAATCAAGCTGTGTGCGGCAGGTGTTGATCCGGACTCTCCAGCAGCCACGCCGAGACGCGACAACACCAATTGCCAATAGCTACTGGCAAGCCCACCCAAAGCCGTCGCTGCGCTCCAAACCAATATGGAGGCGGCAATGATCAAGTGGCGTGGGTGCCGGTCAGCCAACCGCGCCACCCAAAGGCCGGCAAGCCCATATACAACGGCAAAACTCAACCCAGTCAGCAGGCCAACCTGCGTATCGGACATTTCAAGATCTACCCGGATCGGTTCGATCAATATGTAGATAATCTGACGATCAATGAAATTGTAAATGGCGACCAGCAGCAGGACAAACAGTGTCCAATAACTCCGGAATCCGACCCGAATTTCGCTCATTTCCGTATCTTTGGCATTTAGGTCCATATATGCTCCCCTGATGCGAAAATCT
>JACCDV010512343.1_pt1 | contig 14713 bp, 12 predicted proteins | sample 7446131 | NCBI WGS metagenome assembly JACCDV01 (sample SAMN15323448, study PRJNA562643) | freshwater metagenome | isolation source: river surface water | place: USA:Blue River Watershed | collected 2017-08-17 | reverse complement strand
GGAATACTCTTCAAGAATATTGGGACGGTCTTGTGAACGGAAAAAGTGGCGCAGCCCCAATTACATATTACGATACTGAAAAGCATAAAACCAAATTTGCTTGTGAGATTAAAAACTTCAATGTTGAAGATTTTATCGACAAAAAAGAGGTTCGCAGAATGGATAAGTTTGCTCAATATGCTATTGTTGCAAGTGATGAAGCCATCAAAGATGCTGGTATTACATTAGAAAATGTAAACAAACATAGAGTTGGAGTTATTTGGGGAGCAGGTATTGGAGGTTTACAAACGTTCCAAGACGAAGTAATGAATTATGCAGCTGGTGATGGAACACCGCGTTTTAATCCATTCTTTATTCCAAAAATGATTGCAGATATTGCTCCTGGACACATTTCGATGCGAAATGGGTTCATGGGACCAAACTACACCACGGTATCTGCATGTGCTTCTTCAGCAAATGCTTTAGTAGATGCCTTCAACTACATCCGTTTAGGAATGTGTGATGTTATTGTTTCTGGTGGTTCAGAAGCAGCCGTAACTATTGCAGGTATGGGTGGATTTAACTCAATGCAAGCTTTATCAACTAGAAACGATAGTCCTGAAACCGCATCAAGACCTTTTGATGCTACTCGTGATGGATTCGTTTTAGGGGAAGGTGCAGGTGCTTTAGTATTAGAAGAGTACGAACATGCGATTGCGCGTGGTGCAAAAATCTACTGTGAAGTAGGTGGTGGTGGTTTATCTTCAGATGCGTATCACTTAACAGCTCCACATCCAGAAGGAATTGGAGTAATTGCTGTTATGGAAAACTGTTTACGTGATGCTGGAATGAAACCAGAAGATGTAGACCATATCAATACTCACGGAACATCAACTCCACTTGGAGATGTTGCTGAATTAAAAGCTATTAAAGCGGTTTTTGGCGAGCATGCTAAAAACATCAATATCAACTCAACTAAATCAATGACAGGTCACTTGTTAGGTGCTGCTGGTGCTATTGAAGCTATTGCTTCTATCTTGGCAATGCAAAACGGAATTGTACCTCCAACGATTAACCATACCACTGTAGACGAAAACATTGATCCATCGTTAAACTTAACTTTAAATAAAGCGCAAAAACGCGAAATTAAAGTAGCTATGAGTAATACTTTTGGTTTTGGTGGACATAACGCTTGTGTTTTATTCAAAAAATTTGAGAACTAAACATGCGTCGTTTATTTAATAAAATACGAAAAAACTCCCGTTCTCAAGAAGACGGGATTTTTTTTGAAAAAATTACGAAAATTCTTGGCTTTCAGCCTAATGAATTAAAATATTACAAAAAAGCATTTACCCATCGTTCCACTAACAAAGTTGACGAAAAAGGAAATCCATTTAATTATGAACGTTTAGAATTCCTTGGTGATGCCATGTTGGGAAGTGTTATCGCAGCTCATTTATACAACCAAGTTCCTTCGGGCGATGAAGGCTATTTAACAAAAATGCGTTCAAAAATTGTTAGTAGAGAGCATTTGAACGAACTAGGTCGTGATTTTAACTTAGTAAGTTTTGTAGAAAGTAAAGTCAATTCTAGTCAGTTTGGCGAAAACATTCATGGCAATTTATTTGAAGCTTTTATAGGTGCTATTTACTTAGATAAAGGTTTTATCTATTGCGAAAAATTTATCCAAAATAAAATCATTAAACAGTATGTTGACATTGCTAAACTAGAAGGTAAAGTCATCAGTTACAAAAGTTTAATCATCGAATGGTGTCAAAAAGAAAAAGTACCATTCGCCTTTGATTTTATCGAAGATAACGGACAAGAAGGACAAAAATATTTCAGCGTGAAATTGTCGATTAACAACAAAATTGTTGCAAAAGCCAGGGCTACTTCTAAGAAAAAAGCAGAAGAAAAAGCAGCCCAAAGAGCCTATTTTGTCTTTCAAGAAAAAATTTCAAAAAAATAATTCCTCTACTCAAACGTTTGAGTTTATAAATTATCGTTAAGAACTGCAAAACAGGTAGTTTTTAACGATTTTTAGCCTTATATTTACGACTTAATTTTGAAAAATGGCCATTCATAAAATTCAAATAAACGATTTTATTTCAGATGATTATGAGTTAATTGCCATTCATTCATCTTTAGAAGATTACAAATTAGCGTATTGCTTAAATAAGGAATTAGGCTTGCAGTTACAAAAAAATGATAACTACATAGAAATTGCCATTCCAGAAGGAAAAAGCGCTTTTGAGAATTTCGCTTTTGATGATGAAAAGAACGATGTAATTTGGACCCTAATCGAAAATAAAACCACGATTATTAATTCAAATAAACAAACAAGTTCTCTTTTTGAACAAGTGGATATCACCGTTTTTTTACTTCCAGAATATAAAAAAGTAGATTATTTGATTAAAATTGAAAATATCGATTATGGCTTTGATGCTGATAAAATTATCGATACCATATTGAAAATCAAAAATGTAACCACTGCTTATTCCGTTGACACAACAAACTTAAAATCAAAAAATAATTTAATTTTTTAATTAAAATGCCGACAAACAAAAAAACTAAAATTGTAGCTACGCTAGGTCCTGCCTGTAGCACAAAAGAAGTGCTTAAAAATATGGTGGATGCTGGAGTTAATGTCTTCCGAATTAACTTTTCGCACGCTGATTATACCGATGTTAGTGCCAGAATTGATATGATTAGAGAACTAAACGATGAGTTTGGTTATACTACTTCTATCTTAGCCGATTTACAAGGTCCGAAATTACGTGTAGGCGTAATGAAAGAAGATGTAGTAGTAAGCAAAGGCGATAAAATTACCTTTACTACTGCAGAAGATATCTTAGGAACGGCAGAGCGTGTTTACATGAACTACAAAGAATTTCCAAAAGACGTAAATCCAGGAGAAAGAATCTTATTAGACGACGGAAAATTAATTTTCGAAGTAACTAAAACCGATAAAAACACCGAAGTTGAAGCGATAGTTGTTCAAGGAGGTCCTTTGAAATCGAAAAAAGGAGTGAACTTACCAAATACTAAAGTTTCACTTCCTGCTTTAACGGAAAAAGACATTCGCGATGCTAAATTTGCTATCGAAAACAAAGTAGATTGGATTGCATTATCGTTTGTGAGAACACCAAAAGACTTAGAAGATTTACAAGATTTAATTGCAGAACATTCGGATCATAAAATTCCAATTATTGCCAAAATTGAAAAGCCAGAAGCTGTTGAAAACATTGATAAAATCGTTGCATTTTGTGATGGTTTGATGGTAGCTCGTGGTGATTTAGGTGTAGAAGTTCCGGCTGAAGAAGTGCCGTTGATTCAGAAAAAATTGATTCACAGAGCAAAAACAGCTCGTATTCCAGTAATTGTGGCAACACAAATGATGGAAACGATGATTACTTCATTAACCCCAACACGTGCTGAAGTAAACGATGTAGCGAACTCGGTAATGGACGGAGCTGATGCGGTTATGTTATCAGGAGAAACTTCAGTAGGAAATTATCCTGTGGAAGTAATTCAAACCATGACACGTATTATTGAAAGTGTGGAAGATTCGCCATTAATTAAAGTGCCGTTATCGCAACCACAAGTAAAAAACCAACGTTATATTACCAAATCGATTTGTTACCACGCTTCGCAAATGGCGGATACCATTAATGCGAAAGCGATTACTACTTTAACCAACTCAGGTTATACGGCATTCCAAATTTCGGCATGGCGACCAAAATCTCATATTTTGGTATTTACTTCTAACAAACGTATTTTAACACAATTGAACTTGTTATGGGGCGTTAGAGCTTTCTTTTATGACAAATTGGTTAGTACAGATGACACTGTAGACGATATCAATGTAATTTGTAAAGAAAAGAAATACGTGAAAAAAGGTGATATGGTGGTCAACTTAGCTGCAATGCCTATCGTAGCAAAAGGAATGGTAAACACGATGCGTGTTTCTGAAATAGAATAAGCTTTGCTTTACAATTATAAAAAAACGAGTGCTACATTACTAGCACTCGTTTTTGTTTGTTGTATATTTTCGTTTTAAGCCGCTATTTTCTCAAATGCAATAAAATTAGTCACTTCTCCTTTATCGTTAAAAACAGGAAACCCTTTGATGTGACATTTGTATAAAGAACCATCTTTGCAATAGTTGATTACGTTTTTCTCAAATGGAACTTTATTTAAAATGGCTTGTCTGATTTCGAAACTTATATTAGAATCTGTTTTTGGACCTTGAAACATTTTTGGTGAGTTTCCAATAACTTCTTGTGCTTCGTAACCGTTCATTTTTTTGATATTTTTGCTAGCGAAAACAATTTTTAATTGTGCATCCGTTACCACAATAACGGTTTCATCTTGTAAACTTTCTTTGTAATCCCAAACCGATTTCCATTGATTTTTGTTAGCAATTTGATGTAATGAATTCACATCATGAAGCAACACATTAGTTTGCAATAAAAACTGAGAATAAATATCCCAAGACACTAACGGCATTGCTTTTATAGCGCCATTTTCATACTGTTTTGCAAACGCAGCATCGTAAACTTTAAACTCCATACCCTTGTAATTTGGGTTAAAACTAAAAAGAAAAATGAAGCAACATGTTAGAAAAGACAACTTTAACGCTTGTTTAAGTAACTAAAACTCAAACTTCAATTGCACCGAAACACTTTTTTGAGGCAACTCAGTTTTTGTTTTTTCTTCGTTGTTTAGGTTGTGGATGGAAATTCCTAGTAGTCGCACGGAGTTTCTTAGGCGTTCTTGGTAAAGTAAATCTTTGGCAACGTCTAAAATGATGTTTTTATCACTTACAAAGTAAGGCAACGTTTTGCTTCGGGTTTGTAAGGTGAAATCGGAGTATTTTATTTTTAGGGTGATGGTTTTTCCTGAGATTTTGCTTTTTTGGAGGCGTTTTTCTAATTCTTTGGCAATGCTTTGCAAACGTTCTTCCATGAAAATTTCGGAAGATAAATTTTCTCCAAAAGTACGTTCCGCACCAACGGATTTTATCTTACGATTTGGTTTAACCGCGCTGTTGTGAATGCCACGACAAATTTGGTAATAATGAAAACCGCTGTTCCCGAAATGTTTCTCTAAATACTCTAACGGTTTTTGTTTTAAATCATAACCTGTAAAAATGCCCAATTGATACATTTTTTCAGCCGTTACTTTGCCTACTCCATAAAACTTTTTGATATCTAATTTTTCTAAAAACGCTTCTACCTCATCTGGATTTACCGTTTTTTGTCCGTTCGGTTTGTTGTAATCGGAAGCAATTTTGGCTACGAATTTATTTACTGAAATTCCTGCCGAAGCCGTAAGTCCAACTTCTTCAAAAATGCGCTTTCTGATTTCTTGAGCAATTAATGTCGCACTGGGATTGCCTTTTTTGTTTTCGGTAACATCTAAATACGCTTCATCGAGCGATAACGGTTCGACTAAATCCGTGTAATCGTGGAATATCTTTCTGATTTTTTTGGAAATCTCTTTGTAACGGTCAAATCTTGGTCGCACAAAAATTAAATCGGGACACAATTTCTTAGCTTGAATACCGCTTATTGCACTTCGAACACCAAATTTTCTAGCTTCGTAACTTGCTGCTGAAACTACACCGCGAACTTCGCTTCCGCCAACTGCCAAAGGCTTTCCTTTCAACTCTGGATTATCCATTTGCTCTACCGATGCATAAAACGCATCCATGTCTACGTGAATTATTTTTCGGTAGTCTTCGCTCATAACTTATTCGGTAGGAAAAAAGAAACTCATCGGTTTTCTAAAGAAATGTTGTTTTATCGAAGTGATAATCGGGCGTAACTCCGTCAACGGAATATTGCGCGAACGAAACGCCAATCCAAGCGACAAACTAAAACTCACAATAAAATTCACAAAACCAATAATTCCGATACCTAAAATACCCCAAAATAACATCACATTGTTCACCATATAATCGGCACCGTAAATGGCTAAAGCTAAGTTTCCGCTGGCAAACGTAATGTGTCGGATGTCTAAATTCAACCCTAAAAATAATCCAATCGAAGCCGTACTTCCTAAGAAAACTCCGAACCAAAAGTTGGAAATAATTCCTGCCCAATAGTGTTCGAACCATTTCGAGATTTTTTCGGCTTTCGCTTTTCCAAAATTTAATTTTAGCAACGGATGTTCTTTAATTCGGTAATAGACATCAAAATGCTTATCACGATTTGCAATACTTCCCGAGATAATTCCTGACAAAAACAAGAAAAACCCAGCAATAGCGGCATGAAAAATTGCCATGGAATGCACAGGACTTAAATCGGTGATTAATTTTTCCCATTTAGTCTCTGCAATATTGTAATTGAATGCTAAATCAATTAGCCAAATTCCTAAAAGCGCCACAGGAAAAGCCATCACGACATTTCCAACAAAAGCAATAAATTGGGAACGAAACAATCGAGCAAATAAAATAGCGAAACTTTTGTGTTTTTCAGAATCGTTTCCTTGCTTTTTTAATCCGTCTTCCAAAGCACTAATAAGCGCAGCGGCTGTCATAGCGGGCTGTTTTGTTGCTAATGTAAACCCTAAAATATAAATTGTAATAAATCCAAAAGAATAATTCATACTATAATAAAAAGCATGACCAAAATCGGAAGTTTCAATTTTAGAAAGCATCAATTTAAAAATACACAAAAATCCCACAATCAATCCTCCACCAAGGGCTGCATATAACATTTTGAAATACTCCGTTTTGGATTCGGTAATATAATGTTCGCCTGTTTTTGCAGTATGTTGTGTGATTTCGTAAGACAACAATTGCGTACTTTCGTTGAATAATTTTCTAACGTTAGTTTTTAAGCAATTGTATTTGATGAGTTTTATCGCTAATTCAATTGATTTTGCTTTTTTATCTTCGGGTTTATCGACTACCAAAAGCGGCATCAAAACGCTAACACGATACAATTGTTGTTTGATGCGCAATAAGTTTTGGTTCACACGTAGTGAAATTCCGTATTTAGAAGAGTTTTGAAAAGCTTTCTCGACAAATTCGCTACATTGCTTATACAACACCAATAACTGCTTGTAATTGATATCAGAAGAAGTCGTATAAAATTCTGATTCTTTATTGCGAATCTTATTTTCAATAGCATACAATTCTTTCTCAAAAGCAGCAAACGGACTTTCCAAACCGGCATATTCAGGCACCATTTTCATTACGTCAGATTCTAGGGCTTTTCCGCTAGTTCTTTGCGAAAGCAGATTGATAGCTTGCATCACTTCATACAAAGGCGAATTGACCGCAACGTTTTCATAAATCGTCTCAAATTGAAACAATTCAAAAAGAATTTCCAATTCAGATTTTGGAATTTTATTTATCCAAACGGGATCAGAATCCACATAAAAAACCTGATTTAAAACATATTGTAAGGTATCTTTTGGTGCTTGATAGGGTAAAATTTTAGCAAAAACACGCTTTTTAACTTCGTAGAAGAAATCGGTATCTTGAAGAATTCCGGCATCGGTTAAAATGGCGTCGAAATTTTTGCTTTGTAAAACCGTTTGCAAATATGCTACAAAGTTGATTCGTTCCTTATCGTTATTTGTAAAAAATTCGATAATAGGAAAAAGGCTGATTTGTTCTACCTTCCTAGGGTTTCTAGGACGAATAGCATTAACCAATTGAACTAAAATATCAATTTCGTTTTCTTCGTTGCGCCACAACTGCAATTCGTTAAAATATTTTTTAAGAATTTCGTTGGGTAAAAGTTGATCTTTGCTGATAAATAAATTCATAATTTTGGTCATAGAATCGTAAAGATACAAAGAGAAAGTATTTTTTAGTAATTTAGAAACCTAAATAAATATTAAATTTTGACAGAAATAGAGCGCAAATTTTTAGTTACAACAACCGAATTTATCTCGGTAAGCACGGCTCAGTTTAGAATTGTACAAGGCTATTTGAATTCAAATCCAGAACGAACCGTTAGAGTACGAATCAAAGGAGATAAAGGTTTTTTAACCATAAAAGGGAAAGGAAGCGATTCAGGCATGAGCCGATTTGAGTGGGAAAAAGAAATCAATATTTCGGAAGCCGAAGCCTTGTTGCTGCTTTGTGAAAAAGGCGCTATTGATAAAATTCGGTACGAAGTTCCAGTGGGAAATCACACCTATGAAGTTGATGTTTTTGCAGATGAAAACGAAGGTTTAATCGTAGCGGAAATAGAACTACAATCGGAAAACGAATCTTTTGAAAAACCGAATTGGTTAGGGAAAGAAGTCACTTCTGACGAACGTTATTACAATGCTTATTTGAGTAATAATCCTTTTAAATCTTGGTAAAATGAAAACACTTTTTGGAATATTGACAGTAGTTATATTGTTTTCTTGCGGTTCAAACACCGTAATTTATCCTGACAAACCGAAAACCAATCACGAAACCTTTAGCTACAAAGAAGGCGATACTACTTATGTGATGCAGAAATATTTCTTAGTGATGCTAAAAAAAGGACCCAATCGCGAACACTCGAAAGAAGAAGCGGCTGAAATTCAAAAAAAACACATGGAACATATCAATTGGTTAGCTAAAACGAATAAAATTAGTATCGCTGGTCCGTCTGATAAACATGAAACTATTTCAGGTTTTTTACTTTTTAATACTGAAACTATGAAAGAAGCAGATAGTTTGGCTAATCTTGACCCAGCAGTTAAAGCAGGAAGATTGGTTGTTGAAACCGTACCTTGGTGGGCTTCAAAAGGAAGTAAACTGAAATAAAATTATTCTACGATTTCTAAACTCACTCGCAGAGGTGATCGGCCTTTATTATGAGAAATATCTAAAAATGGTCGTTTTGCCATATCAATTTCTCTTTTTCTAGTATGTGGCCCTCTGTCGTTTATAGTTACGATGACACTTTTGTTATTAGCTAAATTTGTGACTTTAACTTTTGTTCCAAATTTTAGGGTTTTATGTGCAGCTGTGTATTTTTTATTGCTAAAAACTTGACCACTTGCGGTTCTCCTTCCATTTAATTTGTCGGAATAATGAGAAGCTTCTACGTTTTTCTTGTATAATTTGGTTTTTAGATTGGCTAAAGAATTAACCCCTTTAATTGAATCCGATTTTTTTATCGAATCTAAATGTTGAAGTGAATCTTTTTTCTTAACGGAATCCTGTAAAGAAGCTTTTCTAACGAAACCAGATTTAGTTCCATTAGAAAAGCCTACTAATGCGGCAATAAGTAATACAAACGATATTATTAAGATGTTTTTCTTCATAATTTATTGATTTTGTTGACTTATTACCAAAGATTATACCAAAGACTAATTGAACCAATTAGCCCAAGGAAGTCTTGATAAGATTAATATTAAACCTAATATATAGAAAACGGCAATCTTTTTGAATTTTCCGTTGTTGCTTTCTTCTTTTTTGTGTTTTGACCATCCGATTGTTATTAATACTAAAGCAATAATATTAATTAATGGATGTTCTAAAGATGTTAAACGAATGGCTTTATCGCTCATATTGCCTAATTGTTCTAATCCTAAAGGAGAAACAAAATACAAAATCAAACCTACTAACAATTGAATATGGCAGATGATTAAAGTAAATAAAGACAAACGTAAATCTTTATCAGTGAATAATTTTTTAGAAGTTAATCCAAAAATGGCATTAATAGAAGCCAATAACAATAAGCCTAAAGCGGCATACGCTAAAATAGAGTGAACAGATTGAATAGTTTCGTACATACCTAATTTTTTAAAGTGAACCACAAATATAGGAAATTAAAAAACCTCTTACCCAAAAAAATGAATAAGAGGTTTAAACTATTAACTTAAATTTATTTAGAAATTATAGCGTAACGTAAAGTTCCAAGTTCTACCTAAACCAAAGAACCCTTGGTTACCATCTGCAATTCCTTTATATACTCTGCCTGCAGATTGATAAGTAGGTCCAGAGTTTCCACTAATAAATGCATCCGTTTTAATATTAGAAGTTAACTCAGAAATATAAACTTCATCAAATAAGTTGTTTACATTAAATCTAAAGTTTACTGAGTTTTGTTTCTCTTTTCCTACTAACATTTTATATGAAATACCCATGTCAACTAAATCATATGAAGGTAACTGAAGATTATCTTTAGCTACTACATTTGCATATAAATTATCATAATTTCTCCAATCTGCATCTACTGAAAAACGCTCAAAAACTTCGTATTTAGCACCTAATCCCCAAGTAGTTTGAGCAGCATCTCCTACTTTTCCACCATCATTATCTGTAAGTGTTTCATCTAATATATTTAAATTTTCATCAAATCTTCTTCTTATAGCATTTCCACTATATTCCCAGTTTCCAAAAGACGCAAATCCTTTAATGTCTAATTTTTCAATTGGTTTTAAAATGAAATCTAATTCAACACCAGAATGCACTTGTTTTACTCCTTGATTTGAAGAAATCACAACATCACCAGCAAGTAAATTTGTAGTACCAATTGTAGTATTTGAAGATAAAACAGTAGAAGTTGTCACAACTCTATCTTCCCAAGTAGTTCTGTAAGCATTTACACTTGCATTAAATATTTTTGATTTAAATGTATAACCTGCTTCTAAACCTAAAACTTTTTCGTTTTCAGTTAATGGGTTTACTTGGTTTGTAAAATTTAAATAAATGTTATCGTGATAAGGTTGGCGAGAATAATAACCTGCATTTGCATAAACAGCATGTTTTTCTGCGAAAATATAAGACCCACCTGCTTTAACATTATATCCTACGTTAGAAACTTTTTCAGAATCTTGATATTGATCTTGATAATCATAATAATCAAATCTTTGGTGTGTTTGATTTGAAATTGCTCCTTGGAAAAAAGTTGAGAAATTATCTTTTGCATACTCGATTTGACCAAAAACTCCTCCATAAGAAATGGTTTCGCTGTAATCATAATCAATTTTTTGAGCATCATCCGCTGCATTAAAGAATGCATACCAAGGATTAATATTATACGATTGATTTACTGTATTTGATGAAATAGGTAAAGTATTAGGATTAGGAACAATGTGAGTATTATTTCTTAATGGTCTTCCTTCAAACCAGCCATTTAAACCTAAGAAATTTGAAACTTGACGATAATGGTCTCCATTGTAAGTTCTTAAATCTAAACCAAAATTTAAATTTAAGTTTTCATTAAATTCTTTTTTAAAGTTCGATACTAAACCATACCAAGCATGATTATTCATAGATGCTCTAATAAGATAATTTTTAGAACGATATGGATCGGCAGGTATACCTGTATTTGTACCATTTTCATTAGAACCTATACCATCAGAATCCGCTGTATTATTTGCAAAAATTTGATCGTAATCAATATAAGTGTTTTGATTTTGACCAGTGTAAGGATTTAATTGTGTAATACTTTTTTTACCGCTACCATAGTTACCAGTTCCTCCACCACGTCCCCAAGACGCATATAATACTGTTGACAAGTCAGTTGTTTCATTAATTTTGAAATCCCAGTTTAAGTTGGCTACTGGTTTATGATAAAAATTAGTTCTTTCAGAGATATATTGTCCGTTTAAATAACCAAAATTGTTATTGTATTTTCTACCAAAACCTAAATAATCAGAAATTCTTTTTGTAAAGTTTTGGTCATGTGATTGAGGTGCTCCTGTAATTAAGAAGTTAAAGTTATGTTTGTCGTTTGGTTTGTAACCAAAAGAAATAAAATAGTTTTGACCTTCACCTCTAGTTCCTTGGTTATAACCATCACCTTGCCAATGTGAAAGCATTACACTTGCACCAAAACCATTTTTCATAATTCCAGTGTTGTAAGCAGCAGTTGATTTAAAATAATCGCTATTAGCAACTCCCATAGACACAAAACCACCTTGACTCTTTTCAGTTGCTTTAGTTACAAAGTTAACTGTACCACCAACTGATGAAATAGCTAATTTAGAAGATCCTAATCCTCTTTGAATTTGAATAAAGTTAGCAATGTCAGACATTCCTGACCAATTTGACCAATACATTTTACCATCTTCCATTCCATTAATTGGCTGACCATTTAATAAGAATGCTGTATTATCTTGTTGAAATCCACGAACAGTAATTCTAGAATCACCGTAACCTCCTGATTGTCCAGCAACATAAACTGAAGGTGTATTTACCATAGCTTGTGTTACATCAGCAGTACCCACTTTTTCTTGAATTTCAACTGCTTTGATTGTTGAAACTGCGATTGGAGTTTTACGTTCTTTAGCAACGTCAATAATTCCTTTACCAATTACGACAACTTCTTCAAGTTGACTTGCATCAGGAGCAACAACAATGTTTCCTAAATTAACTGAATTACCAGTAATTGTAAAAGAAATTGTTTTGGTTACAAATCCTAAATAAGAAACAACAATTTGACCTGATTTCTCAGTAGTTGAAATTTCAAATTTTCCGTCAAAATCTGTAACAGTACCTTTTGAAGTTCCTTTTACTACTACATTAGCACCTGCTAAAGGTTGATTTAAATCACCATCAATTACAGTACCTGTTACTTTAGACTGTGAGAAAGCAGTCAGGGTTGATAAAAACATAAACCCAATAAGTAATACATTTTTAAAAATTTTCATTTTTGTTAATTTTATATTAAAATATTTTGGGCAAATTTCATACAAGAATTTGTATTCAATGTTAAGTTAATGTTAACAAAATCAACTCAACCTATTAAAAAACAACATTATAACTTTTGACGTATTTTTTTGTATTTAATCGATAAAAAAGCTTGAAAAAAGAAAATCCTCAAAAAATTTTTTGAGGATTTTAATCATTTTTTCATTTTTTAGACTAATTTATGTAGTAATTAAGTAAAAATGATGTTGAATTATCATGATTTTTAATTTGCTTATGCTCAATTTCATTCAAAATTGAATTCGCTAATTGTTTTCCTAATTCCACACCCCATTGGTCATAACTGAAAATATTCCAAATCACTCCTTGAACAAATATTTTGTGTTCGTACATTGCAACTAAAGCACCTAATGCTTCTGGAGTTAGTTTATTGATAAGAATAGTATTAGTTGGTTTATTTCCCGAAAATACTTTGAAAGGCAATAGAAATTCAGCTTTTTCACCTGAAATTCCTTGTTTCTCGAATTCTGCTTTTACTTGCGCTTCCGTTTTACCCATTAATAAAGCTTCTGTTTGAGCGAAGAAATTCGACATTAATTTATCGTGATGATCTTTGTTCCCGTAAAGTGATTGTTTGAATCCGATGAAATCCGTTGGAATTAATTTAGTTCCTTGATGTATCAATTGAAAGAAAGCATGTTGCGAATTCGTTCCTGGTTCGCCCCAAATAATGGTTCCTGTTTGATAATTTACTGGTTTTCCGTCTCTGCCAATGCTTTTACCGTTGCTTTCCATAATTCCTTGTTGTAAGTAAGGTGCTAACTTCTGTAAATATTGAGTGTATGGAATTAAAGCTTCGCTTTCGGCACCAAAAAAGTTATTGTACCAAATACTCAATAAAGCCAAAATTACTGGAATATTTTTATCAAAAGTTTCGTTTTTAAAATGTTCGTCCATATCATTTGCACCTTTCAATAACTTATCAAAGTTTTCAAATCCAACTGCTAAACTTATAGATAAACCAACAGCACTCCATAAAGAAAAACGTCCGCCCACCCAGTCCCACATTGGAAAAATATTGTCTGGATTAATGCCAAATTCCGTTACTTTTTGAATATTCGTTGAAACGGCTACAAAATGCTTTGCAACATCTTCTTGTGTTGCCGATTGCAAAAACCAACTTCTTATGGTTTCGGCATTAGACAGGGTTTCTTGTGTGGTAAACGTTTTAGAAACGATTACAAAAAGAGTGGTTTCTGGATTTACTTTTTTAATTATTTCATTTACATGGTCGCCGTCTACATTAGAAACAAAATGAACATTCAAATCGTTTTTATAATATTGTAAGGCTTCAACAATCATTGCCGGACCAAGATCTGAACCACCAATTCCTATATTTACAACATCGGTAAATGGTTTTCCAGAAAATCCTTTTCGTTGACCAGAAATAATTTCGTTTGAAAAGTTTTTGATTTTATTTTTCACCGAATAAATTTCAGGTATTACATTAACTCCATCTACTTGTACAGAAGCATTTTCTTTGGCACGCAAAGCGGTATGTAAAACGGCTCTATTTTCAGTTTGATTGATGATATCACCTTCAAAATATTTTGTAATGGCGTCTTTTAATTGCGCTTCATTGGCAAGTTCCTGTAACAAAGAAATGGTCTCTTCCGAAATAATATTTTTAGAATAATCTACTAAAAAATCTTGCCATTCAATATGCATTTTTTCGGCTCTAGCGGGTTCATTTGCAAATAGATTTTGCATTTGAACGTTTTTCATGCTTTCAAAATTCGCTTGAAGCTTTTTCCAAGCATTAGTTTGTGTTGGATTGATCGATTGAAGTGCCATTATTCCTTAAATTTTAGTGCGGTTATACTGTCTAACTCTTTTTTTAGGGGCGCAATATAGCTTAAATATTTTTGTTTATCTGATTTTCCCATAGGTTCCGTATTGGGTAATTTTAATCGCAATGGATCCACTTGAACGCCATTTTTCCAAAAGCGATAACACACATGAGGCCCGGTAGCTAATCCGGTGCTTCCTACTTTTCCTATAGTTTGACCTTGTGAAACGCTTTGACCATTTCGAACTAAAATTTTTGACATGTGTAAATACTGAGTTGCATAAGTT
>JACCDV010541358.1_pt1 | contig 14715 bp, 11 predicted proteins | sample 7446131 | NCBI WGS metagenome assembly JACCDV01 (sample SAMN15323448, study PRJNA562643) | freshwater metagenome | isolation source: river surface water | place: USA:Blue River Watershed | collected 2017-08-17 | reverse complement strand
ATTTTATTCGCGCTTTTAATGATGTTGATTTAATAATTTCTCCAGTTTCTCCAACTTTACCTTTTAAATTTGGTGAAAAAACTAGCGATCCAATACAAATGTATCTTTCAGATATTTTTACGATGCCGGTCAACCTTGCCGGGTTGCCCGCAATTTCAATACCCGTAAAAGGCAGGGAAAATAAACTTCCCGTAGGATTTCAATTAATTGGCAAACATTGGCACGATGATAGTTTATTTCAACTTGGCAAATTTTACGAGCAAATATAGTTTGAGTTAAATAAAATCTTTGAATTAAAGATTATAAATCATCGGGTCAAGCCCGATTAATATTTTCTTTACCCCCTTAAAATCCCAATAAATAGAGCATAATGCGCAGCGGACGGGACTCATCTTCAGTCAATTATTCGCCGTCGCTCATAATTGCTTCATATCCTCGCCTCCTTCGGTATTTCTACTGAAATACCTTCAGTCCGGCGTTCTCGTCCCGTTCAATATAAAATCCCCCGATGAGGGGGTTTATGCGCAGCGGACGGGACTCGAACCCGCGACCTCTGCCGTGACAGGGCAGCGCTCTAACCGATTGAGCTACCGCTGCGTACGCATAATAATTTGAAAACATGAGAATTATATCTATATTTAAGGAGTTAATCAAGAAAAACAGTATTTGATTTTATTTAGCATTATAGTAGTATTATAATTATCTATATTAGATAATATCGCGGGATGGAGGAATGGTTACCTCGGGAGCCTCATAAGCTCCAGAAGCGAGTTCGATTCTCGCTCCCGCAACATACTTCTGTCTCTTTTCGATTATGGCGAGAATCGAACCGAAAAGGGGTCGGGGGAAACTGCCCTGCGGTTTTCTCTGTAGAGGAGGTACTGGAACCGAATGGTTTCAGAAAATTTTGTAAGATTATTATTAACAACATATATCTGCCGGCGTAGCTCAGTGGTAGAGCAAGCGTTTCATAAGCGCTGGGTCACAGGTCCGATTCCTGTCGTCGGCACCAGAATTTGTCATAAAATAAGCAATGTAAATTAAATTACAATTGCTCATAAAATTTCCCCATCTGAAATAAGCTGGCATCATGCCAATGCTTGCTAATCAGCTGAAACCCAACAGGAAGTTTATTTTCTCTGCCTTTCACGGGTATTGATATAGCGGGGAGCCCAGCAAGATTTACTGGCATGGTAAAAATATCTGAAAGATACATCTGTATCGGATCGCTTGTCTTTTCACCAAACTTAAAAGGCAAAGTGGGAGAAATAGGAGACATAATTAAATCTACATCATTAAAGGCGCGCAAAAAATCTTCTTGTATAAGGCGCCTTACTTTTTGAGCTTTGGCATAATACGCATCATAATGCCCAGAAGACAAAACAAATGTGCCCAATAGAATCCTCCTTTTAACCTCCTCCCCGAATCCATCCCCTCTTGTACTCATATATATATCAAGCAGATTATCACTGTTATTTTCTCCGCGCGCATAACGGATCCCATCAAATCTCGCTAAATTTGTTGAAACCTCTGCAAACATAATAATGTAATAAACAGAAAGTGCATACTTGCTGTAAGGCAAACTAATTTCTTTAATTTTAATTCCAGCTCGGCGAAAATCACGCATAACTTCATTTATCGCTGTTTCTGTTTCCACATCCATACCTTCGCTAGAAAAAAATTCTTGTGGGATACCTATAGTAATAGCACTCGGATTATCTATTTCTATGCGATTATCTCGCATATTTCTTGAAGTTGAATCATAAATATCCTCTCCCTTGATTATCTCATATATTGCTTCCGCGTCAGCAGTGGTTTTACCAAATGGCCCTATTTGATCCAAGCTTGACGCCATAGATATTAGTCCAAAACGAGATACCCTGCCATATGTTGGTTTCATGCCTACGATACCGCAAAATCCAGCAGGCAATCTTATTGACCCTCCCGTATCCGAGCCAAGTGACCCCATAGCCATTCCAGCAGCTACAGACGCCGCAGATCCCCCAGAAGACCCACCAGCGACACGATCTTTGTCTCTTGGATTTTTCACCGCCCCAAAAGCGGAGGTTTCGTTTGAAGACCCCATGGCAAACTCATCCATATTCGCTTTGCCCACAATAATAGCGCCAGCATTTTTTAATTTTTTAATTACTGTGGCATCGTAAGCGGCTACATAATTTTTTAATAACTTTGACCCGGCTGTGCAAACTGCGCCCTCAATTAAAATATTATCTTTAATTGTCACAGGGACACCACAGAGAACACCCGCGTCTTTGCCGTCTTTGATTTGTTGATCAATCTCCCTCGCTTGGCGAAGGGCAGACTCTTTATTTACTGCAAGCAGTGCGTTTATTTCTGAATTTTTCTCTTCAATGATTTTAAAATGCTCTCCTATTAATTCTTCGGATGTAAAGCGTCGCGTAGTGATCCCCAAAATAGCGTCTTTTATGCTCAAATTATTGATGTTCATTCTTTATTTATGTTATGCATCACCCCCGGAATCTTTAAGCAACCATTTTCCAATATTGCAAAATGGCCTATTCCTTTTTGAGAAAGATCCTGATTAATTTTATCCTCACTTGCGACATTTATGATGGCGGTAGCGCTACTTGCTTTACTCGCATTATGAATATCTACTTCTTGGAGCTCTTCAAAATATGCAAGGATTCGCCAAGCATCTTCTAAAATTTTATCTTCTTCACCTTGTAAATTAATTCTTGCAAGTTTTGAAAGACGAATAATATCTTCTTTTGTTATTTTGCCTGACATTGATTAATTTTATAATATCCGCGAATAATTACTAGCGCAAATATAAACTAACGCACAGACGTATTTTTGATCTAATAAGCTAATAAAAAAGGGGGCCTTATGGGCCCCCTAAATCATGCGTATATTTTTCGATATCACGCATAATCCAAAAAATAATGTCAGTGTATTCTTCTAGCTCGGAGTTGTAATAATGTAGTTTCCCCTTGATGCTCTTGCCCTTATAAAAACCTGCTGTGCGTGGATTCTCGCCAGCAAGATTTTTACCTACCACTTCAATCGCCTCTTCAAAAGAAGAAAAAGATGCTCTCCCCCATCCAAACGGATTATATGGGCGAAACAAAAACTTTCCTCCCGTGGACTCCTTAAAAGCAATGGCCGGAAGCAATCTCCAATCTAATCGGTATTTTTGTGACACGCGAATAAAAATTTCTCCATACCCCGCAAGCGGAGTATTATGTCTCTCAAAATAATCATTGATTGCTGCAATGCCCAGCTCTTCTGTCGCCCCCGAAAGTGTCATAACTTCCTCGTCGTTTTCAATCCATAAATATTGTATAGATTGAATTTGCAAAAGTGATGATCGCTCTCTGTCATATACTCGCGAATATGGAGCGCTAGCGCTCATCAACATTCTCTGGCGAAGCAGATCCATGTCATAGCTAATATGAGATACATACTCTTCCGCTCTCTCTTCTGAGAGATATTCCTCATATTGTTTAATCATACTAGCATGCTGAGCAAGCTCGCCCATCGTCTTTGCATACTCCGCAGAATATTCTGTAGTAATAGCATCTCTCTCTAAATCATCCTCCTTATGTAATCCTTGCGTCATAATAATCAGCGCTATTATCGCTACCACCATAAATAATTTTTTACTAAACATTATGTGTCCTCCTTAAATGATATTGAAATGGTAAAGGCCTAAAAACAATCCGCTAAGGCTATATGATACTTAAGATTGTGTCAATAAAAGTTTAATTTAATTTTAATAATTCATTTAATTCATTTTCGGATAAAATGGTTACTCCAAGCTTCAGAGCCATATCATATTTAGATCCATAATTTTCTCCAGCAACTAAATAATTAATTTTTTGGCTTATGGATTCGGATATTTTGCCTCCTTTGGCTCTAATTGTCGCTTTCGCCTCATCTCTTGTCATAGACATAAGCGCTCCAGTTAAAACAAATGTTTTACCTATTATTTGCGTATCGTTTGTCGCCCACTCTTGCATAATCGGTAGATATACCCGTATTCCTGCGTTTGTAAGTCTTTGGACAAAATTTTTATTATTTTTTTGGCTAAACCACTCATTTATTTCTTTTGCAACTTTTGGGCCAATGTCCGGCATCTTCTGAAGCTCATCTAAGCTTAATTTACTAAAATAATCGAAAACATCTACAGGCGTTATTATGTTTTGTTGATTAATTGCGCCCACAAGAGTGCGGGCGGTTTCTTCTCCTACGTGCTTAATGCCAAAAGAATATATTAATTTTTCAGCCGATATTTCTTTTTTGGAAACAATTTCAGAAATAATGTTTTTCGCTGATTTTTCGCCAAAGCGCGACAAACATTTAATATCCCCTTCTTTAAGCTCAAAAATATCAGCCGCGTCCGATATGAGGCCTTCGTCCATAAATTTCATAACTATTTTAGGCCCTAACCCTTCTATATTAAATGCCCCTCGCGAAACAAAATGCCTTAATGCTTCTTTGTGCTTCGCGCCGCAATTCGGGTTAGAGCATTTATAAAACGCACCATCGCGCGTGACTTGCCATCCGTCTATCGGGCACACGCTTGGGATATTAATATGTTTTTCTTTCCCCGTCCTCATTGCAGGAAGCACCGCTTTAATTTGCGGGATGACGTCTCCTGCACGACTTACAATCACTGTGTCCCCTATTTTAAGCTCCAGTTTTTTTATCTGATCCATATTATGCAAAGTTGCGCGAGTCACAGTAACTCCGCCAATTGACACTGGATTGATTATCGCAACAGGAGTAAGAGTCCCCGTGCGTCCAACCTGAAATTGCACGTCCCGTACTATAGCCGTCGCCTCTTTTGAAGAAAACTTATAAGCGATAGCTCCTCGTGGGGCCTTGCCCACAACGCCCGCTCTTTCAAAAACAGCATTATCATCAATAATGACCACTACCCCATCTATTTCATAATCTATTTTAGAGCGGTTTTTTTCTTCATTCCAATAATTACGAAATGTGAATACTTCTTTTAAGGAAGAAACTAGCTGATTATGTTTGTTTATTTTAAACCCCCACGCTTCTAGCGCTTGATGTTCTTCATGATGATATTTAAATTTTGCGCCATCCACCACGCTGTATGCAAAAAAATCTAATTTCCTGCTTGCGGTTACCGAAGGATCAAGTTGTCTAACAGACCCCGCAGCAACATTGCGAGGATTTGCGAATAATTTTTCTTTATTTTTTGCCTGTCTTTGATTAATTTTTATAAACTCGTTTTTAGTAATAAATACCTCTCCTCTGATAATAAGTCGTGAAGGCAATGAATGCGTCGCGCTCTCTATAATACAAAGTGGTATCGATTCTATAGTTTTAATATTTTGTGTTACATTTTCGCCTATACTACCATCCCCTCGCGTACTCGCCTCTATAAGTCGTCCATTTTCATAAATTAATTCTATGGCGATTCCGTCTATTTTTAACTCGCAATAAAAACTAGGGCTTATTTCTTGTTTTAAATAATTTTGTATCCTGGTAAACCAATCTTCCACATCAACCTCCGAAAAAGCGTCGTTTAATGAAAGCATAGGCAACTTGCGCGTTGATTTTTTAAACTCTTTAAGGGGCTCACCGCCGATTCTTTGCGTTGGCGAATCAGGTGTAATAAGTTCAGGGAAGATCGCCTCTAAGTCATATAATTCTTTTTTTAAAGAATCAAGCGCTTCGGCAGAAATCAACGATGTGTCTTCAATGTGATACGCTCGTCTGTATTTTTCAATTTCTGCTTTTAGTTTATTTATGCGCTCTTTCACCTTTTCTTTAGTCATTATATAAACAAATTGTACTCAAAATTCATTGCTAAATAAAGTCGAATTAATACCGCTGCACACACTAGGCATTATGTCGGCTTGCATTATAGGACACAAAATCTAAAGATGATTTTCTCATGGGCGACACAAGAGAGAATGACTAAAAATTTCTCTAATATCCATCCACGCAAAACACAGCTAATTGGGTGCTCTTGTTTGACGAGATCCGGGTCTTTGTTGGATGGAGCTGACGCTACGCGAAGCGCGGCGGGATTCCCAAGCAAATATCAGAAAATTTAACTCTGGTGGGCGATACAGGGCTCGAACCTGTGACCTTCACAATGTCAATGTGACGCTCTAACCAGCTGAGCTAACCGCCCCTATTGCAATAATAAGCCGTCTAAATTTATTTTTCAACCATCATTTTATAATACACACAAGCCCGTCTTATCCAGTCAAAACAACTGGATCAAACCGATTGCCTTATGATCTATCTACCTTTCTAAAATGTGGGCGCACTTGGAATCGGACCAAGGGCCTCTGTCTTATCAGGACAGCGTTCTACCACTGAACTATGCGCCCCTAAATACACACAAAAGTATTTTAATGCGAGATCTAAATAAAATCAACGTGCGCTCAAAGGCCGAGTTCTTCGTATTGTATAAAATTAAAATTAACTGCTTCTGTTGTTTTGTCGCTTTCTTGAACCAAGATAAAACGATTTAAGTCATTCCCTAAAATCACTATTAAATAAATTGCCGCAGATATAGCAATAATGCCTAATACGAGATTTATGATAGCTATTTTATGCTCTCTTGTTATTTTTTTATTTGCCATATGTTTTATTGACTAAAAAATATTTCCCCTGATAATGTTGCTTGATACACAGCGATATTATCACCATGCGCAAACATCTCTAACCTAGTTATTCGTGTAAAATATCTGCTATTTTCAAGCGCGTTTAGAAATGAAAGTACCGACTGCTTTGCTCCAGTTACAGTTATAGTAAAAACTATTTTGCTCGGAACGTTCGCCTCATCAGAGACAGTTTCTTCTCCAAAAGTGAAGCTTGGCGAAAGATTATTATCACGAGCAAGGCGAGTTATATCTTCTGAAAATACAAATAATAATTCTCTAGTGGGCAGAGCATTGCGTAGTTTATTCATAACAATATCCGCTCTTTCACTCTCCTGTTTTAAAGTGCTTAAATTTTGCATTATTCGCACTTGTGCCGCCAGAGCTGTTTCCTCTGTTTCTATAGATTCCCCAACTGCCCTTAAATCATTTATAATAAAAAACAGCGCTCCGCCAAGAATCAATATAATGCCAGCGTTAATTCCTAAGTTGATTAAAAGTTTTTTTCTAAATACATTCATTACTTTACTATAACTTCCAATATAGGACTATAATATCATCAAATGGCTAACATTCCAAAAATTTTATCAGAAATCCCCGCCGCGCCTGAGCAGTTTTTTATAAGTGGTAGCAATCTTGAAAATGATTTTATTGGCATAGGTATTGTTGGCACAAGAAAAGCGAGCGCTGAAGGGCTAATTATAGCCGAAGAATTTGCCCATGCTCTGGCATCTGCAAATATTCCAATTATAAGTGGGCTTGCCTTTGGTATTGATTCGGCGGCACATAAGGGGTGCCTCGCCGCCGGTGGGCGCACTATTGCTGTCCTTGCAGGAGGCATCAAAAACATATATCCAGCAACTAACGCTTATCTTGCTAAACAAATCATTTCATCTGGCGGTTCTCTTGTTTCAGAATATGAAGATGAGCCATCCTATCCAGATTTATTTTTGAAAAGAAACCGTATTATAAGCGGACTGTCTCAAGCGGTAGTTATTATTGAGGCCCCCTTAAAGTCCGGCGCTATGTCTACAGCTAATTGGGCAGCCGAACAAGGGCGCGATGTGTTTGTAGTGCCTGGCCCTATTTCAAACCCCAATTATAGGGGGTCTCACGCGTTGATACGTGACGGCGCGCGACTTATAACTCACCCCGATGAAATATTATCCGATCTTGGTATTGCAAAGCCCAATATTCAACCGCCTCAAACTAATAATTTTTCTGGAGACTCTTCTGTAATATTTAATCTATTATCTTCTTCCAGCCGAGCTATCCCGATTGACAAAATTATAGCTGTCACTAAACTTGAACCGCAGATAGTGCTGTCTGTTCTGACAGAGCTCACACTTGCTGGAAAAATAACAGAAGTGCCAACAGGATATATCGGCCGACAATAAAAATGGCTAAATTAAAACAAACAAAGAAAGAGAAGGAGCATATTTTAGTGATAGTAGAATCCCCCACTAAGGCCCGCACTATTGGGGGCTTTATTGGTAAAGAATTTAAAGTAGAATCATCTTTCGGTCATATTAGAGACCTACCTAAATCCAAACTCGGCATAGATATAGAAAATAATTTTGAGCCACAGTATGTAATACCTATTAAAAATAAAAAAAGAGTTAACGAGCTTAAAAAAGAAGCGGCGGCCGCGTCTAAGGTTATTCTCGCAACTGACGAGGACCGCGAGGGAGAAGCGATTGCTTGGCATTTAACAGAAGCGCTCGGGCTTACCAATTCAAAGTCTTCGCCAAAAGTAGAGCGGATAGTTTTCCACGAAATAACTCCCGAAGCGATACAAGCTGCTTTGGCCCACCCTAGAAATATATCTATTGATTTGGTAAACGCCCAACAAGCGAGAAGAGTCCTTGATAGATTGGTTGGATATAATTTATCTCCTTTTTTATGGAAAAAAATAATGGGTCGTCTTTCGGCTGGGCGAGTACAATCGGTTGCTGTGCGCCTTATTGTAGAAAGAGAAGAAGAAATTAAAAAATTTATTCCTGTCACTTATTATACAATTCAAGGTTTATTTAAAAAAGATAACGGCTCTCCCCTATTGGCCGAAACATCAGAAACGGAATTTGAGGCATCTCTTATTAAAATTGAGAATAAAACTATATCTAAGCCAGGCATTCAAGATGAGGTTCTCGCCGCCAAAATTGTTGCTGATATACAAAAATCATCTTGTAAAATTATATCTGTTGAAAATAAAAAAATATCTCGCTCGCCAAATCCTCCTTTCACAACAAGTACATTACAACAAGAGTGTTCAAAAAAACTTGGTTTTAGTGCCAAAGCCACAATGATGATAGCTAGCCGCCTTTACGAACAGGGATATATTACTTACATGAGAACTGATTCATTTAATCTTTCGTCCTCATCAACTGACGCGGCCAAAAAGTGGCTATCATCCAATCTTGGAGAAAATTATGCTGGAGTTGCACCGCGCGTGTGGAAGACAAAATCAAAATCAGCGCAAGAAGCGCATGAGGCCATAAGGCCGACTAATCCCATGTTACTCACCGAGCATATCAACATAGATGAAAAAGAAAAAAAACTTTATGACATTATTTGGCGTCGCTTTATCGCCTCGCAGATGCCTGATGCCATATTCGCAGCGACGAGAGTATTAATTGAGGCAGGCGATTATATTTTATCCACTTCGGGCAATTTAATGGAGTTTGATGGCTACTTAAAAATTTGGCCGTCTAAATTTGAAGAGAAAACAGTACCTAGTTTACAAGAAGGAGATAAATTAGTTGTTTTAAGTGCTACACAAGAGCGCCACGAAACAGAGCCACCAGCGAGATACAACGAAGCAGGGCTTATTAAGGCGCTTGAAGAATGCGGCATAGGCCGGCCATCAACGTATGCTCCGATAATTTCGGTAATTCAAGCTAGGCAATATGTCGAAAAAAATGAAAATAAAAGATTTGTGCCAACAGATATTGGGACAAAAGTTAATCAATTACTCACCATACACTTCCCTGAAATAGTAGATATTGGATTCACTGCTGATATGGAGAATCGTTTAGACCAGATTGCACTAGGCAAAGAAAATTGGAGGAAGGTTATAGCTAATTTTTATGAGCCATTCGCTAAAAATTTAACACAAAAGTATGATGAAGTAGAAAAAACAAATATGGACGAGAGCACTGACAAGATATGTGAAAAATGCAGCCGCCCGATGATAATAAAACGAGGGCGCTTTGGCCGCTTTATAGCCTGCTCTGGATATCCAGAATGTAAAAATACCCGTAAAATTGCGCCGACTGCCTTAAAAACAGCGTCAGGAGAAGAGATAGTGTGTCAAAAGTGTAATGAAGGGAAAGTCATTCCTAAAAAAACAAAAAAAGGGCGATTATTTTATAGTTGTAGCCGATATCCTGACTGCGATTTTGCAAGCTGGAAATATCCCTCGTAAAATAGGCCAATAGACATTAACTATTTATTTCAGCTATATTTAGTATTATGGGGGTTAAAGATATAGCTTTACAAAATCCTGAAAGTATCATTGGCAGAGCTTATTATTTTGCCGAAAAAGCTCATAAAGGACAAAAACGAGCGTCTGGAGAACCATATTTTGAACATCTTAAAAAAACAGCTGATATTCTTTTATCATGGAAGCTTGACGAAGAAATAATAGCGGCAGGATTGCTACACGACATAGCTGAGGAATCAAGTGACGCAATCGATGCTTTGCGTGAATCTTTTGGGGCAGATATGATGTTTCTTGTTGAGGGGGCGACTAAGCTTGGGAAAATTAAATATCGCGGCCTTGAGCGGCAAAAAGAAAATATTAAGAAACTTATTCTTGCCTCAAGCGAAGATATTCGGGTGCTCATTATAAAACTGGCTGATAGATATCATAATATGCAAACACTAGGATATCTGCCACCAGACAAACAGCAGCGAATAGCCATTGAAACATATGAAATTTATGCGCCGCTTGCTTATCGACTGGGCATGCAAAAAGTAAGCGGAGAACTGGAAGATTTAGCATTCCCCTACATCAACCCCGATGCTTATAAATGGCTTCAAAAAAATGTCAAAACAAAATATGAAGATAGAGAAAAATATTTAACACGCATTAAGCCAATAGTTATTAAGGCGCTATCTGACGCCTGCATTAAGCCACTAAAAGTAGATTTCCGCGCCAAAAGATACTCTAGTCTTTATAAAAAACTTTTGCGATATGACATGGACATAGAAAAAATTTATGATCTGGTCGCGTTTCGCATAATTTTAGACACAGTATCTGACTGCTATGCTGCGCTTGGCATTATTCATAATTTATGGCCACCGCTCCCTGGAAGAATCAAAGATTATATCGCCACTCCCAAACCAAATGGGTATAAAAGCCTACACACTGTCGTCATAGCTCCCGGCAATAAAGTAGTAGAGTTTCAAATCAGAACTATGGAGATGCACGAAGAAGCAGAAAACGGTATTGCCGCTCATTGGGCATATGAAGAAAAAAAAGGTACTAAGCATTATGCTAAACGCGAAGCGTCTATGGCTAAAAGCGCCGACATAGAATGGGTAAAACGCCTACGCGCATGGCAGGAAGAGGGAGACAGCAACGCCGAAACATTTATTGATACGATGAAGATTGATTTTTTCAAAGACAGAATATTTGTTTTAACGCCAAAAGGAGAAGTTATAGATTTGCCAGCCGGCTCAACTCCTGTAGACTTTGCTTATCGTATTCATTCCGCAGTCGGCAATCAATGTATAGGAGCAAAAGTTAATGGCGGGATCGCTCCGCTACACCAAGCTCTTCGCTCTAGCGATGTTGTAGAAATCATCACACAAAAAGGGAAAAAGCCGTCATCCTCTTGGCTTGAATTTGTGCGCACCGCCGAAGCCAAAAATCATATTAGAAAAGCCCTAAATAAAAAAACTGGAATGGCATTTTTGGCGAGCTCGCGTAAAACTGAATTTCGGAATTAAAGTCACGTGCGATACCGATGACCCCAATAAAGTGCAAAAACTAATACTTAAATTAAAAAGCCTAAAAGAAATTCAGGAAATAGAATATCGATTTATTTAAAAAATCTCTCCAGACAAACGATTGATTAAAGCATTTAACTCTTCCGTAGAATAATAGTTTATCGTTATTTTCCCCTTTCCTCCATCATCGTTAATTTCCGCTTTAGTGCCTAATAATTCTTCTAGCCGCGACTGCAAAGATATAAGTTCCGGGTTTAAGTAAGAGTTCACAAAGTGCGTTTTATCTCTTTTAATAGTTTCTTTCAGCGCTCTTACTGACGGCCTTACTCGTAATATCGATTGGAACATATCTTTTTGTCGCGATATGTCATTAATTTGAAGCAGTAATCTGGCGTGACTTTCATTAATTTTGCCCTCTGACAACGCTTGCTGAATCTCTGACGGCAAATTAAGCAATCTTAAAGAATTAGCTATCGTTTCTCTGCTTTTGCCTATTCTAATTGCAATTTCTCTCTGTGTTAGTCCAAACTCATCTTGTAACCTCGCGTACCCTCGCGCAGATTCAAGTGGGTTTAGGTTTTCTCTTTGAATATTTTCTATAATTGCGAGCTCCAATCGCTCTCTGTCCATCATAACCTGTCTTATCACCACAGGGACTGTTCGTAGGCCAACTTTTTTTGCTGCCATCAATCTTCGCTCTCCCGCGATTAATTGATATGACACGTTTGTGCCGTCATCCGTATCCGTCAGTGTTTTAGTGACCACTAACGGCTGAATAATGCCAAACTCTCTTATAGAATTTGCAAGATCACTTAAAGCATCCTCATCAAAATAGCGACGAGGTTGATGTGGGTTTGGAAAAATTTTATCAACTTCAATGTGAAAAACCGATGATTGTTTACGTGAATAATCAGACTCTAGGTCATCTTTAATCCCTGGCTTTATACTTGTGGCTTGCGAGGGCAAAGGTGATAAAAATGATGTTGCTATCGGCGCGGCCGCTTGCGTTAATAAAGGTGCTTGCATTATAGGAGCAGTAGGCGATATCGCAGATACAGGCGCGGGCACAAGAGTAGGCACATCTATAGCAGGAGATGAAGCGACAGGAGGAACAGACACAGGCATATTTGGCGATGGAGTGAGTGCGGCTTGCGATAAAAATTCAGCGGGCGCTAGTATTGTAGGCGTAACATCAAGGGGCGCTCGCATGTCTATCGACGGGGCAACGACAGGCGCAGGAATATTAGGTATATTGATATCATTTTGTAGCATAGGCGAAGACGCAGCCAAAGCAGGGACAGACACAATATCTTGCGCAGGCGGAGACAAAGGCGATAGCGAAGGCGAAGCTTCTATAATAGGCGCAATTTGAGAAGCGGGAATCGCCTCTGTGGGTAAAGTGGTGACCGGAGATAATAAAGCATCTTTAGCCGGGGAGGGCGCTTCGTCTATTGGTTGTGGTTCAATCATTTTAGGTGTTCCACTTATAGTTTGCTGACTTACTTGATTGCTTGATGGCTCCGCCAATCGATTATCTGCCTCTACGCGCGCGTCTTGATAGCCATATGAAAGTGGCGCATGCCCTTCAGCATTAATTTGATGACTAGCTTGATTGCTGATTGGATTTTGATAGTGCGGCAAAGAAGAATATGCTCGCCCGTGACTTAAAGGCGGGATCGACTGCGGCTGCGCCCCAGTCCCGCTATTATTTTGAGCAGGGTAATCTGTGGGCTTTTGATAGCCCCCAGCTGGTATTAAAGATTCTAATCCTTTGCCTAACATAAGATTAATTAATTATGAGACAATAGTGCTTATTTGCCAAATAATTTTTCTTGTTTTAAGACCTCTATGGCCAGCTGTTGATATGCTCCGGCGCCTGCCGAGTGAGGCGCATATAAAGAAATTGGTTGGTTAAAGCTTGGGGCCTCTGCAAGATGCACCGAACGAGGTATCTCTGTTTCGAAAACTGGATACGGAAAATTAGTTCTTAGATTCTTTGCCACCTCTTGTGAAAGTTGCTCCCATCTATCAAACATAGTAATTACTGCGCCTGCAACTCTAATATTGTGCCCCATATTAATCTTTATCATTTCTATGGTTTCCAAAAGCTGACTTAATCCTTCTAAGCTATAATATTCTGCCTGCACGGGGATAATCATCTCTTCTGAAGCTAAGATTCCATTTATGGTAAGCAAGCTTAAGCTTGGCGGTAAATCAACAATCACGTAATCATAAAAATGGGCTACTTGGCCCAAAAATCTTCTTAAAAAATATTCTCTGCCGGGGGCTTCGACAAGTTCTACTGTTGCTCCAGATAAATTAGGTCCAGCAGGAATATAAAAATAATTTTCCGTTCGCGATGATTTAATAATATCTATAGGCGAAGCATATCCTAATATACCATGATAAATATTTTGCTCATTCCCCGCTATATGCCCAACCGCAGAGCTTGCATTTGCCTGCGGATCAAAATCCACTAATAAAACCTTTCGTCCCATGGTCGCTATGTATGCCCCTAAATTAACTGCCGTAGTGGTCTTCCCCACTCCGCCTTTTTGATTACAAACAGACAAAATTCTCATTGATTATGTGAATATCATACATGGAAACAAGTATGAACTCAAAATGTATTATTTTTATATACACTCACAATGAGTTTTTGAAATTGTGCTCTATTCTTGAAATAGTACGAACCGTTCGCACCACTTACGACGGCGAAGAAGCGCCCTTAAGCGCGGCTCCGCCGCACCGATAATAATTTCAAGTTTTTCTTTAGCGGCAATTAAAAACGAATTTACGAAGCAAATACAATTATATCTGATAAAAAATTCAAGAAAAATCAAAAAAGAGCTCCACGCACGATTGCTCGTGGGGAGCCCTGATGACGTTAACCGATGACTAGAAGCGCGGGGTTGAGAACGCCGCCGGACTCGTTAGCCTTCTCACCCTCGCTTCCTATCTGAGTTTTGAGGTTGTGCCAACGTCGAAGACGTTCGCCGTGCTTCCAGTAGTGCGCCAGCGTCGAGACAGCACAGCCGTACATGAGGCCGGTGATGCCTTCAAGGTCCGCCTCCTCCGACATAGTGCCCGCCACGTCTTCGAGATTTTGCCCGTTGGCCATCTCGGCCTGCAT
>JACCDV010092167.1_pt1 | contig 14715 bp, 13 predicted proteins | sample 7446131 | NCBI WGS metagenome assembly JACCDV01 (sample SAMN15323448, study PRJNA562643) | freshwater metagenome | isolation source: river surface water | place: USA:Blue River Watershed | collected 2017-08-17 | reverse complement strand
CCTTGTCTCACATCACCACCTGGGTGCCAGAGGCGATCGCCCGGGGCTTTGGCAAGCGCGAGCTGGCCCGCAAGCCCATTCTGGTGCTGCTGGAAGAGTCGGGCGTGCGGGTGGGGCGTGCCGAGCAGACGATTTCTGCCCGGCTGGCCGACGTCGGCATGGCACGTCATCTGGATGTGGCCGTTGGCTCAGCCTTGCTGGCGGTGCGCCGCCTGATTTACGACGAGGACGAGCGTCCGGTGCAATGGCTGCATGGCCTGTACCGCCCGGACCGCTACGAATACCAGATGCAGCTCTCGCGCGTTGGCAGCATCGATGCCAAGGTGTGGGTGAGCCAGGAATTGTCAGCCCATTTTCATTGACCCCAAGGAAAGGAAGTTCCCATGAGTACGCGTCGTCTTTTCATCGGCCAGTCGGCCGCCGCCGCTTCGGCACTGGCCTTCCCGCTGGTGGCGGGTGCCCAGCCCAAAACCGTCAAGGTGGGGGTGCTGCACCCGGTCACCGGTGCGCTGGCGTATTCCGGTCAGCAGTGCCGCCTGGGCGCCATGATGGCCATCGAGGATATCAACAAGGCCGGCGGCATCAAGTCGCTTGGCGGCGCCAAGATCGAAGCCGTGCTGGGCGATGCGCAGTCCAGCCCGCAGGCGGGTTCGGCCGAAATCGAGAAGATGAACGAAGCCGGCGTGAGTGCCGTGGTGGGCGCCTTTGCCTCGGCGATTTGCCTGGCCACCACCCAGACCGCAGCCAAGTACAACCTGCCGCATGTGGTGGATGTGGGCGTGGCCGACCAGATCGTCGAGCGCGGCCTCAAGAACACCTTCCGCTTCGGCCCGGGTTACCGCAAGAGCGCCGAGGTGGCCGTGGCCAGCCTGCATGCGCTCAACACGGCTGCAGGCAAGCCCGCACGCACCGTGATGATCGTGCACGAAGAATCCCTCTTCGGCACCGGCACAGCCAACCTGCTGGCCAAGGAGCTGCCGGGCTATGGCTACGAGGTCAAGGAAATCATCAAGCACGCCAACCCGACGCGCGACTTCAACAACATTGCCCTGCGCATCAAGCAGGTCAATCCGGACATCCTGATCCCGGCCAACTACTACAACGAATACGCCTTGCTGGTGCGCACGCTGCAGCAGCAAAAAATCACCCCCAAGGCCATCTACTCGGTGCTCGGTGGTGCGGCTTCCAGTTACAAGTTCGTCAAGGAGTTCCCGGATGCAGCCGAGGGCATCATCGACTGCAACCACTGGTTCAACCCCAAGGACAAGCGCTCGGCTGCGCTGCGCAAGCGCGTGGAGGCCCAGGGCCAGTTCTTCAGCTACGAGGTCTTCATGACCTACACCGCCATGATGCTGCTGGCCGATGCCATCGAACGCGCCAAGTCCACCGACCGCGCCGCCATCATCGATGCGCTGGCGTCGAGCAAATTCGATAACCACATCATGCCCTATGGCCCCACGCAGTTCGTCAATGGCCAGAACATGGGCGCCCAACCCCTCATGACCCAAGTGCAAAAGGGCGACATCAAGGTCATCGTGCCGCGCGACTACCGCGAGGTCGAGCCGATCTTCCCGCTCAAGGGCTGAGGCCCTTGCCGTGCCACCGCCTGCAGGCGGTGGCCTTCGTCTGACCTTCCTGAAGTTGCAAGGATGCTCGACTTTTCCATTCTGTTTCCCTCGGTGCTCAACGGCATCACCACGGGGGCGGTCTATGCGCTGATCGCGCTGGGCCTGACGCTGATCTACGGCGTGCTGCACATCATTAACTTTGCCCATGGCGCGGCGCTGATGGTCGCGCTGTATGGCGTCTACATGCTCAAGCAGCACTGGGGTATCGACCCCTACATGGCGCTGGTGGTGGTGGTGCCGGCCATGTTTGCGCTGGGGTACGCGCTGCAGCGCGGCATCATCAACCGCGCCAGCCATGGCAAGGACGAGAACATCCTGCTGGTCACCCTGGGCCTGTCCATCGTCCTCGAGAACCTGGCCCTGCTGCTGTTCAAGTCCGACACCCGCACCATCGACACGGCCTACACCCTGAGTACCGTGGAGATCGGCCCGGCCTTCATCGCGCTGCCCAAGCTGGTGGCCTTTGCCGGTGCACTGGTCACGGCGGCCATGCTGCTGCTGATCGTGAAGAAAACCGATCTGGGGCGCGCCATCCGCGCCGTCGCCAAGGAAAAGCAAGGCGCACGCCTGATGGGCATCGACGTGGACCATGTGTATGCCATGTGCTTTGGCCTGGGGCTGGCCTGCCTGGGTGCAGCGGCGTGCTTCCTGATGCCCGCCTACTACGTCAACCCGACCGTCGGCAGCGGCTTCGTACTCGTGGCCTTCACCATCGTCGTGCTGGGGGGCATGGGCAGCTTTGCCGGTGCGCTGCTGGGCGGTTTGCTGATCGGGGTGGTGGAATCGCTGGGCGGGCTGTACCTGGGCGAATCACTCGGGCAGGTCGGCATTTTCCTGATCTTCATTCTGGTGCTGTTGCTGCGGCCGCAAGGTCTCTTTGGAGCCAAGGCATGAAAGACCTGCGCAACATCGCTCTTTTCGTGCTGCTGGTGGCCTGTGTGCCATGGCTGAGCAGCTCTGGCGTCGTGCTCAACTTCACCATGACGGCGCTGTACGCCTGCCTGCTGGCCCAGGCCTGGAACGTGCTGGGAGGCTTTGGCGGCCAGTTCTCCTTTGGCCATGCCTTGTTCTTTGGTACCGGCGCCTATGTGCAGGCGATAGCGCAGATGCAATGGGGCCTGAACGCCTGGCTGGCCTTGCCGCTGGCCATGGCCTTCGCGGCTGCAGTGGGGGCCTTTGTCGGCGCCGTCTCTTTCCGTTATGGGCTCAAGGGCTCGTACTTCGCCCTGGTCACGCTGGCCTTTGCCGAAGTCTTCCGCATCGTGGCCACTTCGGTGCCTTTCACGGGCGCCGGCGTGGGGCTGATGCTGCCCCTGCGCGAGTCGACAACGAATATGCAGTTCGGCAGCCGTGCCGGCTTCGTCTGGCTGATGCTCGGGCTGGTCACATTGGCGCTGCTGATCACCGCCTGGTTGCGGCATTCCCGCTTTGGGGCCTGCCTGCAGGCGGTGCGCGACAACGAGGACGCCGCCCGGGCCGTGGGGGTGAATCCGTTTCGGGTCAAGCTGGTGGCCACCATCCTGTCGGGAGGCCTCATGGGCGCAGCGGGCGCATTCTATGTCCAGGTCTTCCAGTACATCGATCCCGGCATCGCCTACGGCCCGCACACCTCGGTCGAGGCCCTGGTCGGCGCGATCGTGGGCGGCATGGGCACCCTCTGGGGGCCGGTGCTGGGGGCTTTGGGCCTGCACATCCTGGCCGACCTGACCCGCAACCTGTTTGGCCAGCTGCCGGGTATCAACATGGTCATCTACGGCTCGGTGCTGGTGCTGATCGTGATGTTCCTGCCGCGCGGCATCGCCGGGCTGGGGGCTTTCACACCGCAGCAATGGCTGCGCAGCCTGTCCGCCAAGGAGCGTTCATGAACGCCACCCACGCATTGCTCGACATTCGCCGCCTGCACAAATCCTTTGGTGGCCTCAAGGCGGTGCAGGACGTGAGCCTACAGGTCCATGAAGGCAGCCTCACGGCGCTGATCGGCCCCAATGGCGCCGGCAAGACCACCCTGTTTGCGCTGATGTCCGGCTTCCTGCGGCCCGACAGTGGCCAGGTGATCTACGCGGGTCAGGACATCACCGGCCAGCCGCCCGAGCGCAATGCGCGCCTGGGTCTGACCCGCACTTTCCAGATCGTGCAGCCGTTTGCGGCGCAGACGGTGCGCGAGAACATCGCCGTGGGTGCCCACCTGCACCTGGCCGCGCGCCGCGAGGCCCTGGCGCGGGCCGAAGAGGTGGCGCAGCAAGTGGGCCTGGCGCCGCAGCTGGACAAGCTGGCCAGCGACCTCACGGTGGCCGGCCGCAAGCGCCTGGAGCTGGCGCGCGCCCTGGCCACACGCCCGCGCCTGCTGCTGCTCGACGAGGTGCTGGCAGGCCTCAACCCGCAGGAGATTGCCGAGATGATTCCGGTGGTGCGCGCCATCGCCCGCAGCGGCGTGACGGTGCTGATGATCGAACACGTGATGCAGGCCGTGATGAGCCTGGCCGAGCAGGTCTGGGTGCTGGCACAGGGTCAGCTGATCGCACAGGGTGCGCCGGCCGAGGTGACCCGCAACCCCGCTGTGGTCGAGGCCTACCTCGGGCATGGCACCGCCGAGCGTTTGCGCCAGCAACCCGCGGATGGACAAGGAGTTGCCGCATGAGCGCGCCGCTTTTGCAGGTCAGTGGCCTGAAGTCCGGCTACGGGGCGGTCGAGGTCTTGCGCGGTGTGGACCTGCAGGTCCTTCCAGGGCAGACCGTGGCGCTGCTGGGTAGCAATGGCGCCGGCAAGACCACGCTCAACCTCACCCTCAGCGGTCTGGTGCCCACGCGCGGCGGACAGGTCCTGTTCGACGGTCAGGACATCACCGGCTGGCATTACCGGCGCGTGGTGGGCAGCGGCCTGATCCATGTGCCCGAGGGCCGCAAGGTGTTCCCCAACCTGAGCGTGCACGAAAACCTCGAGCTCGGCGCCTTCACCCGGGGGCGCGAGCGCCGTGCGCTCAACCTCGAGAAGGTCTATGCCACCTTCCCGCGCCTGAAGGAACGCACCTCCCAGCTGGCCGGCACGCTCAGTGGCGGCGAGCAGCAGATGCTGGCGATTGGCCGAGGCCTGATGGCCGAGCCCCGCCTGCTGATTCTGGACGAGCCCTCGCTGGGTCTCTCGCCCTTGCTGGTCGAAGAAATGTTTGCCCTGATCGGTCGCCTGCGGCAGGACGGACTGGCCATCCTGCTGGTGGAGCAGAACGTGGGCCAGTCGCTCGACATCGCCGACCAGGCCTATGTGCTGGAAAACGGCCTCATCCGTTTTGCAGGCTTGCCCGCCGAACTGCTCGCCAGCGAAACCCTGCGCCAGGCTTACCTGGGCATGTGAATGGAGGACTCCATGCGTCGTGACCGCATTGCATTCAGACGCCAGAGCTTGATCGGGCTGGCCCTGCTGGCTTTGGGCGGACCCGCACTCGCGCAAATGGCCGCCCAGCCCCCCATCCGCATCCTGGTCGGTGCACCCGCCGGGGGCACCACCGACACCATGGCGCGCACCCTGGCGCAGGCGTTGGGCAGTCAGCTCGGCCGTGTGGTGGTGGTCGACAACCGCCCCGGCGCCGGCGGCAACATCGCCGCCGAGGCCGTGGCCAAGGCCACGCCCGATGGCAACACCTTGCTGATGAGCTTCACCAGCCATGCGATCAATGCCTCGCTCTATCCCAAATTACCGTTCGATCCGCTCAAGGACTTCACGCCCCTGACCATGGTCTCGACCTCGCCGTCGGTGCTGGTGGCGCATCCGCGTGTGCCGGCCGGCTCGGTCAAGGAGTTGATCGCCCTGGCCAAGGCCCGGCCCGGTCAGCTCAATTTCGCCATCGGCGCCATGGGTTCTTCGCTGCACCTCGCGGGCGATGCCTTCAAGATGAAGGCAGGGGTCTACATCGTCAACATCCCCTACCGTGGGACTGCGCCGGCGGTGCAGGACCTGCTGGCTGGCCAGGTCGAGCTGATGTTCGCTGCCGTGGGCAATGTGCAGCAGCACATCCGGGCCGGCAAGCTCAAGGCCCTGGGGGTTACCAGCACCAGCCGTCTGCCCGCCTTGCCCGAGGTGCCCACGATGGCCGAGACCCTGCCGGGCTACGAGTCTTCGGCCTGGTTCGGTTTGTTCGGCCCGGCGCGCCTGCCTGCCGAGCTCACGCGGCGCCTGTCCGATGCGGCCCGCGCGGCGGTGCAGTCGCCCGAGGTCCGTCGTCGCATCGAGCACGAAGGTGCCACCCCCGTGGGCAACAGCCCCGAGGCCTTTGCTCAGTTTGTCGAGAGCGAGATCCAGCGCTGGGGCGTGGTGGTTCGCTATGCGGGAGCCAAACCCGAATGAATGCCCCTCAGACCCTGGCCCAGAAACTGATCGCACGCGCCGCCGGCCGCGCCAGCGTGCAGGTGGGCGAGGTCGTCACCTGCGCGGTCGACCTGGCCATGTTCCACGATTCTTCCGGGCCTCGCCGCCTCCAGCCCATGCTCGAAGAGCTGGGTGCCGAGATCTGGGACCGCAACAAGGTGCTGCTCGTGCTCGACCACTATGTGCCAGCGCGAGATGCCGACGCGCAGCAGATCGTACAGATCACCCGAGACACCGCACGCCAGTGGAAGCTGCCGCACGTGATCGACAGCGAAGGCATCTGCCATGTGGTGCTGCCCGAGCGCGGGCACCTGGCGCCGGGCATGTTCTGCGTGGGTGGTGATTCGCATTCGCCCACTGGCGGCGCGTTTGGCACTTACATGTTCGGCATTGGCGCCACCGAAATGCTGGGCGTGTGCGTGACCGGCCAGATCTGGGTGCAGGTGCCGCGCACGCTGTGCATGCACTGGTCGGGCCGCCTGGCCCCCGGCGTGAGCGCCAAGGACATGATGCTGCACATGATCGGCCGCTTCGGCATGAACGGGGGCCAGTACCAGGCGGTGGAGTTCGCCGGGGAGGCGGTCTCCGCCCTATCCATGCCCGAGCGCATGACCCTGTCCAACATGAGCGCCGAGATGGGGGCGCAGGCCGGCCTGATCGCCGCCGACGAGACCACGGTGGCCCACCTGCGCCAGTGCGGCGTGAGCGAAGACCGGCTGCAAGATGCCCTGCAGTGGCGTGGCGATGCCAGGGCCGAACAGGAGCGCTTTGACTTTGACGCCAGCCGCCTCTCGCCGCAGGTGGCCGCGCCGCACAGCCCTGCCAATGTCCACGCGGTGGGCGAACTGGCGGATGTGAAACCCACGATAGCCTACATCGGCGCCTGCACCGGCGCCAAACTCGAAGACCTGCGCGCCGCCGCCAGCGTGTTGCGCGGCCAGCAAGTGGCCTCGGGCGTGCAGCTGATCGTCGCACCCGCCAGTGCCCGCGAGCAGGCGCAGGCCGAACGGGAGGGCACGATGCAGGTGCTGCGTGATGCGGGTGCCAGCGTGCTGGGCAACAGCTGCGGCGCCTGTGCCGGCTACGGTGCCACCTTCGACGAAGGCGCCACCGTGATTTCGAGCACCGCACGCAACTTCCGTGGCCGCATGGGGCCGGCCAGTGTGCAGGTCTACCTGGCCTCGCCCTGGACGGTGGCGGCCTCGGCCTTGCGTGGGCGGCTGGCCGATCCCAGGGAGGTACTGGCATGACGCACAACATTCAGGAGGCGCGCGTATGGCGCCTGGGCGCCGACATCGACACCGATGTGCTGGCTCCCGGCGCCTGGATGAAGCACGGGCTCGAAGTCATTGGCTGGCATTGCCTCGAAGCGGTCCGCGCCGACTTTGCTTCGGGCGTCAAGGCTGGCGACGTGATCGTGGCCGGCCCCAACTTCGGCATCGGCTCCTCGCGCGAGCAGGCGGCCGGTGTGCTGCGCCAGCTGGGCGTGGCGGCCGTGATTGCGCCGTCCTTCAGTGGTCTGTATTTCCGCAACGCCTTCAACCTGGGGCTGCTGCTCCTGACCTGTCCGCGCGCCACCGAAGTGGGCGAGGGCGAGCGCATCGACGTGTGCTTCGAGCCGGGCTCGGACACGCCCGTGGTCGTGCGCGCCAGTGGCGAGCGCCTGCCCTGCGCGCCGATTCCCGATTTTCTGATGGACATGGTGCAGGCCGGTGGCCTGTTGCCCTTGCTCAAACAACAACGCAGGAGTGTGGCCCATGGTCACTGACAAAGCACTGGATCCCGTCACGCTGGCCGTGCTGCGCGGCCGGCTCGAACAGATCGCCGACGAGATGGACGCGACGCTCTACCGCAGCGCCTTCAACCCCATCATTGCCGAGGCGCACGACGCCTGCCATGGCCTGTACGACGCCCAGACGGGTGACACCCTGATCCAGGGCAAGTCGGGTCTGCCGGTGTTTGTGGGGGCCATGGCCTTTGCGGTGCGCGCGGCCATGAAAGCCGCCGACGGGCGCGGCGGCATGCAGCCGGGTGATGTCTGGCTGTTCAACGACCCTTATGAAGGCGGCACCCACGCCAACGACTTTAAGCTGGTGCGGCCCTGTTTCCGAAACGGGCAGCTGTACTGCTTTCTGGCCTCGGCCGCGCACTGGCACGATGTGGGCGGTGCGGTGCCGGGCAACTACAACCCGGCCGCCACCGAATGCTGGCAGGAAGCGGTGCAGATCCCGCCGGTGCGCATCGTTCGAGGTGGCCAGATCGACGAAGACGTGCTGGCCATCCTGCGCGCCAACACCCGCCTGCCCGACAGCCTCTGGGGCGACCTGAACGGCCAGCTGGCTGCGCTCGAACTCGGGGCAGGGCGCCTGGACGGGCTGCTCGACGAATACGGTGACGCCACCGTGGCCGCTGCCCTGCAGGCCCTGCGCGAGCGCGCGGTCAAGCTCATGCGCGCCCACATCGCCAGCCTGCCCGACGGCCGCTACAGCTTCGAGGACGTGCTCGACAACGACGGCGTGCGCGACGAGACACTGACCATTGCGCTGGACATGACGGTGCAGGGCGACCGGCTCACGCTCGATTTCTCGCGCACCTCGCCGCAGTGCGCTGGTCCAGTGAACATCTCGCGTGCGACCGCTGTGGCCGCCTGCTATGTGGCGCTCAAGCACGTGTTTCCGGACGTGCCCGCCAATGCCGGCGTGCTCGATGCGGTGGATTTCATCATCCCCGAAGGTCTCGTCATCAGCGCTGCCCGCCCGCGCCCGGTGGGGGGCTACACCGAGACCATCTTGCGCATGATCGACGTGATCTTCAGCGCCACGGCACAAGCCGATCCGCAGCGTGCGGTGGCCCATGCCTACGGCACCATCAACGCGCTGTCGATCGCAGGGCACCGCACCGACGCCAAGCGCAAAGGCCAGCGCTGGGTGATGTTCAGTTTCTTTGGGGGTGGACATGGTGGCCACGGCGGGGGCGATGGCCTGTCGCACGGCAATGCGCCGATTTCGACTGCGACGATTCCGCCTCTGGAGATTCTGGAGGCCGCCTACCCGGTGCGCTTTACCCAATGGGCCCTGCGCGAGGGCTCGGGCGGTGACGGGCAGCACCGTGGCGGGCTGGGCGCGGTCTACGAGATCGAGTTGCTCGAAGAATCTGCCGAAGCCTTCATCTTTGGCGAGCGTGGCAAGGCGCCGCCGCAGGGCATCCATGGGGGCCAACCTGCCATGCCCAACGTCTTTGAATACGAAAACCAGGGCCAGTGGCAGCGCCCGCCCATGGTCTCCAAGATGCTGGGCATCCGCCTGAAAAAGGGCGAGCGGGTGCGCCTGTCCACGCCGGGTGGCGGGGGCTGGGGCGATCCGGCTGCGCGCAGTGCGACCGACCGCGCCCGCGATGCCGAATTGGGTTACACACAGGAGAAACCGTGATGTCTGCAGTTTCCGGGACACCGTCTCTGGTGGTCGGGGTCGATGTCGGTGGCACCTTCACCGACCTGTTTGTTCTTGACGAGGCCAGCGGCCAGGCCCGCATCGTCAAGGTGCCATCCACCCGTGGCGAGGAGGCACGCGGCTTCATGAACGGCATCGCCCGGGTGACCGACACCGAAGGGCCGGACGCTGCGCGTGCGATTGCCACCATCGTGCACGGGACCACCGTGGGCACCAATGCGCTCCTGGAGCGCAAGGTGGCCAGCACCGGCATCCTCACCACGCGTGGTTTCCGCGATGTGCTGGAAATGCGCCGCCGCGACCGGCCCCAGACCTGGGGCCTGCGTGGCAGCTACACGCCGGTGGTGCCGCGTGCGCTGCGGCTCGAAGTCGACGAGCGCGTGCTGGCCGACGGCACGCTGCACACGCCGGTCGATCTGGCGCAGGTCAAGGCCCAGGCGCAGGCCCTGCTGGACGCCGGTTGCGAAGCCGTCTGCATCTTCTTCATCCACGGCTATGCCAACCCGGCCAACGAGCGCGCCGCCGCCGAAGTGGTGCGCGCCCTCTGGCCCAACCCGCATGTGACGGTGGCCAGCGAGGTGCTGCCCGAAATCCGCGAGTTCGAGCGTTGCTCCACGGCCACCCTGAACGCCGCCTTGCAGCCCGTGGTGGGCAGCTACCTGGAGCGCCTCGAAGGCGATCTTCGTGGCCAGGGCTTTGGCGGCGAGCTGCTGATCGTGCAGAGCAACGGCGGCGTGATGTCGCGCCAGACCGCCTGTGACGTGCCGGTGCGCACCGCCCTGTCGGGCCCAGCAGCGGGCGTCATGGCCTGCGCCGAAATCGCACGCGCGGCCGGGTTCCCGAACGTGATCACCGGCGACATGGGCGGCACCTCGTTCGATGTGTCGCTGATCGTCGAGGGCCAGGCCGCGCTGGCCGCGCAGACCGCGATCGAGTTCGGTCTGGTCGTGCGATCGCCCATGATCCAGATCGAGACGATCGGTGCCGGTGGCGGCTCCATCGCCTCGGTCGATGCCGGCGGCATGTTGCAAGTGGGGCCCGAGTCGGCGGGCAGCGTGCCCGGACCGGCCTGCTATGGCCGGGGCAACACCCGCCCCACGGTGACCGATGCCAATGTGCTGCTGGGCCGCATCGCGGCCGACCGGCCGCTGGGCGGCGGTCTGCTGCAGGCGTTAGACGCACAAAAAGCCGAAGACGCGATCCGCACCCATGTGGCCGAGCCGCTGGGCCTGGACGTGATGGCGGCGGCCGAGGCCATCCTCACGGTGGCCAATGCCCGCATGGCCGGTGCCATTCGCGTGGTCTCCATCGAGCGTGGGCATGACCCGCGCGAATTCGCCTACATGCCCTTTGGCGGCGGTGGCGGCCTGCATGTCTGCGCCATGATGCGCGAGGTGGGCGTGCGCACCGGCATTGTGCCGCGCTACCCGGGCGTGACTTCCGCGCTGGGCTGCGTGATGGCCGACATGCGCCACGACGCGGTGCAGACCCTGAACCTGTCCCTGCCCGAAGTCGACTGGACGGCCCTGAGCGTGCGTGTCGAGTCGCTGGCGCAAAGCTGCCAGACCCGGCTCGATTCGGCCGGCGTGCGCTTCGAGGGCGTGCACGACACCATCAGCCTGGACATGCTCTACATGGGCCAGACCCACACCCTGCAAGTGCTGGTCACGCGTGAGCAGCTGAATGCCTCCGGTGTGCAGACCGCTTTTGAAGCGGCCTACCGCCATGCCTTCGGTCGCGTGCTGCAGGGCCCGGTGATCCGCGTCATGAACCTGCGCTACGCCCGCATCGGCCGCCGCCCGCGTTTCGACCTGGCGGTGCTGGCGCCGCAAGGCGAGGGCTCGACCCGGCCGGTGGGCGTGCAGCGCGTCTACCACCAGGGCCGCTGGTGGGATGCGCAGCGTTATGCCCGCCTGGACCTGCCGGTGGGCGCGCAAGTGCAGGGCCCGGCCATCCTGGAGCAGGCCGACACCACGGTCTGGCTTGAACCCGGTTTCAGCGCCCGGGTCGACACCTTGGGCAACCTGCTGGTGGAGCGCGCCGCATGAACCTGAAGAACGCCCGCTTGGGCATGGTCATCGTTGACCTGCAAAACGACTTTCTCGCACCCGATGGCGCCTATGCCCGGGGCAACACCGTCAGTGCCGAGGCGCAGCAGCTGCCGGCGCGCATGGCGCCGGTGGCCCGTGCCATCAAGGCCCGCGGCGGGCTGGTCACGTCCAGCCTGTTCACCCTCTGGCCCGATGCGCAGGGCGAGCCGATGATTTCCGAACACCTCAAGGAACGCCGGCCGTTTTTGCGCAAGGGCGACTTTGCACCGGGCAGCCGTGGCCAGGCCAATGTGGACCTGCTCGCGCCGCTGGTCGATGTGTCGGTCTGCAAGGTGGCGTATTCGGCCTTCTTCAACACCCAGCTCGACTGGGTGCTCAAGAAGGCCGGCGTGGACACCCTGGTGGTCTGCGGCATCGTCACCAACGGCGGCGTGGCCAGCACGGTGCGCGACGCCCACGTGCGCGACTACCACGTCATCGTGCTCTCGGACGGCTGCGCCGCGTTCAGCGTCCAGGCGCACCAGGCCGCGCTGGCCGACATGGCCTCGGTGGCCGATGTGAGCGACAGCGCCACGCTGCTCCAAGCTTTGCAGGCATGAGCACGTCCAGCCCGGTGCAGGTGCTGCCGGCAGAGGCGCTGCAGGCCGACAGTGAAATGCCGGTGGCCATCGTCGGCGCCGGGGCTTGTGGCCTCACCGCGGCGCTGGCCCTGCAGCGCGCCGGCATCGACGCGGTGGTGCTCGAACGCGACGCCTTTGCCGCCGGATCGACCGCCCTGTCTTCGGGCTTCATCCCGGCGCCGGGCACGCAGGCGCAGCGGGCGCTGGGCATCGACGACAGCCCCGCGCAGTTCGAGGCCGACATCCAGGCCAAGGCGCATGGCCTGGCCGCACCCCACCTGGCCCGGGCCTATGCGCAGGCCATCGGCCCCGCGCTCGATGCGCTGGCCGAGCACCACGGCCTGCTCTGGCAGGTGCTGACCGGTTTTTTGTACCCCGGCCACAGCCGCCACCGCATGCACGCCGTGCCCGAAAAAACCGGCGCCGGCCTGATGAGCCGCCTGCTGGCAGCCGCCGATGCCGCTGGCGTGCCGGTGCTGACCGAGGCCCGCGTGACCCAGCTCTTTGCCGATGCCAGTGGCCGCATCCACGGCCTGGCGTACCAGCGCCCGAACGGCCACACCGAGACCCTGCGCTGCAAAGTGCTGCTGCTGGCCTGCAACGGCTTTGGCGGCGCGCCCGAGCTGGTGCGTCAGCTGCTGCCCGAAATGGCCGATGCGCTGTACGCCGGCCATGTGGGCAACGACGGCAGCGCCATCCTCTGGGGCCGCCAGCTCGGCGCCCGCCTGGCCGATCTGGGCGCTTACCAGGGCCACGGCTCCTGGGCCATGCCGCAAGGCGCATTGATTTCGTGGGCGCTGATGATGGAAGGTGGCGTGCAGATCAATGCGCGTGGCCAGCGCTTTCACGACGAGACCCAGGGCTACTCCGAAGCCGCAGTGCAGGTGCTGGCCCAGCCCGGTGGCTTGGCGTGGGACGTGTTTGACGACGACTTGCTGCGCATGGCGCAGGACTTTCCGGATTTTGTGCAGGCGCAGGAGGCTGGCGCGGTGCAGCACGCGGCCGATGTGCCTACGCTCGCCGCGCTGATCGGTTGCGACGCGGTCACGCTGCAAACCACGCTCGACGCGGTGCAGCCTGGCACCGATGCACAGACTGGTCGCCAGTTTGCGCGCCGCCTGCAGGCCCCGTTCCATGCGGTGCGCGTGACGGGCGCACTCTTTCACACCCAGGGGGGCCTCGACATTGATGCCGACACCCGTGTGCTGCGCGAAGACGGCACTGCCTTGCCCAATCTGCTGGCCGCTGGCGGCGCGGCCCGGGGCGTTTCGGGCCAGGCCGTCTGGGGCTACCTGTCGGGCAACGGCCTGCTGAGTGCCGTGGCCGGCGGACACATCGCGGCGCAGACGGCAGCACGCCTGCTGCGCGCATCCAAGGAGAATGCATGACACAGACCTTGCGCGAACGCCTGCAACAACCGCAGGCGCTGCTGGCCCCCGGCGTCTACGACGCGCTCACCGCCCTGGTGGCGCAGCAGGCCGGCTTTGATGCGCTGTACCTCTCGGGCGCTTCGATTGCCTACACCCGCCTGGGGCGCTCGGACATCGGCCTGACTACGGCCACCGAAGTGGCGCAGACGATTGCCCACATCACCGACCGCGTGCAGCTGCCGCTCATCGTGGACGCCGACACCGGCTTTGGCAATGCGCTCAACACCCAACGCACCGTACGCGACTTTGAGCGTGCGGGCGCGGCCATGGTCCAGATCGAGGACCAGACCTTTCCCAAGCGCTGCGGCCATCTGGACGGCAAGGGCGTGGTGCCGGTGACCGAGATGGAGGGCAAGCTGCGTGCCGCGCTCGATGCCCGCCACAGCGACAACACCCTGATCCTCGCGCGCACCGATGCGGTGGCCGTCGAGGGGCTGGATGCGGCGCTGGAGCGCGCCGAGCGTTACCTGGCCTGCGGCGTGGATGCACTGTTCATCGAAGCGCTGCGTTCGGAAGAGCAGATGCAGCGCGCCTGCACGCAGTTCGCCGGCCGTGTGCCCCTGCTGGCCAACATGGTTGAAGGCGGCAAGACGCCGGTCAAGAGCGCGCGCGAGCTGGGCGAGCGGGGATTCAGGATCGTGATCTTCCCGGGTGGCACTGCGCGAGCGGTGGTGCACACCCTGCAGGGCTATTACGCCAGCCTGCACGAGCACCAGTCCACGGCGCCCTGGCAGGACCGCATGCTGGACTTCGATGGCCTCAAGCAGGTCATCGAAACGCCTGAGCTGCTTCGTAGAGGGCGTTCCTACGCCGTACAGGACTGAGCGTTGGGCGGCTAACATCGTGGCATGAACGCCACTGTAACCTGTCCCGATCCGCGAACCCGGCCGCAGGAACTCCTGCGCAGCCTCTACGACGCTGCCGTGCGCCGCGCCATGCCCCTGCACAACATGGCCGCCGTGCTGCCACCGCTGCCCAAAGGCCGCACCCTGGTGCTGGGCGCGGGCAAGGCCGGCGGCTCGATGGTGCATGCGCTCGAGGCGCTGTGGCCGCAGGATGCAACGCTCTCGGGCCTGGTGGTCACCCGCTACGGCCACACGCCCGAGCGGCCTGCCGGCGTGCCAGCGCGCGTCGAGATCGTCGAGGCCGCGCACCCGGTGCCCGATGCGGCCGGTCTG
>JACCDV010792819.1_pt1 | contig 14718 bp, 3 predicted proteins | sample 7446131 | NCBI WGS metagenome assembly JACCDV01 (sample SAMN15323448, study PRJNA562643) | freshwater metagenome | isolation source: river surface water | place: USA:Blue River Watershed | collected 2017-08-17 | reverse complement strand
CTTTTAGGAAGCTGTCTATCAGTTTTTTTTTAACGAGAACGACTTCTTGATCGATCTCTATTACTTTTGGGAGAATAAAAGCGGGAATTTATCTTACTCGCAGATGGGTGTTCCTCTTGGGCAGTTGGCTAAGGGCTTTTGTTTTGTGTGGTTTTGCTGGTGGGAGAGTTACTTTATTGCAATAGCCTCGAAAGAGGACTAGAAGAAGATTTGATAAAGCTATGGACTACTTCTTGAGGCTAATTTGGATTGCTTGCTAAATGACGCATAAATAAGATTATAAATAAAGTCATTGTATAAAAATAAATACACTCAAATAGAATGAATTGGATATACAATATTAAAATAAATCATATAAATAGGAAGACCATTCAAATAATATGATTTCGATTACAGAAAGCTTTTAATAATTATTGTAAATAATTTACAAATATCATTACAAAGGGGACAAATTAGAATAGCTTTAACTTTACTCAATATAATTTGTAAGGGAAAGGAGAAGCTAATCAGCCTAAAACAAGCTTATATATCTTCGAACTAAATTTAGTAACATGAATACAAGATTAACTCATAGTATTCAGCTGGAACAATCATGTCAATAAATACCTTAAGAGAACTCCACGATCGATAGAAAAGAAATTAATGATTTCATCTAAATCTCATTCTTATATCAATCTTTGCTAATTATAAAATTTAAGATGTTTGGTAATGCATATCAGAATGGACCAACCTTCGAGGTTTGGGATGCAAAAGGTATTTAATACGTAAATTAGTTAACACCGATAAGAACACATTTTATAAGCAACTCTTCCGGCTGATTCCTAACACAGTCTCCAAATATTTCGACAAGGAAGTCAAGAGTTACCTCTATGCAATTGAAAACCAAAATATGAGGATGAATTTACCAGCAGACGATAATAAGCTTTTGTCTCTCCATCAAAGGTATTTGGTTTTGCATATCTTTGTGCCTATAGGATTCGCATGGTCGCTGGAATTTACCATGTCAGACGTAAATGGCATCAAGAGAAGGGTAAACATCACCACAACGCAAGGCAAACAATAAATAAAGTATTTCTCTTATCGATATCCAATAGACAATCTGAAGAAGGGCTGTTGGCTTTTCTTAGGAATCGATGTGCATTCCTTTATGGCAGTATTCAAAGATCAAACCTTTAGGTCCCTCGATCAAATCAGCATTAGTAACTCTTGCCGTCTAAGAAGAATTTTCACAATGAAGGAATTTGTAGAAACTTAAATCCCCAAAAATTATTGGCTTAGCCAAACAATTCCTCAAGAGTTTCAACTGATTGAGAACATAGAGAGGAAATAATTTGGAGATATGTATAAACTTTAGCCAATTACTTCACCCAAACAAGTGTAGAACAAATCCAGTCCTTTTAAAAAATAATTCTCTAAGGTGAATAAAAGTTAGCTGCATGGTTCCCGCAAGATCATTCAAAATGCAAGGAACAAAATATAAAGTTTAACCCAGTAATAACAAAGAATAATCAATAAATCGAAATAACTTGAGCCAAACCTTAGTATTAAATTTTCAAAAGAAAAATCCTCTCCGAAATTTGAGAAACAGTAAAAGAAAACCCCAAAACTTAGCCAATCAAAAGTATTCAAGGATAAATAGAAACCCAAAGTATAAAAATATGTTCCCTTAATATACTCTCGGAAGAAGTAAGAAACTAAAGTGAGCAAGCTTCCTCAGCTTTAGATATCTTTCAAATAGGACTCGGCTTTACACATAGAGTATGATTAATCCTCTAATTTCACCGAAGAACACCTAAAGACCTTTACACCTAAAACCCCTAAAGGCTATTAATCGAAATAAGTGATACAGGAAGACAGATGGTCTGAATAGGAACGTTAACCAAGTCGTCCGATTAGTCCAATATTCAATCAAATAACGGGCAACTTTCCATCAACCATCATAACCAAATAAAACAATAAAGAAATAGTAGTAAAGAAAACAAATAAGAAGGAACTTTAACTCATTTATGACTAAATGGTTGGATGTTATTACCATCCGTAAACTAACAGCTACTATGATTTAAAAAGCTGATATTTTCTTTATTTTGAAGCAGTTTATTAGTAAAAAAGATCAAAGGCGTTGGGAGGCATCTTTGTTTTTCTTCCCCAAATCCAATTTAAGCTAAAGAAGCATTTTTTCTGTCTGCATTACCTTGCTTGAAATGTCACTTATTGAATCATTATTGCGTTCGATAATCTACTTAGATAGAATATTACTTGCTTATTAGCTCGATTATTTTACCAAATCTAGCCCATACACTCCCAAATCATCTTAATGCTTTTCTACATCTTCGCAGTCTTATCCTTCAACATCTTTATCTCGTTCTTTTGAGATTAATGTCTCCCGCGAGATTTGCTTCGCGATGGTTTGGATTTTTGTCGAGATAAATCAATAGTTGAGTGAGTTTGAGAGCAATCTGACCTTTGGGAGTGATTGGATGATCGGCCAGAACCATTATTAATTTGCCTGTAACTATGAATCGCTACTGTTGTATTGTCATTATTAACCAATCCTCTTTATTGGTTTTTGCTCAGTCGAAAGAACTTATCTTGAATCTAAGGGTAATTTAAGACCTATTTTAGGTTTTATTTATTCTATCTACTATGATTGGGATGGGAACTATTACGATGGTCTTGATCTGTATTTCTTTGTGAAAAGCTGCCTGTATCAGGTACCTCAACAATTTCCTCCATTTAAGGCTCAACTTGTCGAAGTTTAGTACAGGCATATCCTTTCCCGAAACAGAAAAAGTCATCACTACCTTCATCTTACACCACTTGGTCAATATCTTACACCAGTATTTGCTTTCTATTCACCTTCTTTGTTGATTTGTTCAATAATGTATTGATTAACGAAGAGTTTCCCTTTTTAACATTTGAGGGAGTTTTTTTGCGGTTGTTATTGTTAGGTTGGTTGGATTTTTTCTTAGTTTTTGGAAGATGAGAAGGAAGAGATGTCATTAGTTAGCTTTTGTTCCTTCGGTGATGGCTTAAGCTGTTCTATTTTATCATCTTCAAATATTCGTTAAATTTAATTTTTAAATATACAATAAGTGTTATATCGAATTTTTCATTTATTGTAATGGATGACTAATCCTATTTAAGCATAAATAGGATTTTATGCAAAATGTGTTTAATTTTGTCAAGAAATATATGTAAAAATTGAATCAATCTCTATTAAAGCAAGGCAGGCAGCTAAGAAGTTTACTTTTAAGTGACGTTTTTCTTTACTGGTTTGACGCCTATCGTTTTTCTCGAGGAATCTTTGTCTTTACAGGTTTAGGTTTCTTTGCTTTCTATTTGACCACTTATTTTTATTTATTCGATTTGTCTTCTTTAATCTTTTGACTGCCTATTTCAATCTATGGGTCAATGATCTTCCGTTATTTGCGGTGCAAGTAAATTCTTTTATTTTTTGCTTGTTAGGCCAAAAGATGGTGTTAAGCCTTAAGTGTGTTTGCTTGGTGCCTAAAAATTCGTTTCAATTTAGTTTAAGATTGCTTAACATCTTATTTTTCATCTTTTTTAATCAATAAACACTCAAAGTAATTTACAAATATCTTAGCCTACTGGTCAAATGAAACCTCGTCTTTGAATTTGCTGATCAATGTCCCTTAATAAAGGACTGATTTGACACAACTTTATATTGAAAATCTTAGAAATTCATTGTTCATTAGTAACACTTATATTAAGCTGACATTGTACGCACATTTACTGAGATATTGGAATATGACTTTTTTTATTATTTAATTTCGATAATAGATCTTAAATTCTTAAGGAACGTCTTCAAACCTACACATGTTCAATGGTAATAATTTCTGCTTGAAAAGATCTAATAGTTTTTGAGACTGCTTATCTTCTATTAATATATTCTCAGGAGTTGAACTTTTCTAGTTGTTCAGGAAGTTATCATTTAGTAGGATCTCATAAAGAAATGTTGTAAAAATAGCAATTTATTTAGACACTCTCACATGCAGTACTCTTTTTGTTGTGTAAGGATTTATTTAAGAAGGCTCCTCATTGGGTGCAAATATGTAGTCGACAGATTGATGCTCATTCTTAAAATCATTCAAGTTGTATGGACTTGTCATATAAAGTGCTTACTCTTCGGCCAGTCCTATCGATTTAATGGATTTGATTTCCTACTGGCGCCAAGTTGGAATAGAAAAGCTTACATCATTTCTTTCCATTATAAACTAATATAACTCATCAATTATTATCAATCAACAAATTGAAACGTTACTTTGCTTTGGACGAGTCATTGGCACGCATTGCTTTATTGTTGGAAGCAATTATTTGTTAGCTTTCTTCTCTGATCTTTGTTTAGCATTTCCCACTGTCTTTTCGAGAGAATGATGATTATTCTTAAGCTATTTGTGGTAATATTTCCCTTTGTAAATTAATTCAGTCGTCAATGGGACAGTTATATTGGATGGCTTTGGATTCTTTCTTCTTTAAACGTTTAGCTCGTTCTGAACTAAAGGCAGGTTAATTGACTATTTTCTATATAGGTTGGCAAATCTTTATATCCTCTCTCCTTCCTACTTACTCATAATTGTATGGTTCTGCAAATGCTGACTTCTCTTATTGTAAACGCTTACATTCAATGACTTTTTACTTCTCATCAATGAAAGCTACTATCCTTAAAGCTAAGCGATAAATCTATTATTTTAGTCATTTTAGTCCTATATGGTTTCATAAGGTCGATCATTTCTCACCAATTAATAATCATCAGCATAATTCAAGGTTTAGGAAACCTGTTAAATAGATTTTTTGCGTCTCACCAAAAAATGATCTATCTTTGAAATGGTAGTTTGATGTGGTAAGAAGGAGTGAATGTATTTGAGACTTGCGTCAGTATATTGCTGCATATTCTGATTTTATTATACAAAATTGTTGTTGTGAGGATTAGTTGAGCTGTTTTTTCTAAGCTTGAAGTAATGATCAGTTACTTCGCTCTTTTTTCTCATAGATATAACAAACTGCTTTAAACTCACCCCTTTTTCTTATGCTTTCTTTTATTACGACTAATACTTTGTCTTGTTTGCTTACTTCTGAGTTGATGAATTTTGATAGCCTAGCAACGTTCTGATTAATTTGAGTTTAGAAGTCATCTTCTGGCTTTTTTATAATGCATTCTCAATATCTCGAGTACTTAGCTTAATTTAGTTTGATTCATTCCCCTCTCCATCCTAACTTAATACAACAATACCTTATTATGTTAAAACTTATATTTCTCAGAGAGAAGTCTATTTACCTTGTTGGTTATTCTTTAGAGCTTGGTGGACAAATTATTGGAAGCTATTGTTTCCTACATCCAATATATATTATACAATGCACATAAAAAATATTGCTGATGATATCAAGAACATTAAAGGATATAAAGTAAATACGAAGGTAATAAATAGATCGCAATCACATATAGGATCGAATAGATTAATTCATGAAACTTTAATTCAATGTCATATTCAACTCCCTTATGGTCTCATTAGGAATCTTCCTAATCCTCTCATATATTTATTTAGCACTAGGTCTTTACTAATCTTCGTCTTCCAGCATTTTTTATATCAAATTCATCAGCTCAAACGAATATTTCTTTCTTAAGTCATAGATAGTGTATTGTATTTATTTGAGTTTGACAGTGAATTTTTCATAGTCATAAAAATCCTCAGCCTTTTGGAATGAGCAACATTCTAACATGATCATGCCAATCGCAAATATATCTGCCTTGAATGGATCATAAGAAGTGATTTGTGTCTTTTGATGATACAAGCACTTGAGAATGCATGGACTAAAAAGGACTCCTTTTCCCTTTATGAGCTTTACATTCTCCTTAAACAACTATATTTGCCAATTCAAAGGATTGAGCAGTGCCTTCTCCACAAGTTTCATATGATAGTCCCCGTCGATAAGAATATTTTACATCTTGATCTATCCGTGAAATATTTTTATATCGTGCAGATGCTTTATGGCATTAGCTAGACTTATCAATATCTTCCAAACTAAATCGTACAATTTTTACGCTGTTCTTCACTAAAGTAATTGTTTCGGTGTTTGCGTCTTTTACGAAGCTATTCTTTGAGGGAATTTTCAAGGTATTCGATATAAATTTTCAGGGACTGGGAACTTCCACAAAATGCATTGGTAATTTTGGTAACCTCCAAATGATAAATACTCAAAAGATTAGGGATTGGGTTGATGATCCTTTCCTACATGCTCTTCATTATCTTCTCTATATCTTCCTCCTAGGAGACTCCCAAAGTTTTTACAATTACTTCCATTCGGCCAGTATTTTTATTTTTGTAGAGTTGGATCTATCCGAAAATCTCATCTATTTTCTACTAGCTTAAGATGAAGTTTTTATGGAACATTTGCTAGAATTTCAGCCTGTGCTTTTAGGCCAGTCGACTTTCATCGTTTCCCATCTGTTATTTAATTATAAATAAATCTCCATTCACATACAAAATGAAACCATAATTATAACTATCTCAATTAATACTCAGATTAGATTTATGATTTTCGTGGTCTTTACGCACTAATATAATACCCAGTAATTAATCCATTTTCTATAAACTAAATTCTAAAGAATTGAATAGAGAATATGGCAATGATGGATGAAAGATAGGTCAGTCCTCCACAGATCAGTATTCCAAACATGTATGATATAACTAACCGTAATTACTAATGGGAATCTTTCAAGTACTAGGTTCCAAGACAATACTTCTCCTATAAAGAAAGGTAAGTTGCATTCTCCAATAAAGTGCCACTCAAGCAAACATATGTTGACGATGTCTTGAAGGTGAAAAAGCTCATACCTGCACCAAATAAATATTAAATCAAAGAAAATTATCGTCCTCTCTCTGGCAAAATGGATAAGAATCCTCGCAAGACCCTAGCATAAGCAATAATGCATCAAAGCAAGAGATAACAATCACCTGGACCTACTACCTATTTCCTGAGACCTAAAACTGCCTAAGCAAAGACATATAAGAATATAGCACATCATCGTCAGCACTATCTTAACTAAGTGGAATACTTATCAGCTTAGGCTCCAGGTGTTGGGGAATATAATATTGATTGCAAAATTGACCATATAAAGGGACCTGTTTACAGTAAACGTTTTGGCACATCAAAAAGCAGTAGTAATTTGCATACCAAGAAACAAAAAAGTAAAATAAAGTAATAGAAATCGTAAGTTTCTAAGACACTTGTTGCTGGAACTTTTGATTGGATTGCCTCACAACACAAATCTATCAATAAAAATTATTTTGGCAGGAGCAAGAGATTTGTGGTCGGCAGTCAATTCGAGAAAAAGCCAGGACCCAACTTTTATAAATTGAACACCAAATGGACAGATTCCACCAATATTCTGAAGACTTCGGCTTCAACAAAGAGTATAAAGAGTGTTTATTATCACTGATATATTTTTACTTATTTCAGAAAGAAAATATAATAATCATCAGCTTTTTTGTCTCTATTCAAAGAAACTAAAAAGGTTTTTACTTCTCTTTTTCTCTATCTCCATAATTCGATCGATTTGAATCGTTATTTCTTGCACATTATTTGCGTTTGTCTAATCCACACTTTTGGATTCTTTGATTTTCTTAGAAAGCAGTATTTCCTTCTATATTCTTGATTTCTACTTAAGCAGCTTTTCGTACAGTAGTTTTCTTTCTTTTAATTCTTGTTCATAAATCAGAATATTCTTTTATAGGTTGCTAGTTTTCTAGATTAGTCTTGATTTTTATTGTTTTTCTCGATTCAGCTCATCTTTTTGTTCTGACAAAAGTTAATGAAGCTTTGTATTCTAGTCTATCTTTTATTCATATAGAGTTTCAATTGTATAGTAGTTTTAGAGTGTCTTTGTCCCTGTTTGTTCTTTTTGCTTCATAAAGACCTATATGATCGATTTCTTTAGCGCCTTTAGTTCTTACTCTAATGTTTGGTTATTGAGGCCGAAGTTATTAAGCTTCAGCTCAGAAATATATTTGATTATTTATTGATTCTATCTTTGAGAGCTAACTAGCAAATTACTCATATTCGCGATTTATTTCTTTTTTATTTATATTGATGAATGAAGCTTTTAGTTTTATTCTTTTAGGACTTCAGTTCCTTTAACCCTTTGGGAAAGTTCCTAAAGATGCATCTTACTCTAATTTAAGGCCTTATTGAAATCTAAAATTGATTATTTCATCTGATTGATTTGTTGGCGGAGGCCTTAATTTTCTTCTTCAATTTATTTCTTCGATTCTTGCAAGACAGTAATAAGTTGATCATCTTCTCTAATCCTAATTTTGAGTTGCCTTAGTTAAAACTAAAGAGACTAAACAACTCTCTAATTTTAGCTTTGTTTGCTAGTTTCTGTCTCCTTTTAGTTTGTATTGATATAGCTTTATAGCTAAAGACGCAATAGTTAATTTTCTTCCTGCAGGTTCTATATTATCTTGCATTTTTGAAGTAAATTATCCTTGTATATCTCTGCTTATTTTTAGTAAGTCTCAATTATTATTGATACTTTCTCTTCAATCAAATTTTGGTGCTCGTATCCTTAATTCTTTTGCCTTTATAGTTCATTACATTTTTATGTATATAACCCTTTTTAATTCCTTATTCTTGATTCATAGACACTTACTATTGTCTACAACTTCTACTCAAGTGTTTTGGCTTAGTTAGATTTAGACTATTTGATCAACTAAATTTCTTTATTGAGTGAGGCATTGATCGCTTCAAGCTATTTAATCTTGTTTTTAAGCAAGGTGTTCCTGCAGCTTAACTCACTTATTTATTCATTTTGGCTTTCATTGTGCATATCTTGGGAGCTATTAAAAGATTTTATCTAGAGTTCTCTTAAGCTTTTCCAAGCAATTGATAGCTCCATATTCAACTTTTCATTCACCTTCTTCTATTAATCAAGTTCTTTCATATATTTGGTGTATTTTTAAAACAGGAGGGACTATATTTCTTGATGTTACTTGAATTATTTTGATTTTTTAATGGGAGGACTCTGCTTACTCTCTCTTAAGGCTTGCTAAAGTTACTGAATTCTATGATTCATAAAATCTATTCTTTTACTCTCCTTTTGGATAATACTTTGAAACGATTAAAAGCAGTCACGGTATTCATTTTAAAAGTTTTATTTAGCTAGCTTAAGGTTTTGATTATATTGTTCTCTTATTTTAGAAAGGGTTATCCTTTCCCGATCCTTAACAACTAAAGAGCTAGACGGAATAATTGAGCCTTATCTTTTATCAGCACTGTCTTTTTCTTTCAAGAGTTTTAGCAATCTATCACATTCTTGCTCTAACTTTTTATTATCAATTTATAGCATCCCTACTCTATCCTGATATTTATGCAACTACTATTCGTTAATCTTTTAAGCAATATACAAACTTTCTCTCAGTTCCCTTATTTCTCTTTGCAAAATTTACTCTTTGTTGGATGGAATATTAACATGATTATTTTATATGACGCTTATTAAGCACTAGTTTTCAATTTATAGAACTTTTACTTGCTTGCCATATTACTTTAGTTTTCTTTATAAGATTTTGACTCTTTGATCTTACTATAACTAACCACTGTTGCTTTTTTATATCAGTTAAAGTAAATCTCTCAGCTATTTGATTGTTTGTTCTTTTTATTTCAATAGACGGAGATAGTCGAGCTATCCAGTTTTGGATTGAATATTTTCTTTGAGCCGACTTGAGAATCTTAATTCGAACTAAGATGGTGCGTCTTATGACCGATAAGATTTATGGTGATGATGAGTGCTTGATTATACTTAAATCTTAGGTTTATTTTATGGCTTAATTGTTCGGCCCTCCTATTATTTTTCTTTACTTCGAAAATATTGCTTATTTGAGCCCTATGCTTGCTATGAATTTTGTTTATTTTTTGGGGTTAGATCGTTTGGATTAAGCTTTTCTCTGAACTATATCTTTTGAAGTATTTTAAGGGCAGTGGGCTATTATTTGATGGGAGTTATTTGCTTTTTAATTTATTGCAAGCCAGGTGAGCGAGTATGTGTGATTATGTTTGATGGTTTACTATCTGGGGATGGTGATTTGATAGGTTTAGTGTTTACGATAAATTAACTAGGCTGGAAAGACTTATTTTTGCCCTATCTTTATTACACGAAATATTTGGATTAGTTTTTCATAGTTCGTTCGCTTATATCTTAACCTATATTTAGTATTATAATTATTATTCTTATACAAACATTCAGATAGTAGCTGGACAAATTAAGTATAAGAAAAGGCGCATTTGAATGAATCATATCATACTTTAGGAATACGTATTATTAATTAAATATTAATATTAATAATAATAAAGTAATGATGAAGAATTATCGCAAAACAAATGATTATGATTGTTTTACATTAATCCATCTGAACCACATTTGTTTTTTATTATCAACCAAGGCTTCAGAGCTTTACATATAGTCAAAGGCATATTAATCTTAATCTATTTTGCCTCAACATATATATCCATCAAGCCTGTTCTAATAATTAAACATTCTCTATAATCTTTCTTTTAACAAATATAAATATCTTATGCTCAAAAACATAACGAGACTTTATTCCAATTTCACCACAACAATATTCAATAAAATTATTGACAAACAAATCCCATCGAAAACTGTCTATGAAGATGATCTAGTAAAATACAAAATAACTAAGATATACGTATTTCACGATATTTCCCCTCAAGCTCCAGTCCACGTCCTTATAATACCTAAAAATAAGGACGGTCTTACTGGCATTTCAAAGGTAACTAATGTTTGAGATAGGCCTCTGAAAAACATGCTTCAATATTGGGATATATGATGATAAAAATTCCTCATATTGCATAAATACTTGGATTATAAAAGGGATATCGATTAGTAATAAATGAGGGTTCAGATGGACAGCAAACAGTTAGCCATTTACACATTCATTTGATTGGAGGGAGACAAATGAAATGGCCGCCTGGATGATTCTATCAATAACTCAAACAATACTAAACACTAATTTGATATAAATCTTCACTTCTTGTTTCGAATGTTGAATTTACACTTGTTTTTGTTTGAACACACAATATTTTAATTGCTAAAGGAAGATTTTTCACATTTTTTCTGTTGTGTCGTATATTAAACTATTTAATTCCTGTTTAGGCTTTAACCTTATGGATCCTCCCACGCCTCATAGATTTATCTACTCTTATTCAATTATCTTTTGCTTTATATGCCTCTTTTTGTTTACCATAACTCTGAGGTTGTTGATTTCAAGAAAGAAAAAGTGGACCTTAATGGCTCTTAGTGATTTGTTTTCGGGATATTTAGTTTGATCGGCTTCGTGAGCAACTTTTTTCTTTTATTTATTTATCTAGTCTAAACACTTTATTATTTTTAATCTTTTTTTCTGCATTAGGTGCTGAGCGGTAGCCTTAGCTTGTTAGCAATCGTATTGATTTTATCCTCGTCAACAAAAATATGCCGATTATCACTCTTTGGCTCCTAACTTTATTAATGATCGTAACCATAAAAAGGACTTGTTTTAATCTTCACTTTACTCTCAGGCCAGTTCTTTCCTCTTCTCCTCTTTACAACTGATATCTTTTACTATAAGGAGCTTAAATACTCATTTTGATTGCTCTTGTTTGCCATTAATGATAAAAATTAGCTGCTTCCTTGGCTTAATTACACATCCGATCTTGCCTTGTTTTTTCTTCGGTAAATATTGAAACGAATTCTATTTATTCCTGATTTTAACCCTTGCGACTTAGCGTATTTAAAGGTAAAATCATTAAATTGATAATCAAACTATTAAAAGCTTAATGAACATTATTCATTCAATCTATTTGATGGGCTTTGTTCAAACTAATTTTGCTTCCTTCGAAGGTAAGAAATATTAGAAAGTTTTGTATTTGCCATTAAAGAATTTTTTGCCTACTAAGTACTATTTCTTTAAGGAGTGTTTAAGTAATTTTTATTAGCCATATATTACTATTTATTTTAATCAGATTATTAGCAGGATAATAATGAGCTGTAATGTTGAATCAATGAGTTTGTCCCTCAGTCAAATAACCTGTTCAATCCCTACAATTCCCCTTTATAATTCAAATAATAAAATTAATAGCAAATTAAAAAATGAAGTGATCAAAGTGGGGGTAGAGTAGTCCTACATGTGGGGCACTCAAGCTTAACATCTAACCATTGAGTTAGACATTACTCATGAAACTTATGGTTGCAGGGAGTTTTCATTATGTTTACCTACCCTAATAGCTCCTATTAAATTATTGAGTCGTTTAAGCTATGCTGGTTCGTTTCTTTAGCCTTAATGCTAGCTTGCTTCTAGAACCAGCTTTGCAAACAAATCGCACAGTCTTATCCCTTATTATGCTCATTTATTTAAACCTTTAGTCTATACTCATAGTAATTTGGTAAAAGTTGCTTGGGAACAAAGAACCGTGATCCAAGTCTATTTTGTAAGGCGATTAGTAAAACTTCAAACGCATAGATACTGATTAGGATGAATACTAAGGTAGGATTTGGTGCAAGTTTGAATCGATTACTTGGGCAGGAATATTAGTATACTGGAATTAAGATTCTACTTCCAATTAACCCAAAGATATAGTGAGGATTAAAGGCTGGCTTTTGCCCGACTCGAATATTATGAATGATTTGGGGGAGAAGAACAAGATTACGAAGAATGACCATCCATTAATCATGCCCATAGAAGTAGTTGAGTGTTAAGAAAGCAAAGAGTCCAAGGTAGAATTGAATATAAAATGCAGTTAACTTTCTTCTAAGCTACTGTGTGTTCTAAAGGTTTTATATGTTATGGCTTTTCCATACCAAAAACAGCATCTTCATCTAAAATACAACGAATAAGGTAATGTAGAATATTGAGGGGAGGATGAAGAAGATAAATCCACTTGAAGAACTCATTATGTATTAGATATGAGTCATGGTAAGGGAGAAGTCTTAGATATTGCACAAACATAGTGTTACTACGGATAACTTAGTTCCGTGGGCAGCATTAGGACCCTCTATTAATCTCATCAAGCAATAAGCACTGTATATTTGCAAGGCTATCACAGTGCTTACATATATACTATAGAACATTGTGGAAACGATCTAAATTATATGAATAATACTTGATTGTGATAAGTTAGTTATCCAGTAAATTCAAACTATTTTCCCTTCATTCTAATAGTAATCGAAATTTCTTAGTAATCCTCGCTGTCCAGGTTTTCGAAAGTAATTGTCGAGCTGACGTCACTTTATTAAACTGAATAGAAGCAAAGGTACTCATGCTGATTGTTCGTTATTTCCATTTTTTAGAATAAGTTAGCGAGTGGCTGTCATTTTGCCATATTCCTGTAGTCTAATTGACATTAATGGTTCCTTTGATGTCGATGAGAACGATTCTTTCGTCCAAATATGTGGGGTCCAACAGAATTATTTCCACACTGTTAACTGATTTATGGGTGGGAGATCCATAGAAGACAGCAAAGATTTCACCTTAGTGTTGCTCCAAATAGTCGAAAGGTTTCTAAATAAGAAGAATTGATACCATTGAATGCTTCGAGATATACCTGCCGTAGTATTCTCGTTTTATTGTAATATCAACAGGGCTGCTTTAAGTAGAGACAGCGAGGAGTATTACGATGAAATAGAGTGCTAAGAACATTGACCTTGCTTTACTTTTAAACATTAAAGAAATATATTATAATCAAAATCATTTTTTAGTTTCAGCTTAGTGCTCGGCCCAGGGGGAACGAAAGGACGATTTCTGAAGAGTTCTTTCCTTGCAGTTTGATGCTGCTTAACCCATGTTTGCTTATATAATGTAGCCTGCCTAAGTTTGTTCTTTCTTTATAATATTATTAAACTATTTTATATAACCTTCTTTTATTAATATCAAATAAGGACTTAGTTATTTCTGTTCATGAGCAAATACATATTGTAGAAAATAACGATCAGAATTAATTATCTTGGAGAATATTTTTGCAGCTTGTCGTTCAAATATAAAAGAAATTTGTTTGGAAGGTTTACAAACTTGATTTGATAGAAGCAATAGCTTAGCTCCAAGTGATTAGGTCTTGAAGCATAATACTAACCATTAGACCACCAAACTTAAAAATAAACTTCCTCTAGAATAGAAGCCATAAGAAAAGAACTCCAAATTATTTACGATTCATCCTTTATCCTTCATCTTTCTATATTTTCTGCAATAATTTAAAATAATAAACCAATAATGAGAGTATAGATACACATAAAACAGCTCGTGGCTCAAATTGCAGTCCCCAGCCATCAATCTATAAAATGGGTCATAGAGGCAGCATTAGTTTGGTATCAGGAAGTGACCCACAACCGAATTGCGAACGATGAATGCGTGGCAAAAAGAGCGAATGGATAATTATTGGAGCATAGTAGTAATATTGAGTTAGTTCTGCGGGAAGGATAATCAGTCTACATTTATCTTCCCGAAGATATACAATTTATTAACATGGGAAGGTGATAGTTAATTGTGCTTAGTCATTTAAACAAAATGAATATGCAATATAAAGCTCTAGTAAAGCTAGTGCTTTAGACAATCAAACGAATTATAAATTACCTTTAGCAAGTCAACGAAGGACGTACATCCAGCTTAAAGCTAGTGATAATTTGAAGAAAATTTCAATAGAAAATAAATCCTT
>JACCDV010209492.1_pt1 | contig 14722 bp, 14 predicted proteins | sample 7446131 | NCBI WGS metagenome assembly JACCDV01 (sample SAMN15323448, study PRJNA562643) | freshwater metagenome | isolation source: river surface water | place: USA:Blue River Watershed | collected 2017-08-17 | reverse complement strand
TGCCGCGAATGTTGGCATGGATCATGTTGACGCGATCAATCGCGCTCTTGGCCATGGCCTCGCTGCCATAGGTTGTGGCAGCCACAAAGTAAGCGGTTCGCCCCAGACGGTCTTTGAGTTTGTTTCGAAAATCTGAATGGTCCCAAACCGCTGACAAAGCTCTGGGGTGCAAGGCCTGCACAATCAATGAAGACAGGCCGCCCACCATCATGGCGGTGAAATGGGCATGCACCCGCCATGCGATGGACGTCGGCCCGAACAAACCCCGATCGCCCTTTGGCGACTTGAAATCGTCCAAACTCGACTTGGAGCCAGTGATGGCCTGAAGACGCTCGCCGATGGCTTGTATTGCCAACTCAGCCATGGCGTTATGCACAGACATCAAGGTTTGCTGTCCGACCATCTCATCAGCAACAACTCAAACACAGCGTTTTGGTAGCCCTGTTTAAAGCACTTGCACGGCTTGTTCAAAACTCAATCTTGGATTGCGATCGAACAGTTTGGTGTTGTCTGCATACCCCAAGTTGATGATGAAGTTGGTGGCATAACGACCGTCAGGAAAAAACTCTGCATCGACCTTGGCAATGTCAAAACCGCTCATCGGGCCGCAGTCCAAACCCAAGGCGCGCGCAGCCAACATAAAGTAAGCGCCGCTCAAGGTGCCATTGCGCGTGGCCGTTGCACTGGCCAAAGCAGCATTGCCTTCAAACAAAGCTTTGGCATTGGGGTTGTTGGGAAACACGGTTGGCATGTGCTCAAAAAACTGTTTGTCAGTGGCCACAATGACCGATACAGGTGCAGAGTTTGTTTTGTCCACGTTGCCAGGGCTCATGGCGGGCATGAGACGCGCTTTGGCTGCTGGGGTGGTGAGAAACACATAGCGCGCAGGCTGGGTGTTCATAGACGTGGGGCCCATTTTGGCAATGTCATAAATTTGCTGCAGCAAACTCACTGGCACGGGTTTGTCTGTGAAACCATTGGCAGTACGCGCCTGGTTAAACAACTGGTCGAGGGCTTCTTTGGAGATACTCATGTTGCGCTTGTCGCTTTCAATTCTGTGTTGATAACAAACCATTCTGGCACAGCAGGGCCCCACAAATAGAACGAGTCTTCTGGTGCGTAGTCACCCGCGGTCCATGTTTGATCGGCTGCAATGAAATCTATGTCAGCCGAATACTCAGCGAAACTGCCCCAAGGGTCTTTGACATAGTAAAAATAATTAGACCCCAGCACATGCCGACCCACGCCCCAGCCGTCAGCGTAGCCGGCGTTGCGCATTTGCTCGCTGGCCTCCCCAACTTCGTCCACACTGCCCAAATCCCAACTGGTGTGGTGCAAGCCCGGGCCCTCAGATTTCACGCAAGCCAGCAAATGGTGGTCACTGCCGTAGGGCGTGTGCATGAACGCCACCAAGTCACCGGAGCGATCCGACAAACGCAAACCCAAAACATCTTGAGAATAGTCGACCACGCCTGACACATCAGGCGTGAACAACAAAACATGCGATAACCAGCGCGGATGAATGGCACCCATTTGGCTGCGCGCAGGTGCTGCTGCATCTTGACGCGCAAGACCACGCGGTGGCGATGCCGGAGATTTTTGGTGGGGAGAAACTTTGTCAGCCACCACCAGTTGGAAGGGATGGCCATCGGGCCCCTTGAGCCACAAACCTGGCGCTGTGGCTAACGGATGAGGTGGGCAGGCCAGTCCCAATTGATCAATTTTTTGCTGAAAGGCTGCTTCATCAGCCGCATAGATGCCAAAGGAAATGTATTGCAAAACTTTGGGCTGGCGATTTTCAATCACGCGCATCCAACGGTGTGGATGCCCAAATGTGTAGAGGTCGATGGCATTTTTGTCACGCACCACGCGCAGTCCAAAAGCGGTGTAAAACTTCACCGCTTCTTCAATGTCCGGCACGGTGAAAACGATGTGGTCTATGGAATGAACTGACGCCATCAACATCCCCCAATAAAAAAGTGCAAACCTTTTAAGGCCTTATCAAGCAGCTGGATTCAACACGAAGTTGAATTCCAACAAATACTCACCATTGGGTTGTTTGACCCAATCGGTGATCAACGACTGTCGAACGCCAAACACGGCATCAGAGTCTAAATACTGATCGTCACGTCGAAAGACATGCGTGATCAATGACTCATAACCCGGTGCCTTGATCATGAAGTGCAAATGCGCGGGGCGCCAAGGGTGGTTCTTGGTGGCACTGAGCATGTCTCCCACCGGGCCATCGTGTGGAATGGGATACGCCACCGCCAAAATAGATTTGAAATAGTATTGACCGTTCTCATCGGCTTTGAGCACACCACGACCTTGCGCTTGACTGAGGTCTTTCTTTTGTACGTCGTACATGCCTTCTTCATCGGACTGCCAAACTTCGATGTGCGCACCCGACACAGGTTCGCCACCCAAGCCTTTGATCGTGCCTTTCACAAAGCAAGGCGCACCGATGGCACCGTTGCCCACATCGTCACCCAATTTGTAGTGCGGTGCATTTTCAACATGGAAAGGCCCCACCACCGTGGCTTCCGTGCAACCCGCAGGTTTGGCGTTGTTCATCGCCACGGTCAGCATCGACAAGCCCAATGTGTCAGACAACAAAATGAACTCTTGCCGTTTGTCATCGGTCATATGACCCGCACGGGTGAGAAATTTGATGCCCTCAAACCACTCTTCTTCGGTCAGTCGCGTTTCGCGTGCAAAGTCGTGCAGATGTTGCACCAAGCTGAAAATGATTTGCTTGAGCCGTGGGTCGGGTGTGTTGGAAAATCGATCCAGCACAGCTTGTGTGATGGTGTGTTCGTCTAAATTGCGCATGGTGTTCTTTTCATGAAACTGAGGTGGAAGAAGTGCCCGTCAAGGCGTCGTCAAAAATGGCCACAGCACGTGTCCAGCCCGCAGAGGCTCCGCGAATTTTGTGTGGAAAGCAGCTGATGTAAAAACCGCTTGGTGGCAAGCTTTCAAGGTTATGCAGCTTCTCTAGGTGGCAATAGCCAATGTCACGGCCTGCTTTGTGCCCCTCCCAAATGAGTGAGGCATCTTGCGTGTTGCTGTACTTTTGCGCGGTGTGCACAAATGGCGCATCCCAACTCCAGGCATCTGTGCCGGTCAATCGAATGCCCTGCTCTAACAAATACATGGTGGCTTCGTAGCCCATGCCACAGCCACTCGAGACGTAGTCTGATGAGCCATAGCGAGAACCTGCGCGGGTGTTGATCACCACAATTTCAAGTGGGCTGAGCTGATGTCCGATGCGCTTGAGTTCAGCTGCTACATCCGCAGCTGTGACCACATAACCATCGGCGAAGTGACGAAAGTCAAGTTTCACGCCGGGTTGAAAGCACCACTCCAGAGGAACATCATGGATGGCAATGGCTGGTTTCTTCTCCCCCAAAGCATTGTCCATCGTGGAATGAAAGTGATACGGTGCATCCAAGTGCGTGCCGTTGTGTGTTGACAGTTGCACAAACTCAACAGCCCAACCCTCGCCGTCGGGCAAATCTTCTTTTTTCAAACCAGGAAAGAAGGGTTCGATCTGTTGGTATGTGTTGTCGTGGGTGAAATATTCAATCTTGGGCGCGAACGCTGGCGGGTCGCTGATGACATCATTTTCAAGAAAGATCGAGAGGTCTACGAATTTTCGCGTCATGGTTACCTACCCAAAAAAAATGGTTGGTGTTGGTGAAAGCCACCTAAGCGGTCAGCATGCCACCGTCGATCGATATGGCTTGGCCTGTCATGCCACTCGATTCTTCAGAACCGAGGTACACGGCCATACCAGCGATTTCATCCACGTTGAGCAAACGATTCATCGGTACGCGTGTGAGGATCGATTGCAACATTTGCTCTGCCGTGACGCCCGCCGCATTGGCGAATGATGCGTTCAAAGTGTCCACCATGTCGGTTTGTGTGAGTCCGGGGCAGATCGCATTGACCGTCACACCTTGCGTGGCTGTTTCTAAGGCCAAGCAACGGGTTAAACCCACCACCGCATGCTTGCTCACGTTGTAGGCACTTTGATTGCGTGAGCCCGCTTTTCCTGCGCTAGAAGCAATGTTGATGATTCGTCCACTTTGCTTTGCCAGCATAGGCTTGAGCGCTGCTTGCGTCAGGTGAACTGTGCCCATGAGGTTGACTTCAAACAAATCGCGAAAGTCATTGGGTTCGTACTCTAAAAAAGGCCTGGCTTTGTAGATGCCCGCATTGTTGACCAACACATCTAATCGGCCCCAATGTGCAAGCACTTGGTTCACCACGGCATGGCAAGCATCGGCGTCTCGCACATCGACACCGGCCGTGATCAGATCACTGCTGGTTAGACCCAGCGCGTCGGCCATGGGTTGCAAAGGGGCTTGCTGAGTGGCTATCAAACACAGCTTGGCACCTTCGCGTGCATAAGCTTTTGCAATGGCCAACCCAATGCCACGACTGCCGCCTGAGATGAGGGCCACGCGGCCAGACAGTCGTCCTGACATGGATTAAATTTTTCCCAGCGCTTTGAGAACGCGCTCAGGGGTGATGGGTTGCTCCACCACACAGCAACCAAAACCATGCAGCGCATCGTTGACGGCATTCATGATGGCACCGGGGGCACCGGCTGTGCCCGCCTCGCCTGCCCCTTTGGCACCGAGCTCAGAAGTTTTGGTGGGCGTACAAACATGGCCGATGTCAATATCAGGCATCTCAAAAGCCATGGGCACCAAATAGTCAGCCATCGAGCCATTGAGCATTTGGCCTTCGGGGCTGTACATGCACTCTTCAAACAAAGCGCCACCAATGCCTTGCACCACACCACCGCGCAACTGTTCATCTACCAACATGGGATTGATGATGGTGCCGCAGTCCTCTACGCACCAATGTTTCAACAGTTTGATGAAGCCTGTTTCGATGTCAACTTCAACGTAAGAGGCTTGTATGCCGTTGGTGAAGGTGAAGCCAAATTCACGCGGTGTGAAATGCCGCGTCACGGTGAGCTCAGATTGAAAGCCCATCGGCAATGTGTCAGGACGGAAATACGCCACACGCCCCACTTCTGAGAGCGGCATGACTTGCGCACCTGAGAGCCGATCGACCACGCTGTTGTCCAACACATCCAAGGTGGCTGCATCAACATTCAACACCACTGAAGCGACGGCCAAGATATTGGTTTTGAGGGCTTTGGCAGCTTGCAAAACCGCTTCGCCACCAATGCCTGCACCACGCGACGCCCATGTGCCACCCCCATAAGGCGTGACCGCCGTGTCGCCCGTGATCACACGCACATTGTCCAAAGACACGCCCACCATGGTGGCTGCAATTTGTGCAAAAACAGCTTCTGTGCCTTGTCCTTGCTCCGTCACGCTGACCAAAACATTGAGCATGCCCGCAGGGTCGAGTCGAAGGGTTGCGCCGTCTTGTGCCGAGATGCGTGCCCCACCGACGCCATAAAAAGCCGGCGATGGGTTGGTGACTTCGATCATGGCAGCCAAACCGATGCCACGGTAGATGCCTTTTTCGCGCAACGCTTTTTGTTCGGCACGCAGACCGTCGTAGTCCATCATCGTCAACAACTTATCAAGACATTGATGATGGCTGAGTTTTTCAAATTTCAAACCTGAGGGAAAGGTGTAGGGGTACTGATCATCACCAATCAGGTTGCGACGTCGAAAAGCCGCTGGATCCATGCCCAATGCACGCGCACCTTCATCGACAATGCCCTCGGTCAAAGCCACCGCAATGGGGTGCCCCACCGCACGGTATTGGCAGGTCACATTTTTGTTGGTGAACAACACTTTGAGCTTGGCACGGTAGGCTTTGTGTCGGTAAGGCCCACCGGTGAGGTTGACCACCTGATTACCTTCAATGCCACTGGTTCTGGGATAAACAGAATAAGGACCAATGCCTGTCAAATCATCTAAGTCAAAACCTAAGATGTCGCCCTCTTTGCTGCACGCCATGCGAACTGTTGCAATGTGTTCGCGCGCATGGATGTCTGACAAAAATGACTCCAGGCGATCCGCCATGAATTTGACGGGACGGCGCAACATCACAGACAAAGCTGCGGTGGCCATTTCGTCTGGATAGACATGCACCTTGATGCCAAACGATCCACCCACATCTTTGCAAACAATGCGCACATTAGATTCAGGAATGCCCAAGTGCCTAGAGATGATGTCTTGCATCATGTGCGGGGCTTGGGTGGCTTGGTAAACCGTGATGCTGTTGTCTGCCGGTTGGTAGTCAGCGAGCACAGCTCTGGGCTCGTTGGTCACACCAGTGTGGCGGGCGAATTTGAATGTTTTTTCCACCACAACATGGGCACGTGCGAACGCTTCGTCGAAATCGTCGGTTTTGAGTTCGCGCTCAAAACAAATGTTGTCGCCTAACTCGGGGTGAATCACATAGTCACCCTTGAGTGCATCGGCCAGCTCCACGATCACAGGCAACACTTCGTAGTCGACCTTCACGAATTGCAAAGCATCTTCGGCTTGACGACGTGTTTGTGCCACGATGGCAGCCACGGGCTCACCTTGCCAACAAGCTCGCTCGATGGCCACGGGACGTTGTGGCGCTGATTTGATGCCCTTCAAATGCCCCAACACGCCCACCCATGGTGTGCAATAAGCGGCAATGTCTGCCCCTGTGAAGGCACCAATGACGCCAGCTTGCTTGCGCACCTCGCTGAGGTCCATCGATTTGATCAAGGCATGGGCGTGTGGGCTGCGCACAAACACAACATGCGCAAGCCGTGGCAAACGCATGTCGTCGATGTAAGCCCCACGACCTTGCAGCAGTCGCTTGCTACCCGCGCGAGGCGCGGACTGACCGATGTAGCCTTTGGCCTTGTCGGTCAAGCTGGGTTGCGATGCAGGAATTTCCATGCGTGCGTTCATGCGGCGACTCCCGAAAATTGATGGGCTCTGTTTTTGATCAGAACCGACTCAATCGCGTTGACGATGGCTTGGTAGCCTGTACAACGACAGTAGTTGCCGCTGATCTGCTCGCGTATATCTTCGCGTGTGGCGTTGGGGTGGTGACGCACGATATCGAGCGCAGTGATCAGCATGCCTGAGGAACAAAAGCCACACTGCAAAGCGTTGTGGTTGAGAAATGCTTCTTGCAATTGCGCCAACGCGCCTGAATCGCTCAAACCTTCAATGGTTTGAACATGCTTGCCATCGGTTTGTACGGCGAGTGTCAGACATCCCCTCACCACCTCACCATCCACCATCACTTGGCATGCACCGCACACGCCGTGCTCGCAACCCAAGTGCGAGCCTGTGAGATCAAGCTCATCGCGTAGAAAGTCGACCAAATGTTGGCGCACCAACACCGGCCGCTCCACTTGCTCGTCATTGATTTTGACGGAAATGTTTCTGTGCTTCTCGGTCATGCGCGCGCTCCTATCTGTCGAACACTGCGGGCCAGCAATACTTTGGCCCAGTGCAATTTGCCCAGTGCAGAACCGTGAAGATCGCCCAACGGCGAGAGGTCATGCGCAAGGGCTGTTTGCGCTTGCGCAATGGTTTCTTCGGTCAATGCTTTGCCCACCAAAGCCGCTGCGGCATGGGTCGCCAACACGGGGGTGTCGGCCATCGACAAGTAAGCCAGTTTGGCTGAACTGATGTGCGGTCCTTGCATGTCAAATGCAGCCGCCAAACCGCACAAAGCGTAGTCGCCGCGGCGTCGGGTCAGCTCGTCAAAAACCATCACTTGGTTAGGTTTGACTTTTGGAAAAGACACAGCCACCAACAACTCATCTTCAGTGCGTGCCGTTGTGTACAAGCCCAAGAAATAGTCGCTTGCCATGACATCACGCTTGCCTTTGGCGCTTTGCAAGGTGATAACGGCATTGAGTGCTAAAGCCACTGCAGGGTATTCAGCCGCGGGGTCTGACAAGGCCATGCTGCCACCCATCGTGCCAGCATTGCGAATGGCCATGTGCGCGACGTGCGGGATGCACTGTGACAGCAATGGCACATGACGTGCAATGTCAGCACTGGTTTGCAATTTGGCATGGGTGACCAAGGCCCCCACGCGAACATGATGCTCGGTGACAGCAATATCTTTCAAACCTTCAATGCCTGTGATGTCGATCAACACCTCTGGCATGGCAAGGCCCAAATTCAAAATGGCCATGAGGCTTTGCCCGCCCGCCAAAATTTGCGCGCCAGCGCCGTATTGCTTCAAAAACGAAAAAGCCTCGTCGAGGTTTTTAGGCTTCACATAATCGAACGCAGGAGCCTTCATGGTTTGACATCCTCTTTAATGGCTACCGCCTAAGTAGAAGCTCTTGACAAGATCGTTTTCTTTCAAAGCAGCCACATCGCTGTGAAACACGATCTCCCCGTGCACAATGATGTAACCGTAATCAGCCACACGCATGGCTTGATTGAAGTTTTGCTCAGCCATCAATACCGTCAACTGATAGCGGTCTTTGAGCTCTTTGAGTTTGGTGATGGTTTGAGACACCAACAAGGGCGACAAGCCCACCGAGGGTTCATCGACCAACAGCAAACGAGGCGAAGACATCAGCGCGCGCGCAATGGCCAACATTTGTTGTTGCCCACCTGACATCGAGCCAGCCAACTGCTTGCGACGCTCTGCCAAAACAGGAAATGCTTCAAAACTGAAGGCCAAGTTGTCAGCAATTTCAGGGCGTGCCTGTTCGCGATACGCACCCAAGAGAAGGTTCTCTTCAACCGTCAACTTAGGAAACAGACGGCGACCTTCAGGCACCATGGCCACGCCCAAGTTGACAATTTCTTGTGTGGAGAGTTGCGTCAGGTCGTGTGTTTGGCCATCGATCTCTAATTGGATAGAGCCACGCGAAGGTCGAACCATGCCCATCACACACTTCATGAGCGTGCTTTTGCCATTGCCATTGGTACCAAGCAAAGCCACGGTTTGGCCTTGGCTGATATTCAAGCTCACGCTGTGAAGCGCACGCACTGCACCATAGCTGGCAGCAATATCTTTGATGTCTAATTTAATCGCCAAGATAAGCCCTTTGAACTTGTGGATTAGCTATAACGGACTTGGGGTCACCATCACAGATGATTTGCCCAGCGTCCAAACACACGAGGCGTTCAGAAAAACGCATCACAGCTTGCATGATGTGCTCGATCATGATGATGGTGATGCCTTGTTGGTTGAGCTTGATCAAGATGTCCAACACATCATCACATTCGCTGCCAGACAGACCTGCCATGGCTTCGTCTGAAATCAACAATTGCGGTTTGGCGGCCATGGCACGGGCCAACTCCATCTTTCGCAACTCCACTTGAGACAAAGAGGCTGAGCCAGCTTCGGCTTTGTCAGCCAAACCCATTTCACTCAAAATCTCAAGTGCCTGATCGCGCGCTTTGGCACCACTGACACCCCCCACATAGGCCAAAGGCACCATGAGGTTTTCTAAAACTGTCATGCTGCGAAACGGACGTGGAATCTGAAAACTCCGCGCAATGCCCAGACGCGTGCGTGCATAGGCAGGCAAGGTTTGAATGGGTTTGCCATTGAAGACGATGTCACCCAAGTCGTTTTGCAACGCACCTGAGATGCAACTGATCAAGGTGGTTTTTCCAGAGCCATTGGGGCCAATCAGGCCCAAGCGTTCACCTTTGCGAATGGACAGGTTCACCCCGCTGAGCGCGGTGAAGCCACCAAAGTTTTTGCCAACGCCCTTTACTTCGAGGATGTTTTCCATTTTTTAATCAATCCAATCACGCCGTCAGGGGCGGCAACCACGAACACGACCAGCAACACACCCACCACCAACACATTGAGCTCGCTCGATACAGTGACCGTCACGATTTGCTGCAACGTGCCGAGTATCAAAGCACCAATCAATGGGCCTAACCAATGCGATGTGCCACCGATGATGGGCATCGCCAACGCAATGACTGCGTAGTGCAAATTGAAGGTAGATGCCGGTTCAACATAGCTCAAGTACATCGGCATAGGCGCACCAGCAACACCCAGCAAGGCACCTGAAATGGCGCATGCAATCAGCTTGAGTTTGAGGGTTGGCACGCCAGAGCAATCGGCTGCTTCTTCAGAGTCGCGCACCGCACGCAAACCTTGACCAATGTGTGAGTCTTGAACATAACGCGCAATTGAAATGGCCATCACCGCCATGAAACTCATGACGACAAACAGCATGCGCGTGTAGGAATCAAACAACCACACATCACTGGGTCGGGTCAATTGCAAGCCTGTGGCTCCACCCAAGAAACGCGTGTTCATCACAATCGCTTCCAAGATGAACACCACCGCAACGGTGGCGATGGAGAAGAAAATACCCCGCAAGCGCAGTGTCAACAAGCCCACAGCCAAACCGAGCAATCCGGCCAGTGCGGCCCCTGCCAAAATTTGCACCAAGATGGGCGCGTTGAACAAGAGGTGAACCGCAAGCGCACTGTAGGCACCCACACCCACAAAGCCTGGAACACCGAAGTTCACATAGCCAGCGTAGCCCCCCAAGATATTCCATGCGGTTGCCAACACAATGGCTTGCAAAACAACAAAGCCAGCAAAAAAAATGTACTCATTGGCACCCGAGAGCGCCAATGCAATGGCAGCCACCAAAGCCAAGGCCGAAACAAACCAGTATTTCATGTTCACTTACCTGCCAAAAAGGCCTTGTGGCCGAATTCCGAGCATCAACAACAGCAAACCAAATGCGACGGCTGTTGCCCACGATGCACCAAAGAGTGTGAGCACGATTGACTCGGCCACACCCAACACCAAACCTGCAACCAAAGTGCCGCTCATGCTGCCCATGCCCGCCAAAACCACCACACAAAACGTACGACCGATGTAAATGCGGTCCATGGTGGGCTCAACTGGGCTGACGATGATCAACATCGCACCAGCCAACGCATTCACAGAAGTTGCAATGCCAAAAGCAAGTTGTTTGATCTTGACAGGATCAGCCCCCATCAACCTGAGCGCACCCTCGTCTTGACCCACGGCTTTGATGGCGCGACCCACAAAAGTGCGAGAGAAGAAATTGGTCAACACAACGGTCAGCAACAAAGCCACACCAGCTGCCACCAACAAACGATAGGGAATGCGCAGTTCGCCCAAACGCAAACTGGCTCCAATGTATTCGGCCTCCGCAGCGCGTTGGTCAACACCGAAAGCAACCACCAGCAACACTTCCACAATGAAAGCAATGCCAAAGAAAAAGGCCAACCCGTTGACACCCGCAGCACTGCCTCGACTCTCAAAGGTCTCGTAATAAAAGCGGTACAGCAACATGCCAAAGGCAAAAAACACTGGCATCAGCAGCAACCCAGAGAGCAAGGGATCAAAACCCCAAGTGCCCATGAGGTAAGCGCCATAAGAGCCAACAATCAGCAACGCAGGGTGCGCCACATGCGGCACATCAAGTAAGCCAAAGGCCACTGACAAACCCAAGCTGACGGCTGCGTAAAAACACCCCAGCAGCAGCCCAAAAATGACTGCTTCATACAGAAGCTCAAATGAAAACATCATTGTGTAACAACCAAAACGTGTCGAGGACCGTTGTGAACGGCCCTCGACATGGGCCAAACCAAGCTGAGCAAATTACTTTGCTTCGGCTGCTTTCACGTAGGGCGAAATGAAGTCGCCAGTTTTGTCGGCAGCTGGTGAGAGCACCACTTGTCGGGCGGGGTTGCGGAACTGCTCTTGGTCTTTGTCTTTCAGACCTCTGAACTGCGCCGTGACCAAACGGACGTTGGCACGCTCGCCGTTTTCGTCAAAACGCACGGGGCCGACGATGGTTTTCATTTCGTTCTTACGCAAGTAGTCAGCCAACTTGCGGTCGTCAATGCTCTTGGTGGCATTGATGGCCTGCTCAAGCATTTCACCAATGGCATAGTTGAAAGGCGCCAAATAGAAGCCCAACTCGTCGGTGTTTTCAGCCTTTGCACGAACGGTGTAACGCTTGAGGAAAGCATCCACACCAGGCAAGGGCATGCCAGGCACATAAGAGTGGAAGTTGGTGATGCCGTTGAGCTTGCTACCCAAGTTCACAGCAATGGGTGTGAATTGCAAACCCACCATGGCACCGCCCACGATCTTCACCTGAGAACCCAAACCAATCTCGCTGATCGAGTTAACAATGGCTGCTGATGCGCCTGGGTAGGAAGCCACGAAAACAATTTCAGCATTTGAGGCACGAATAGCGCGGACCAAAGAAGAGAAATCTTTGGTGGTGGGTGGGTAGTTTTGATCGTAAACAATGTTCAAGCCCAATGACTTGAAGTAAGGACGTGCACCGTCGGCCAAGTTTTGTGCGAATTCACCGTCCTCTGCCAAGATGGCCACCGTCTTGGCACCTGTGGAGCGTCCGGCCTCCATGAAGCCTTTGGCCCAACCTTCTGCCGTGTTCCACGGCGCATTGTTGAACCACATGTCGTGTTTGATTTTCGCGTTCACTTGGAACGAGAAATTACCCATCAACAGTTTTTGTCTTTGCTTGACCAGCGGCATGATGGGAGCGGTCGGTCCCGTGGCATAAGGCGCGATCAACAAGTCAACTTTGTCTACGTCCAACAACTTGGTGTAGATGCCCGGGGTGTTGGCAGGGTTGCTTTGATCGTCGTAGTAAATGAATTCAACTTTGCGACCCAACAAACCGCCTTTGGCGTTGACATCGTCCACCCACATGCGAATGGCCAACAGAGCAGCTTTACCACCGCCCCCCAAGCCACCGGTTTGCGGCATGCTCATACCGATTTTGATGGGCTCAGCAGCGATGGCGTTGCCACCAGCGGCCAGACCTGCAGCCAGTGCAACTGCAGATGCAGTGCCTAGCAGTTTGCGACGAATTGAATCCATGGTTGTCTCCTTAAGATTTTTTGTTGCGAGGGTCTTTTGTCTAAAGCAAATCAAGTATTCCGTAAAAAAAATTTTGTCTTGTAACGTGTGTGACATTCCTGAAAGAAATTGTGTTCAATGTTGTTCACGCATCTGATTCTGAAAGCAATTCATCTCATCGCAAACTGTTCTTTTGTTCTACATAGGGAAAGACCCTAGACCAAGAAAAACGTACTGACACATCAAAGCGTCAACCTGTGTTCACTTGACGTCGAGGGATCAACACAATAGCCATTGCCAACAGAATCAAAAACAGTGCGGTGATGTCAGCCAAGCCCACCACTTCGTTGAGCATCCAATAGCCCCCCGCAAGCCCCACCATGGGCACCAACATGATGGACAAGCCACTCGCCACTGGCGTTAACTTTCTGGCCACCCTAAACCACGCCACATAGCTGATGGCAAAGGTGACAGCACCTGCATAAAAAATAGCTGCAAACTGCATCCACGTGGGCCAAGCCCATCGGTCTTGCTCAAAGACAAATGCCAAAACAGTGAAACATATCGCAGCCAACAGCAACATCCAAAAGGTCAGCGCCATGCTAGAGATGCTGATCTTGCAATTTTTCATCATGGCGTTGCCCACACCCCAAGCCATGGCAGCAGCCAGCGTGCAAGCCAGACCCAGCGGCTGACCTGCAAAGTTAGACATCTCATCTCTGGCCAATAAAAACGTGGCCAACAATGAACAAACAACACCCATGATGCCGCGTGCCGTCAAGGTGTTTTTGAACATCAAAACACTGGCCAAGAGCGCCCACACAGGCATGGTGTAACCGACGATGGCTGCACGACCCGAGTTGAGCAAGGTCACGCCATAGATCAACCCCAGGTGCCACAGCACCATGTTGGGCATGCCCAACTTGAAAGCCAACCAACGCTCAGTCACGGGTATGTGCAATGACTCACCCCGTCGCAACGCATAAGCCCCCAGCAAAACAAAGCCAATGGTGAAGGTAAAGGCCCGAAACGTCAAAGGTGGGTAAGACGTGACCACGAATTTCATGATCGGGTAATTCAAACCCCATGAAACCGTGACCAACAGTATCAAGAGCAAATCTAGGCTGTTGATTTCACTACCGGCAGATGCTGCGCTTGTGGGCATTCGTTGACGCCTTAGGTGCTTTGAACTTTTAGCATGGCACTTGCTCGCGGTACCAATTGGAAATCTGCTCACCGGTTTTGATCACAACACCAGGGCGGGCCAAAATGTGGTCTAACAACTTTTCAAAATAACCAATCCGGTGTGGCACACCTGTGACATACGGGTGAACGCTGATGGCCATCACACGTGGAATGTCTGCACTCTCCTGCCAGAGCCGATCAAACTGATCGATACCGCGCAGCAGCAATTCTTCAGCGCGGTTGTGCTGCAACAGCATCATGGGAATGTCGTTGATCTCCACTGTGTATGGCACCGACAAAACAGGTTTAGGGTTGGCCTTCAACCACACAGGTTGATCATCGAGCACCCAGTCCGCAACATACTCAATGCCAGCTGCTGACAAACAATCTAGGGTGTGATCGTTTTCAGTCAAACCCGGGCTCTCCCAACCCACAGGGGCTTTGCCACTGAAGCGACGAATGGTGTCAATGGTTGACGCTATCGCTTCTTGCTGATTTTCTAATTTGTGCATGGGGCCCTGCACAAAACCGTGCCCCATGATTTCCCAATTTTTTTGCAACGCAGCTTCGACGATGCGCGGATATGAATCGCACACAATGCCATTGGTGGCCATGGTCGGCACAATGCCCCGTTGGTTCAATGCGTCATACAAACGCCAAAAGCCCACGCGCATGCCATATTCATGCAAAGCCCAATTGGGCAGATCAGGCAACAAAGGCTGCCCCATGGGTGGAC
>JACCDV010703516.1_pt1 | contig 14729 bp, 10 predicted proteins | sample 7446131 | NCBI WGS metagenome assembly JACCDV01 (sample SAMN15323448, study PRJNA562643) | freshwater metagenome | isolation source: river surface water | place: USA:Blue River Watershed | collected 2017-08-17 | reverse complement strand
GGCCTGCGCATGGCCCGTCATCTGCTGCTGGAGATCAACCGCCTGGGCATGCCCGCGGCCAGCGAGTTCCTGGACACCATCAGCCCGCAGTACATCGGTGACCTCATCAGCTGGGGCGCCATCGGTGCGCGCACCACCGAAAGCCAGGTCCACCGCGAACTGGCCTCGGGCCTGAGCGCGCCCATCGGCTTCAAGAACGGCACCGACGGCAACATCAAGATCGCCACCGACGCCATCCAGGCCGCAGCGGGTGCCCACCACTTCCTGTCGGTGCACAAGAACGGCCAGGTCGCCATCGTCGGCACGGCCGGCAACCCCGACTGCCACGTCATCCTGCGCGGCGGCAAGGCCCCGAATTACGACGCCCAGAGCGTGGCCGAGGCGTGCAAGAACCTGGAAGCCGCCAAGCTGCACCCCTCGCTGATGGTCGACTTCAGCCATGCCAACAGCTCCAAGCAGCACGAGCGCCAGGTCGTGGTGGCCCAGGACATCGCCGAACAGATCTCGGGTGGTTCGCACCAGGTCTTCGGCGTGATGGTGGAAAGCCACCTGTGCGCTGGCGCCCAGAAGTTCACCCCTGGCAAGGACGACCCCAAGAAATTGACCTACGGTCAGTCGATCACCGATGCCTGCATCGGCTGGGACGACTCCGAGAAGGTGCTCAAGATCCTGTCCGACGCGGTCAAGGCCCGTCGCGCACGCAAGGGTTGAGCAAAAGCTGATCAAGCACCGAGCCTGGCGGTGGCGCCCATCTCCCCCTTAATGGGGATTGGGGAGCGCCGCCAGGGGGCGAAGGACGGCAGAGGCACGAGCACAGCGGATACTCGCGTCTGCAGTCCCTCACCCATGGCAGAGCATGACAATCGCTGGCCCCCGTTTCCTCCTGGTCGATGACCACGCCCTGTTTCGCATGGGCCTGGGCCTGATGCTGGCCGAGCGCTGGCCGCAGGCCTTGCTCACCCAGGCCGGCACCTGGGCCCAGGCGCTCGACCACCTGGGCCGCCAGCCGGTTGACCTGGTGATGCTCGACGTTCACCTGCCCGACGGGCACGGCCTGTCCGACCTGCCGGCGCTCAAGGCCGCGGCCCCGCAGGCGCGCGTGCTGTTCATGTCGGGCGAGGTCACGGCCGACCTCATTGCGCAGGCCCGCGAGGTGGGCGCCGAAGGCTTCATCCCGAAATCCGCCCAGGCCGAAGACATCGTCTCGGCGGTGCAGACGCTGCTGCGGGGTGAGACCTCGTTCGCCGCGCTGCCCTATGCCGCGCTGTCGACGCTCCAGGGGGCGGGCGCGCGGGGGCCGCAGGCGACGGAGCTGGCCATGCTGGCCAGCGAAGCCGGCCCCACTTTCACCGAGTTGCAGCTGCAGATCCTGGGCTACCTGGGCCGTGGCACGCCCAACAAGGCCATCGCCCGCCAACTGGGCATGAGCGAGAGCGCGGTGCGCGCCGAGGTCTCCTGGATCACCGAATGGTTGCAGGCCACCAGCCGACAGGAAGCCTACGAGCGCGCCGTGGCCCGGGGCCTGCTGTCGCCATGACCCAAGCGTCGATGTGGGCCAGCGCCCTGCGCTTCGATCCGCCCCGATCCCTGTCTTCCCAGGTCGAGCTGATCGACCGGGGCCTGAGCACCGCGATGGTGGCCACGGCCCTGGTGGCGCTGATCGCCGCGGTGGCCTACCAGTTCACCGTGGGCGATGGCCGCATCTGGTGGTGGTCGATGGTCACCGTGGGGCTGGCTTGGGCCGGGCAGGTGGTCCACCGCATGCTGCCCTCGCCGGGGCAGGCCGCTTTCGAGCCGGTGCGCCATGCGCGCTTCCTGGTCACCCTGGCGGCCTTGAGCGGTGCGTGCTGGGGGGCGCTGGCGTTGCTGTTCATCCGCTCGGGCGAGCCCGATTCGGCCACCCTCATCCTGTGCCTGATCGCGGGCATGGGCTCGGCGGCGCTGGGCATCTTCGGCTCGGTCTGGCCGGTGGCGCTGTCGTACTGGCTGTGCTGCCTCGTGCCCCTGATCGTGGCGCTGGTGCGCGCGCAAGGGACCATCAACTGGGCCCTGGCCGCTGGTGCCACCGCCTACCTGTGGGCGATGGCGGTGTACTCGTTCCACGCTTCGCGCATGACGCTGCGCTCCATCGAGCTGCGTTTCGAGAACGAAGGCCTGGTCGACCGATTGCGCGACCAGACGCAGCGGGCCCTGGAGGCGCGCGAGATGGTCGAGCAGGCCCTGGTCGAGGCCGAGGACGCCAACCGCGCCAAGACCGTCTTCCTGGCTTCGGCCAGCCACGACCTGCGTCAGCCCCTGCACGCGGCGGGGCTCTACCTGGGCGCCTTGTCGCGCGCAGGGCTCAACGACCGGCAGGCCCACCTGGTGCGCCACGTGATGGTCTCCAATGAGGCGGCCAACGAGATGCTGAACACCCTGCTCGACTTCTCGAAGGTCGATGCGGGCGTGGTGCAGCCCCAGCTGCGCACCTTTGCCTTGCAGCCACTGTTCCACAAGCTCGAGCGCGAGCTCGCGCCGCTGGCCGAGAGCAAGGGCCTGGCCTTTCGCCTGCGCGACACGCGCATGGTGGTGCAGGCCGACCCGGCGCTGGTCGAGATGATCATCCGCAACCTGCTGGTCAACGCCGTGCGCTACACCGAGCGGGGGGCCGTGCTGCTGGGCTGCCGGCGCCGTGGTGGGCGCGCCGTCGTGGAGGTCTGGGACACGGGCATCGGCATCCCCGAGTCGCAGCACCGCGAGGTCTTCCGCGAGTTCCACCAGCTGGGCAACCCCGAGCGCGACCGCCGCAAGGGCCTGGGCCTGGGGCTGTCCATCGTCGATGGCCTGGCGCGCGCCATGGGCGTGGAGGTGGGGCTCGCCTCGCGCGAGGGGCGGGGTTCGGTGTTCCGCCTGGCGCTGCCGATCAGCCAGGCGGCTGTGATCGCGCCGGAGCGCTTCAGCGATGAAGGCGGCGACCTGAGTGGCCTGAACGTGCTGCTGATTGAAGACGACGAGTCGGTGCTGGCGGCCATGAGCGACCTGCTGATGAGCTGGGGCTGTGCCTGCGAAACCGCTTCGTCGGTGGACCAGGCCCTGGCGCGGCTGGACGCCTTCACCCCGCACCTGCTGCTGGTGGATTACCGCCTGCGTGACCACCGCAGCGGCATCGAGGCGGTCTCGCTCATCCGCGAGCGGCTGGGGCCCGAGTTGCCCGCCTTCCTGGTCACCGGCGACACCGGCCCGCAGCGCCTGCGCGAGGCCCACGCCTCGGGCCTGGTGCTGCTGCACAAGCCGGTGCCGGCCGAGCGCCTGCACGCGGCCTTGCTGGCGCATTGGTGTCGCATGGCGCGAGCGCCTGTTCGAGGGATGTCGAGCGCTGCTGGCCCGCAGGTGGCGCCGCCATAATTGCCGCTGAATGGTCGCGGCACATGCCATGCGACCATCGACCATTCGGGAGCACCTTTGCGCAAGTCGGCTTTTCAGATCGTGCATGTCCTTGACAGCCTGGACCTTGGCGGCCAAGAGACCATGGTGTTGGCGCTCTCGACCCTGCAGGTTCGCTGCGGCCACGCGGTGCGGATCGCCTGCCTGTGGCGCGAGGGTGACCTGGCCGCGCAAGCCAGGGCAGCCGGCGTTGACGTGGTGTGCGCCCACAAGCAGCCCGGGCTGGATGTGTGGGCCTTGCTCAGGCTCCGCGGGCTCATCACGTCATGGCATCCGGATGTGCTGCACACCCACGATGTCATGTCGCACTACTATGGGGTGGCCGCCTGCCTGGGGCGACGCCCCCGCACCATCGTCAACACCCGGCATGGTTATGCCAAAGGCAACCCGCAAGCCCGCGATGAACGCTTTTATCGCCAGGCGATGCTGCGCAGCGACCATGGGGTGGGGGTGTCGAGGTCGCTCAAGGACTACTTCGTCGCCTCGGGCCTCATCCCTGCCGACAAAGCTCATGCGATCGCCAACGGCATCGATGTTTCGCGTTTCCATGCTCGCAGCAGCGACGCCGCACGTGCCTTGCGTGTCTCCCTGGGTTTGCCGCCCGATGCGGTGACGTTCGGCTCCGTCGGCCGGCTCAACGAAGTCAAGCGGCAGGTCGATCTCCTGCATGCCTTGCGCCTGCGGCTTGATGCAGGCGACGACGCGTGCCTGGTGATCGCCGGTGAGGGGCCGATGCGGGCGGAGCTCGAGTGCGTGCGCGACGAGCTGGGTCTGTCTGAGCGCGTGCGTTTGCTGGGCGCCCGCAGCGACGTGCCGCAGGTCCTCTCGGCGCTGGATGTCTTTGTGCTGTGCTCTCGCTCCGAGGGGTATTCGATGGCCCTGGTCGAAGCCAGCGCAGCCGCTTTGCCGATCATCGCCACCGCGGTGGGAGGCAACGCCGAAATCGTGCAGCACGAAGTCACCGGCGTGATCGTGCCAGCCATGGACGTGCCAGCGCTCGCGGCGGCCATGGGACAGCTGGGGCGCGACGCCGACAGGCGTCAGGCCATGGGGGAGCGAGGGCGGGCCTGGGCTTTGCGCGAAGGCTCCGTTCAGGCCATGGCCACCGCCTACGAAGCCCTTTATCGCCATCCTGGCTGATCACCCATGTCCAAGCCTCGCGTACTCATCATCACCAACCTGTTTGCTGACCCGTTCGGGCCGACGCGGGCGACGTTCAGCCAGCAGCAGTTCAGCCGCCTGCGCGAACACATGGACGTGCAGATCATCGTGCCTGTTTCCTTTGTGCCGGTCATCCGCAACCCGCTGGCCTGGCGCAGACTCAAGCGGGAAACCCAGGCCAAGTGGCCCTATGCCGACTACATCGTGTACTGGTACATCCCGGGCGTGATGAGGGGGTTGCACGCGGGCTTTCTCCTGATGTCCCTGCTCCTGCAGCGCTTGCCCACCCTCGTCATGGGCCGCTGGGACGTCATCCTGGGCAGTTGGGCCTTTCCCGATGCGGTCGCGGCGATGGTGCTGGGCAAGCTCAAGCGCACACCTGTTGTCGCGCACGTGCTGGGCAGCGACATCAACGTGTTCACCGCGGATGCCTTGCGCCGCTGGCAGATCCGTTGGGTGCTCAGCCAGGCACAAGCCGTCATCTCGGTCAGCAAGGCGCTGGTCGAGCGCATGAAAGGCCTGGGCGTGCGGGGCGATCACATGCACGTGCTCTACAACGGCGTGGATCGAGAGCGCTTTCATCCCCTCGACATGCAGGCGTGTCGCCAGCAACTGGGCATCGCAGCCGAAGAGGAGATGATCCTGTTCGTCGGCAACGTGCTGGTCACCAAGGGGTGCGGTGAGTTGCTCGAGGCGTTCGCCGCATTGGCCCGCACCCGTGCCCGTTTGACGCTGACCTACGTTGGCGATGGCCCGATGCGCAAGACCTTGCAGGCGAAGGCGCAGGAGCTGGGCCTGGCGGCACGCGTGCGCTTTCCGGGGCGCGTGGCGCATGACCAGCTCAACGCCTGGTTTGCCAGCGCCAGCGTGTTCTGCCTGCCCAGCTACTCCGAAGGCGTGCCCAACGTGGTGCTCGAGGCCATGGCCTGCGGCAAGGCGGTGGTCTCGACCGATGTGGGTGGCGTGGCAGAAGTGATGCCTGATTTCGCCGGCACCATCATCCAGCCCCGTGATGCCGGGGCGCTGACGTCGGCGCTCGATGACACCCTGTCGCGCACCTGGGACCATGCCCGCATTGCCGAGCATGCCAGCCGCTTCAACTGGGACGTCAACATCGCGAGCTTTCGGGCCATCTTGCAGAACGCCATGCAGGCGCCCCTGCCCTGAGTGCAGGCCGCACGCGAAGTCAGGACGTGTGGCGAGCGCGGCTGAAGGCCCGGCACATCGCTCGGAAACTGTGGTGCTCGGGACCGATCCGCGGCACGCACGAGGGATCGACCACCTGCACGCGTGAATGGGCGGCATTCAGCCCGGCCTGACCCATCGCGGCAAGATCCAGCGAGTGGTGCAGGTGAATGCCGGGGATGTAGAGGTCTTCGCGCCGAGACAGGCGAGCCCCAGCAAAGGGCTGCGACAAGCGGGCCTGGCGGGCGGTGTCGAGGATGTGGGGCAGGTTCGCGCTCAGGGGCGCCAGGCCCTCGCCCAGGGTGTAGGCGGCATCGCAGGCCGACTGGGCGTAGATGCTGTAGCGCGGTGCCGAGGGGAACAGCCCGAACCGGTTGTAAAACGCCTCGGCCAGCAGGCCGGGGGAGGCGCTGCGCATGATCTTGGCGATGGCCCCGCCGGTGGGCAGGCCGAACGCGGCGCGCTGTTCGATGCCCTGATCGAGTTGCCGGAAGCTGAAGCGTGCAGGCCTGAGGGTGTAGAGCACCTGTCCGTCGGGGCTGTGCGTGGCCGGGAAATACAGCCCGTCTGCCGTGCGCCGGGTGCGTGGGGCGTCGATGCCGTCCACCTGACCGACGTAGCACAGCACGTGGTCGGCGACATGCCCACGCAGCAAGTCGGTGCCGAACGAGCGCGCCAGCAGCTGTGGCGTGTGAACGGCGCCAGCGGCAACCCAGGCGCGCCGGGCCTGGTGGGTGCCCGATGGCCCCGTGACCCAGACGCTGTGCTCGTCCTGTCGAAGGGTCAACGCCGACTCTTCCAGGATGTGCAGGAGGCCGCCCCGGGTGGCGGCCAGCCGGCGCAGCTCGGCGGCAGGTCGGATGGGACGCCAGGGCACGAACAAGGTGTCCGTGCCCAGCCAGCGGTCGATTTCCGCACCGGGGTAAAAGCGCGAGAACAGGGCCGGGAACACGCCATCGTCCGTGCCCTCGAAAACGGTTTTCTGGCTGCAGGGGATCACACCATGCCATGCCTCGCCCAACCCGCCCATGCCATCGAAGGCACAAGGCACGGCCCCTCGGGCGTCATAGTGTGAGAAGCGCCCCGAGGCTTCGCCGGCCAGCACCAGGATGCGGCGGCCGGCCGGCAGGCCCAGAACGGTGCCCAGGGCGGTCAGCCCCGAGCCGATCACGATGTCATCGAACGAATCCACAACTGGTTGCTCAGGTAGGTGTAGCCATACCAGCGCATGCCCAGCGCCCGAAGGATGAAATCCAGCGGACGAAGCAGGCAGGGATGGCGACCGCATGCGCCAAGCAGGCGGCCGTAGAGTTGATGAAGCAGGCGCTCCAGCACGCTGCCAAAGGGGCGCTCGACCAGGCGCAACAGGACCTGGCTGCGTCCTTGATCAAGCGGCCAGGTGGGCGCGAGCATGAAGCGGGCGATTTCGCCGATGGTCGTGGCGGCGTTGCGGCCGGCGGGCAGCTCGCTGGCATCGGTGACCACCAAGCCCAGCACCAGCACCTTGCTGCGGGGCAGCATTCGAGCTTGATCCTCGGCCATTTTCTTGGCCAGAGGATATTCGTAACATTCTGTTATCTCGGCAACGATGGTCGACGACGAGGTGACGTATACCCATTCCGTCACACCCGCTTCATGCAGCCGCTGGAGCATGCGTGCGTTGTCCTCCGGGCGGCGCGAGTATGCAAAGACCCAGACCCGGTCCTCGGGCGTGAATTGGAATCGGGCCAGGTCGGCGTGTCCCAGCGTGTGCTGGAAGCGGGCGGCCACGCCTGGCTCTCTGGCGATCGCCTGCCAGATGCGGGCGTTGCGTCCGAGAACAATTTCACGCATGGCGGTCGGGGTGGGTTTGACAGGCGCAGCTTGGGGATGGCTCTCGCGACCTGTCGAAAACATTTGGTAACCGCCGGATTTTTTTCATGTCTGCATTTTCCCGTTGCTGCCGCAAAACCCGCTCGCGCCCATTATTCCGTGATCCGCCTTATGCCCCCTGATCAAAGAAGCGGCTGTTGCGTGATGACTTCACAGTAATAATGCACAGCCCTTACAGCTCGTGACGAAAGCAGCAGCTGAGTTTCACGAGCCGGGTGGGGCGCTGCCGAAAATGAATCACGTAGCGAATTGGATCACTGGAGAGAACATGAGTTCGAAGTTTTCGGCATGGCTGTTGACCTTGATGACGGCGGTTGCAGTATCTGGATGTGGTGGCGGTGGTGGCGGCTCTGATGCCGCAACCGATGAATCACTGGAAGCAGAGCGCCTCCGCAGGGCGTCCGGCTATGCCCTGAATTTGACGATGACAGGCACAGGGACCGTTGCTTCATCTCCTTCGGGGGTGAGCTGCTCGGCGACCTGTTCCAGCACCCTCACGCGTGATGCCACTTACACCCTGACAGCGACCCCGGCTGCCGGGTACACCTTCACCGGTTGGGGCGGCGCCTGCTCGGGCACCGGCGCCTGTGCCGTGACGATGTCCTCGGCCAAGTCCGTGACCGCGACGTTCACCTCCAGCACCGCTCCGATCAACCAGGTGGTGACCGCCCCGCCATCCAGCAACCTGACCCTGAACGTGACCATCGCTGGCACGGGCTCGGTGGTGTCTTCGGGTGCGATCAGCTGCACCTCGGGCACCTGCTCGGCCTCGGTTCCCAGCAACACGCCGTTGACCCTGACCGCCACCCCTTCGACCGGCTGGAAGTTCTCGGCCTGGTCGGGCGGCTGCAGCGGCTCCAGCGCCTCCTGCTCCGTGCCGATGTCGCAAGCCACCTCCGTGACCGCCACGTTCGTGGTGGACACCGCTTCGGCAGGTTGCAACATCACCCGCTCCAGCGTGACCGGCTCCTACACCGTTGCCAGCAGCCACCCGAAGGTGCTGTTCAACCATGCCCAGACCTTGAGCTGCCTGCAGGGCATGGCCGCGGCCAACACCCAGGAATACAAGCGCCTGAAGTCCTTCGTTGACTCGGAAGTCGCTGGTGGCGTCAACGCGAAGACCAACTACGGCTTCACGAACTGGCTGCCCGCCATGCTCTACAAGATCACGGGCAACACCACCTACCGTGATTTCGCCATCGCCCGTGTCAACAAGCTGGTCACCGAAAACATGACCGAGATCAACGCAGGCCGGGTGCCGGGCGTGGCGTATGACTCTTTCCTGTACGTTGGGGAGGTCATGAGCGATGTGGCGCTGGTCTACGACTGGGCGTTCGATGGCCTGACCTCGACCCAGAAGACCCAGTGGATCGACTTCATGAACCAGACGCTGCACAACGTCTGGAACCCTTCCTCGGCTTCGTGGGGCGGTGTGGCCTGGTCCTGGTCCGGTTGGGCCACCGATGACCCGTTCAACAACTACCACTACTCCTTCATGGAAGCCACGGCCCTGGTGGGTCTGGCCACCAGCGGCGAGAACGCGAAGGCCCAAACCTGGCTGACGATGTTCCGCAACACCAAGTTCGCCAACTCGCTGGTGCCGCGCTTCAACGCCCAGCTCGGCGGTGGCGGCTCCATCGAAGGCACCAACTACGGTGTGTCGCTCAAGCGCCTGTTCCGCCTGTACGACTGGTGGGAACGCTCGACCGGCGAACGCATCGCCGACCTGACGCCCCAGACGCGCAACAGCATCAACTGGATGGTTCACCAGGTCACGCCTGACTCGAAGTTCCTGGTGTCGCACGGTGACCAGTCCCGTGACCACTCGGCCCCCTTCTTCGACTACAACCGCGAGTACCTGCTGGCAGCCATGTCCCTGTATCCGCAGGACCGCCTCTCGGCCGCTGCCAACCTGATGCTCCAGGGCTCCACGCTGCCTGCCATGTCGCTGAGCTTCCAGTCGGTGTGGGACTTCCTGTACAAGGCCCCCACCCTGCCGAGCGCCAACCTGACCGACCTGTCGACCGCCTGGTATGGCGTGGGCACCGGTGGACTGTTCATGCGCTCTGCCTGGGCTGACCCGACCGCCACCTTCGCTGCCGTGCAGTGCGGTGAGCAGTTCCAGAGCCACCAGCATTACGAACAAGGCTCCTTCCAGATCTTCCGTGGCGAATGGCTGGCCCCGACCGGTAACCGCTTCTCTCGCAGCGGCCTGCAAAGCGGCGTTCAGTCCAAGAACAATGCCCACTTCCTCAATGGCTCGACTGCGGTTCAGCAAGTCGGCACCGACTGGATCACCGGCAACTGCAACATGGCTGCGCTGTCGCACAGCAACGACTACACCTACGCTTCGATGAAGATGACCCCGGTCTACAACGGGCATCCGTCGGTGGCCAAGCATGAGCGTGAGTTCATCTTCATCCGCCCGAGCACCTTCGTGGTCTTTGACCGGGTCGTGGCCAAGTCGACCAGCACCAAGCGGGTCTGGGCGCTGAACCTGCCCAAGGCACCTGCCAGCATCAGCGGTGATCGCCTGACCTTCGTGGGCGAGAAGTCCAACCGCATGGACGTGCACCGTGTGGCACCGTCGGGCCTGAGCTACCAGGTCACGCCTTTCGAGTTCTCCTCGACGGACCTGGACACCAACTGCTGCGCCGCTGCGGCCCACATCGAGGTGGTTGACAGCAGCGCCAACACCGCGACGTACTTCCTGCACGTCATCGGCACCGGCGGCAATGCGACCTCGTCTTCCGTGACCTCGACGACCGCGTCGCCGGCCACGGGCATGACGGGCACTCAGATCAACCTGGCCGATGGTCGCGTGGTCACGGTTCGCTTCAACAACACCACGACGGGTGGCACGATCGAGATCCGCAACGCGTCTGGCACGGTCACTCGCTCCGAGTCCCTGGCCACCACGGTGTCGACCCCCTCCGACTTCGCAAACTGAGTCGGCGCCCCACGCCGGGGCGGTAAACCTTTGATATGCTCCGCCGGCCTGGCGGGGCATTTCTGCTTCCAGGGCCTTGTCTGACCAGGTATGTGAGAGGGCGGTGAATGGGCTTGGGAGAGCATCCGGGGGGCACCGCGCAGCGCGGCACGCCGAAGACGGCCGTGGTGTATTTCGGAAACGAGTGGTTCGCCGAGAACCGCACATCCAGTCACCACATCGCGCGCAAGCTGTCTGCGCGAGCGAGCGTGCTCTATGTCGACTCGCCAGGCATGCGACCGCCCAGTGGCAGCAAGCGTGACCTCGGACGCATTTTTCGCAAGCTCTGGCAAGCCATTCAGCCGCCACAGTGGGTCGAGCCCGGGCTCTGGCATTGCACCGTGCCGCAATTGCCCTGGGCGCGCTTGCCCGGCGTGCGGCGATTGAACAGGTTGTTCGGTGCCTGGGCCGTGCGTCGTGCCCTGCGCATCGCCGGCATGCAAGACCCGCTGTTGTGGTTCCATGTGCCGCATCCCGCCTTCATGGTGGATGCCGTGCCGCATCGTGCCGTCGTCTATTACTGCATCGACGACTACGCCGCCATGCCGGGCGTCGATGTGGATTACATCGCGCAGTGTGACCGCACCCTGACCGAGCGTGCAGACCTGGTGTTCGTGGCCCCGCCTGCGCTCGTTGAGGGCAAGCAGGCCATCAACCCGCGCACGAGCTACTCGCCCCACGGGGTGGACGTGGACCTGTTCGGGCGGGCGCAGCTGCCTCAGACCGTGGTGCCCGCCCCTGCCGCGTCCTTGCCACACCCGGTCATCGGCTATTTCGGGCTCATCGCGGCCTGGACCAATGTGGATTTGCTGCTGGAGATCGCGCGGGCCAGGCCGCAATGGACTTTGCTGCTGATCGGGTTCGCCTCGGCGGACGTCTCCGAGCTGGCCGCCATGCCGAACGTGGTGATGGTGGGGCCCCAGCCCTATGAGAGCCTGCCTTCGTGGGCCAAGGCCTTCGATGTGGCGATCATGCCCTATCGGCAAAACCAGATGGTGGCCAACAACAACCCGCTCAAGCTGCGCGAGTACCTGGCCACGGGCAAGCCGGTGGTGTCAACGCCGACCGCCGAGGTGTACCGGTTTGGTGACCTGGTGGAGGTCGCGGTGGAGCCGGACGATTTCATCGCAGCGCTCGAGCGTGCCTTGCTGGATGGCTCCAGCGAGCGGTGCGCTGCCCGCATGGCCGCGGTCAGTGGCATGAGCTGGGAGGCCCGGGTCGATGAAACCTGGGCCAAGGTGACGCAGGCCCTGGCTGCGGGCGCCTGATCGTCGCCCATCGCTGGCCATGCACGCATAGTTGTCGCGATGTTCAGCCAGTCCATGTCCATCCTGTTCTTGCTGCTCTATCTGTTCATGCTGTACCTGCGGCCGCAGGAGTTCGTGCCTGCTTTGATCGGTGTGCCGATCATGCCGATCACGATGGTGCTGGCCACGGTGTTCTGGCTGCGCGAGCCGCACAAGGACTGGCAGGCGCCCCAGTTCAAGCTGATGGGGTGGCTGTACTTCCTGATCTGCTGGTCATTGCTCAAAGGGGGGCTGCTGGAGGACGCCGTGGAGACGTTGGGGGCGTTCTTCCCGACCATGCTGATTTTCTTGTTGGTGGCCATCTGCATCAACAACCTCATGCGCTTGCGAGCGCTGTTCATCATGCTCGGCATCGTGATGACCATCATCGCGTTCCACTCGATCGATCAGGCCGAAAAGGGCGTTGGGTGGACGGGTGCCGTGCCCATCCAGGGGCGCGTGACCTATGTGGGCTTCCTCAGTGACCCGAATGACCTGTCGATGGCCATGCTGATGGTCCTGCCCATGATGATCTACACCGCGTGGCGGGCCGGGTGGCTGATGCGTGTGTTCTGGCTGGCCTGCATCGCGACCGTGCTGTATGCCGTCAAGCTGTGCGACTCGCGGGGGGCCATGCTGGGGATGGCCTGCATGATCGCGCACTTCTGCGTCCTGCATTTCGGCGTCAGGCGGAGCATGCTGGTGGCGCCGGTGCTGTTGGTCCCTCTGGCGATGCTGGGTTCCTCTCGGATGGACAACCTGTCTTCCAAGGAGGCGTCGGCAGAGGGGCGTGTCGTGGCATGGCAGCAAGGTTTCCTGATGTTTTTCTCGAACCCCCTGTTTGGCGTGGGCAAAGGGCAGTTTGGCAACTACCACCACCTCACGGCACACAACTCCTATGTGCTGGCGATGGCCGAGCTGGGCATCATCGGCTTCACGGTCTGGTTGAGCAACCTGGTGCTGTCTGTGCTGATGTGCCTGGCCATCGAGCGCGAGCGCTCTTGTGAGCCGCCGCAGGTGGCCGCAGCGACGAAACCCGGGGTGCAAAACACCCGGCCGGGGCTTCCTGCCGAAGACTGGCAGGAGGTACATCGGTGCTCCCGGGTGCTTTGGATCGGCATGACCGCGGCGCTGTCGACGATGTTCTTCCTCAGTCGCAGCTACGTTCCCACCGTCTATGTCCACCTGGCTTTGATCGTCGCCATCTGGCAGATGGCGCGACGCAGCAACGCCAAGATCGCGGCCATCAACTGGGCTTCGCACGGCAAGAAGATGCTGCTCACGAGCTTTGGCAGCGTGGCCTTTCTCTACGTCGTGACGCGCAAGCTGGACTGAAGGCCCTGGAGGTCCGATTCAATCGGGGGTGCTGTCCTGCGTCGTCGAGCGTCGGCGGCTCAGGCACCACAAGGTGAACGCCAGCAAGGCCAGCCACAAGCCTTGGCCCTTGACGCCAAGGTGGTCCAGGACGACGCCGCTGATCAGTGGCCCCAGAGCCCCGCCTGCCGTGTAGCAAGCGATCATGGCAGAGGTGCCTGCCAGCGCTGAGGTGTCTGTGTAGTCATGGGCGACCCGAATCATGCTCAGGGTGTAGAGGGCCCCGCCCACGCCGCCCCAGACCCCAGCGCACAGCCACAGGAGGGCGGGCACCTGATTGGCGGTGATGAAAGCCAGGGCGCTGACCATCAGCAGGGCGGCCCCGGCCATGAAAAGGCGCTCAGGTGGCAGGTGATCGGCCAGCCAGCCAATCGGGTATTGAAACAGGAAGGAGCCCAGCCCCATGGTCGCTGCGATGGAGGTGGCTGCGCCCAGGCTCAACCCGAGCTCCGAGCCGTGGGCCGTGGTGATGGAGCCCAGCCCCACCTCGAAGACCCCGCCCACCACGGCCGCCCAGGCCAGCATCGGTCGAAAACGCCAGGCCGACAGCAACCCCATGTGCTCATGGTCGTCGTGCATGGCTTTGAGGTGTGCGACGGCGGGCACCAGCACGAGGACCAGGCCCAAGGTCAGGCCGGCGGCGGCCAGCAGGTTGGCCCCCAGCGGCCCCAACCCCAGCAACCCGGGCAGGAAGGGCCCCAGCGCCATGCCCGCGCCCAGCAGCGCCTGGTACAGGCCTGTGAGCCGGCCCCGGTGAGAAGCCGGGGTGTTGTGCGCGATCAGCGCCTCGGTGGCGTTCCAGGCGGCGGCCGCGCCCAGCCCCGCCATCAACCCGAACACGCACCAGGCCCGGTAGTCATCGGTGAAGAGGTAGCCCAGGCAGGCGATGAGCTCGAGCAGCAGGCCCAGCCGGTAGGCCTGCCCCACGCCGATGCGGCCGAAGAGCTTGGGCACCAGCGGCACCAACAGCGCCACGCTCAGGAACGGCAGCATGGCAAACAGGCCGATGGCCGTGGCGCTGGCCCCTGCGGTTTGCAGGCGCACGGCCAGCACCGGGTTGAGCAGGCTGTAGCTGAGCACCACGAAGGTGGTGCCCCACATCACCCGCCACAGGCCGGGCGGCAGCGCAGGCAGGTTCAGGCCAGGCACGTGATTCAGTTCAGCCAGCCCTTGCGGCGGAAGTACCAGAAGGGTGTGATGGCGGACATGATCATCACAGCGACGGCAAACGGGTAGCCGAAGCGCCAGTTCAGCTCGGGCATGGCGTTGAAGTTCATGCCGTAGATGCTGGCGATCAGCGTGGGAGGAAGGAACGCCACCGAGGCCACAGAGAAGATCTTGATGATCTTGTTCTGGTTGATGTTGATGAAACCGACGGTGGCGTCCATCAGGAAGTTGATCTTGTCGAACAGGAAGGCCGTGTGCGAGTCGAGCGAGTC
>JACCDV011198405.1_pt1 | contig 14734 bp, 21 predicted proteins | sample 7446131 | NCBI WGS metagenome assembly JACCDV01 (sample SAMN15323448, study PRJNA562643) | freshwater metagenome | isolation source: river surface water | place: USA:Blue River Watershed | collected 2017-08-17 | reverse complement strand
TGTCCATACACTTCTTTCGCGTGAGGGTGGTACCAGTAAATGCCGGCATCCGGAAAATTTAATTTGTATGTAAACGTCTCCCCTGGTTTCATTTCCTGTTGTACAGCTTGTGAGCCATCAAATGCATTATCCATGCGCACTCCATGAGCATGGAGCAGTGTAGGCAAATCTGTATTGTTGGTGAATGGAATTGATATGGTATCGCCTTGCTGCACCACAATAGTTGGACCAGGTATGGATCCATTGTAGGCAAGCATGCGCTGCGCTGTGCCCTGCAGTGTGTGCGCCACATATCCCGCACTCATCGGATACTCTGACCCGTCAGTGAGCACAACAGTTTGTGTCGGTACTGACTGATCAGAAGGTATAACCTCTGGAGCTACGACGACTGGTGGTGTGACCGTATAGTTCTCTCGCATCGATGCAGATACCGCCACAAGCAGTAGTGCGACGCCTCCTATAATGACAACATGACGCATTTCTATATTCATTCCTACAGTATAAGTCATGCGCCTTACGCATGGAACATACGTTGTGCACCAACAGTAAACTGCTATCCCTTTATTACCTGTCCAAAATATTTTTGATACCACCAACCAGGAATAAACTTGATCATGCGAGGCATAGAGACATGTTGCTTGCGCCACGACAAGACTATCCACTTATGCTCTCGAAAATTAAGTGTCGCGAATAGGTCCCAGATTGGAGGCGTAATGATAACCACCTCACGCGCGACACGGGTCAGCTCCCCATAGAGCGCGACCGGATCATCGACATGTTCAATAGTGTGAGAACACAGTGCGGTATGAAACTGCTTGTCAGCAAATGGCAAATGGTAGATGTCTGTAATGAGTACGAAATTTGGAACGGTGTCATGCGCTACGATATCGGCATTAACGCCACCACCATCAGTGTATCCGCACGCAATATTAAGTCCCCACCGACGAGATCGCACTATCACATGCTTCACATAGTGATAGCTTAACCAATGGAGAAATCCGAAGAAAGATAGCACGCCCACGCAGAGAAAAAAGAAAGTCATACCTATTCGCTATAGTAAGCATTCATGCGTTCAGATAGGTAATAGTGAGCTGTAGTACCGTAGCAAAAGAGACCCACAAAAGATACGGAATATTCGCAAGAACGACCCAGCGCAAATCAGGTGCCGCATACCATAGTGAGACCATTCCCCACACAAGGGTGACGAGCACGATAACAATATCGACAGAAGCAAGCGCGTTGCTTTTAAGACCAAACTGAAGTGGTGTAAATGCAGCATTTGCTATGAGGTTCAATAAAAACGGCAGTGCCACTACCCCAGACAGCGCTCCTGCGTACCATCGTAGGCCCACAACACTGAACGTGACGAATATGATTGCGTAAAGTACGGTCCACACGGGACCAAAAAGCCAAGAAGGCGGCGCCCATGAGGGCTTCACGAGCGTGAGATACCATTCATATGATTGCATCAGTGTAGTCTAACACTTTCGCAGCCTATGAGTGCGGTATGATGTGACAATGCAACTCTGGATTATATACGCCCTACTCGCCGCAATCTCTGCCGCACTTGTAGGCATCTTTAGCAAAATCGGTATTAAGGGGGTCGACGCGACCGTAGCCACTAGCATTCGTGGCTTGGTCATCGCGGCCAGCATGGGGGTATTTGCACTCACCTACGGAAAGTGGCACACCTTAGCAGACACCGACAGTCGCGCCATACTATTTATAGTACTTGCAGGACTCTTTGGTGGCCTGTCGTGGCTGTGGGGTTTCCTTGCACTGCAAAACGGTGGCGACGTTACAGCGGTCAATGCGATTGACCGCCTCAGTCTCGTGTTTATTTTACTCTTCGCAATTGTCTTTCTCGGTGACGCTTTCACTTGGATGCGAGGATTAGGCATCCTACTCATTGTATGTGGCGTACTACTTGCAACACTAACCTCTCAGCAAATAGTCAGCTTGTTGAAATTCTTTACGTAAACACCAAGTGCCATTTTTATTTCCCAACAAACCAAGGAACAAACACGGACGTCCGACGAGCGTACTCTTCCCACACGGTGTTACCTTTCCAACGCCCCTCTAACATGGGTACACCAGAGACATAGAGGAGTAAGTAGGTGATCAATAGTGGACTTGCAAAGCCGAGCAATGGATACGTTGACATGGATGCGGAAAGTACGGCGATACCCCACCACATAAGACTTTCGCCAAAATAATTGGGGTGCCGCGTATACTTCCACAATCCACTCATCATGATGGTTCCCTTATTTCGTGGCTCTTTCAAAAATGCATCTAACTGCTCATCGCCAACCACCTCAAAGATAAATCCGAACACCCACATAAGGCTACCTAACGCAAAAAGGGATCCGATAATCGGAGATGGAAACAGTAGGTGAAGATAGATTGGAGATGCCACTATGGCAATGACCGCGCCTTGCAACATGTACACCTGTAAATAGCTCCTCCACCAAAATGTAGCGCCCCATGCGTCACGCCACGCACGATAACGAAAATCCTCCGGTTTTCCATAATTCTTCTTGCCAATACGAGTTGCGAGTCGCACGCCCCAAACACACACAAGAAGCAAGAGCGTCCACTGCCAAATACCGGCAGGCCACATTTCTACATACATTGCGACAGAGATAACAATAAACCCGATACCGTACCCAATGTCAGCGACACCGTTGTTGCGCAGCAACGTACTGAGCACATACAACACACTCATATATATAAAGAGCGCTGTGAAAGCGGGCATCATGGTAGTTACTTAACAACGTAAGTGACAGCTATCGCATAGGTGGCTACTGAAACAGAGGCAGCAAGGACGGTACCCCACGCCATATCGACAAAAGAAATGAAGGCAGGCCAATCACGTACCGTAGCCCAATTAGTGAGATCGTAGGTTGCATACGTAAAAAATCCAAACAGCGCTCCATAGATAAGTGCATGCATCAGACTTTTTGCTGCGACTGCAGGGGCTATAGCAAAGAGTAAGAGACCGATGAGAAAGATTAGGTAAAACGCAATGGCAACTGGCCACTGCACGGGACCGAGCAGGTATCCCAAATGTGTTTGATACAATTTTTGAGCCACAACTCCAAGCCAGAGCATGTCTATGGCAAAAAATATAGGAACAGAGATGAGATAAATATAGAGGTACTCAGTAAGAGATAACATATATTGGAAGTAGAATTAATGACGTATTGATAACATCAGTATACACCGAACAATCTGAGACTCTCCCGGTGAACACTAGAAGGCCGGATCCATCCACACCGCTTCAATATTAGAGCCATCATAGTCCAAAACAAACGCCGCATAATATCCAGGACTATACTGTGTTCTGTAACCTGGGGCGCCATTGTCTTTCGCGCCTGCGGACAGCGCAGCCACATGGAATGCGTCTACGGCTTCTTTCGTTGGCGCCTTAAAGGCAACATGCACACCAGACGCTATACCACTTTGAGCAACCCAGAAATCCTGCACTCCGTCAGCGTCTTTATATCCACATGCTTTATAGTCGGGTAGATCCATACCCACCGTATATCCAAGCGGCGCCAATGCCTTTTCGTATAGGACTTTCGACGCGACATAATCTGAAACGGCTACTGAAGTGTGGGCGATCATACGTTCATGAGAGAGTTAAGACTACATACGAGTATGCCCCTACAATAGCACGCTGTGCACGACTAAAAGGATGTCGGCATACCAGCTTCACAGCAACGATAAATCACGCTTGACCTATATACCCCTAGGGGTATAGGATACGAAACATGAGAATAGAAAGCAAGGAGCGCAAGTTGGAGCTGCTGAACCGCCTCAAGCGTGCGGAAGGCCAGCTCCGTGGCGTTCAAAAAATGATTGAGGAAGATGCCGATTGCGTGTTGATTGCATCACAACTTGCCGCTGCACGTAGCGCTATTCACCAAACATTTGGTGCATTTGCAGCGTGCGCTGTGGAAGAATCGGCACGGAGCAACGGTGCCTCCGATAAGCAAGTACATCAGATTTTAAAATTAGTCGCATAACATAATCGATCATGCCTCACCCACTAGTGAATCAGCGAGTACCCTCAGTGACCTTTAAAACACGCGTCCGCGACGAATCCATAGGTGGTGACAATCCATACAAATGGCAAGACGCCACAACTGACTCAATATTCAAAGGCAAGAAAGTGGTCGTGTTTAGTCTTCCCGGCGCGTTTACACCGACCTGCTCTTCGACGCATGCACCTGAGTACGACAAGAAGTATGACGCCTTTAAGAAACTCGGCGTAGATGAAGTTATTTGTATCTCCGTTAATGATGCCTTTGTTATGAAGCAGTGGGCAGACAAACTCGGTCTCAAGCATATCTTCATGCTCCCTGATGGCAACGCAGACTTCACGCGAAAAATTGGGATGCTTGTAAAGAAAGAAAATTTGGGGTTTGGGAATCGCTCGTGGCGGTACAGCATGTTCGTTAACGACGGCCTCATCGAACATATGTTTGTCGAGCCAGAATTCTCTGACAACTGTGAGTCCGACCCGTTTGAAGTGAGCGACGCAGATACCATGCTCGGATACCTTGAGGGTCGCAAGGGGTAATGTGGCAACTAAAAAAAAGCGGGATACCCCGCTTTTTTAGTTCGTAGCAATAATCGATCTAGATCTGCGCTCCGTCGCCCACCTGCATTTGCTCAAAATACTGCTGTATCACTTCGGGATGCTTCCCCTCTTTGCACTCAGCAATAAATATATCGGCTGCCGTACTGTCTGGGAATGTCATGTATGTGAGTGCACTTGCACAGACTTCTTCTATGTTAATTTTTCCCTGCACGTCACCTGACACAGGCGCCTCACCTGTGGGCATCTGCGCAGATTGAGGAGCAAATGCTGACAAAAAGAATACAACACAGCCCGCAAGCACCAATGCAATGATGCCAATTATTTCTTTTGTATAGGTATTCATGATGCACATTATACCATATTGTCTACACATGTATAGGTAGAGATTCAAGAAAACAACCCACGCACTCGTGGGTTGTTGTACTCATTTTTTAATCTTACGCACTCGGCGTGCCAGCCTATGTGCCTCATCGCGAATACGATACGTGATCATCTCACTCACTCGTCGCTGTACATGATCACGAGTAATCACTACTCCTTCACGCCTACGAAATATAATGGGGCCGTCCGTTGTAAGGACATGCACCGCCATATAGACAGGATCAGTCTTTGCAAACGTCTCTTGTAGTATTGCAACCAATGAATCTGTACGGACACTGAGTACCCCAAATGAACTCTGTAGCTGGATAGTAAGAATGGTCTCCATACGCATCCCACACCTCCTTTCTATCCCGACAGTAGCACATCAACTTCCGCACGTACACTAGAGACGTGGAGTACTGTGTCGCTATTCATACACCATAACAATGCGTGGCTCGCCATCTCCATAAAAGTTCTCGTGGAGAGATTCTTCAGTGAAACCAACGGATTTGAACACTTGCATAGATGCATGTAGCGGATGCACAGCCAAATCAATCCTAGGAACTGCCTGCATTTCTTCTACAAATTTACCGAGCACAGCAGATTCCACCCCGACACCTCGCTGCTCTGGCAACACAACGACACCATGCACGCGAACATGCTCTGCTGACTTATGCTGCACAGCAAGATAGCCGACTACTTTACGTGCCACACGAATAAGCCATACGGTATGTGTACCGAGGTACTGCACCCACTTCTCCTCACGCAACAAGGGGGCATGCATTTCTCCAGTAGATCCCGCCGTTTCAATCGCGACCAATTTCTTGACGTCTTTCTCGGTCGCTTCCGTAAGTGTAACTTTGGGCTTAGCCGCTGCGCTTGATTCTTCCATAGTTACAGTATACGAAACCTTCAGATCCGAGCGCAATCAAAAAATCCCCGGCACGTATCCCGCCGGGGATTTTGGATGTACACCCTCTACGGTCTAGCGCTTCCACACATACAACCCAAATTTCCACACAAACTTTGCAACTACAATGAGGATCAAGAGATACGAGAGGTACACCAGAACAGAGGCAATAAATTGCAAAAGACTGAGCGTGGCAATCTGAGCTGATCGATTTATTGAATCGATAAACATCTTTGTTGCCTGATGCCACGAATCCGAAAGCTCCGTAGTATTTATAAACAACTTTTCTGTTATCGAAACGTGGAAATACGTATAGGACAGCCTGTCCAACTGCTCCGCCTTTGCGCGGGATAGATACTCCAGCTGTTGATTAATGTTGATACGCTCCTGAGTCAGACGCTCAATGAGAGCAACCTTGCTCGTAATAATAGCTGCTAAGCTCTCTGCGTTTTGTGTCTTTGTCGCCAGTGAGGTGATTTCGTCATACGCAAGAAGTGCCGTCTCAAGCGTCTCATCTATAGATGCGCGCTTCTTTTCAAGAATGTCGGTCTGATTGGTGAAGTCGTCTAGCTGCGCCTTGATCGTGTAGGTATTCTCAGACAACACTGAGGGGTCTAGGGCTTCTATCTGCTTCAAAATTTCAGAAACATATGCGTGCTCCACCTTAAAGGTATATGAGCAATATTGAGTTGACTCATGTGCATTTTCAAAGATGACGTAGGAAAGTCCCTTAAGAGCCGATACAGCGTCACAGGCTGCCTCCAGCTTTGCCGTTTCAATGGAAGCGTTGTAGTCAGTCACTTCAAACTGTTCAGCTGTGTTACCTGTTGTTCCTACTGGATACGGCGTGGGCATGCCTGGATAGGCGACAGTGTCAGAGAGAGCGACATTACGTGCGGAGAGGACGGGCGCACCCATCCCTGCCCCACCCTTCATGCCATAACTCACACCTTCACTCGTCACAGACAGTCCACTGACACCCGACATAGGTAGAGAAAACGACCCTTTTGAGCGAGCCGTGTTGAGCGAGGCCAGTACAATGGATAGCACAAAGATAGCAACTGCAAGCAACGCAATAAAACCAAGAATCTTTCCAAAAAACTTTGGCGTGAGTAGCTGCAATATATTTTGAACAGACAAAGGCTCAGTGCTCGTTACAGCTGAAGTCGATGGTGGTGTGGATTTTGTGATTCGTGGCATATGTGTGCACATTCTACAGCAGATATAACTGACAACGTGCATCGCTGTGACATTCCTGTAGACAACACCCTTCCACTGTACACACTAGATCAAGCGTGGGCTGCCTGCTGTATAGCTGCAATATCCAACTTCTTCATATGCATAACAGCCTTCATCACCCTGTCACCAACAGCCATGTCCCTGTCCTGCATATATGTTGTGAGAACCGCAGGAACTATTTGCCATGAAAATCCGTACTTATCTTTGAGCCACCCACACTGCTCTGCATCTGGTACTGCACTCAAACCAGACCATATCCTATCTATCTGCTCTTGTGTGTCGCAGGTCACCAAAAAGGACATCGCACCAGTTGGAGCAAACTTGTGGTCAATGCCACTATCCATCACCATGAACTGCTCGCCGAGAATTTCGAATTCAGCATGATTGATCTGACCTTCTTTACCTGCATGATTGCGAGCACCATAGCGATAAATCTCGCCTACTTTTCCCTCACCAAAAACAGAGACATAGTGGTGCATTGCCTCCTCTGCCTTGCCCGTGTTCGGTCCATGGAACATGAGAAACGGAGTAAAAGTGTGAGTGATAGTGTCCGTATCAAACGGGACATTAAGTTGCCAAGACAATCCGTACTTGTCATTGAGCCACGCATACTTCTTACTAAATCCATACACTCCAAGCGGCATAAGCGCAGTGCCGCCTTCCATAAGTTTTGCGTAAAACACATCTATCTCAGCAATCGTTTTGATCTGCACAGACAGAGATGTTGAGGGAGTGAAACTAAAATATGGGCCCCCATCTATTGCCATGAGTTGATACCCATCGAGCTCAAATATTGCTGTGAGCACTTTACCTTCCTGCCCTGCCATTGGACCCTCGAGTGGGCCGTCAGGATACCTGCGCACAGATCGCACCTGAGAGTTTGGAAAGAGTGACGTGTAAAACAGGTATGCGTCCTCAGCGTTATTGTTGTACCAAAGAAATGGCGTTATGCGTTGCATGGTGAAAGCGTATTACAAACGGAGCGACAGTTCCGTGTATTTTTTAAAACTATCAATGATAGACTGCCACCCGTCGCGCTGCATCTCTCGTGGATTCTCATCTTCCATTTCAAACGTCTCGGTGACACGCACTCCATCGTGCACTTCCTCAAAACTCACGCTCACCTCCCGACCATCATCCATTCTATACACCAGCTTCCTGTGCGGATCCACAAGAGTATACATTCCAGTAAAATCAAACCCCGCACTTCCATCCTTAGCCTGCATTCTTGTAAGAAATGCTCCGCCGACTCGTAAGTCATTTTCCGCTTGTGACGCTTCCCAGTCAGCCGATGCGAATGCCCACTTGGTTATATGCACAGGATCTGTCCAACACTCCCAAACAGCAGCAAGTGGAGCTTGCACAACCACTTCAACACTAATGCATTTTGCATTGTCCATGATGTGAAGTATACGCCACACAGCGATTGCTCCTAACTGCTCCACATATAGACAGTATGAAAATTTCATGTTTAAATGCTTTCGGACAATCTATGGAGGTCATGTGAGCAATCTCGTACTTGTATACTTCTCTATCTTCCTCGGATTTCTCGCAATACTGATTGTGTTTCGACTACTACAGGACAGAGTCGAGCAACGGCCACGGTACACATTTGATGAACTACGTTCACTGTTTGCGACCAGTGACACCGTTGCACATGAAGACAAAGCGCTCGCCAGAGCTCTGCACCTCATATCAAACACCACCCACGCCACACTGCTTATTGACCCAATTGAAAGCGTGCGAGCGCAATACATCCAAGCACAGGTCTCTAAAGGTCTTGTGGACGCAGCTACTATAGAAAATAAGATGCGCAAGCCCCTCACCATCACCCGTACTAATGCGGAAATCGAGGCGGTGACACATGGAGGCAAGCATTCACGCACCCACTTCACCACAGAAGAGCTTGGCATTCTCCAAGGACTAATGGAGAGAATCAAGTGCCACGCACAAACAATAGCCCGATAATGCACAACCGCCGCCGCGAATTCGAGGCGGCGGTTTCTCATACAGCCCTCTTGGCAATGCGCACGTTTTTACACGGAAACACATCAATCACTTGATTGTCACTGGTGACACCTTGTTCAACGAGAACAACTCTATCAATCACATGCTGCATCCCCATCCGAAACTCTCGATCGCCAACTGTAGTGACATGCGGCCTATACCCCGCTCCTATCCACAACATATCTGAAGGCTCCGCACCGACCTGCACAAGGTATCGAAAGATTTGGGTGTGCAAGAGCGAGAGCTGATCGTTATGAACAAGCGTATGCACAGGTATATTTCTATACACACCGAATTGCGTAGATTTCTCGGACTCTATTAGGATAGACTCAAAACCACTCATGTGGCTGCGTAACCAGTCCGTAAAGCCAAGCAAGACATCGTCACTCGCAAATCCAAACCACCGCATCAGCGTACAATGAAGTGGCATTTCGCCTCCGCGATACACAGTGCCAATCGGCATGCGATCGATAGGTAACACCAACAGAAACTGCCTCACTAACTCCTCCTATCGTAACTGTCGGGAGTATACGCTAACTTCTCAGTTTGTACACTGCCTTGCCACCAGCAATTAGGCATCAGGCGTCACAGGCAAACCAACGCGCAGCCACCCCTCTATACCTCCCTCAATATTGAGGGAGGTATGTCCATATCTGCGCAAGAGCGCAGTAGCGGTAGCGCTGCGTCTTCCGCTGCGACACATAGTGAGTATTTGGCGATTACAATCAATATCATCCACGTGAGACACAAGCTCCTCGAGAGGTATATTCACAGCAGCACTCACATGACTCTCCGCATACTCGGCCCGAGATCTCACATCGATGCAGACGGCATGCCCAGTATTGAGCAGCTCATATGCCTGCTGTGGCGTAACGCTAGGTGTCGTTTGAAAAAATGAAAACATATCGATACGCTACCACAGCACTTAGACCACGGAAACAGTACCATTAAGACCCCAAATCGAGCGTCTCATCAATACGTATCTGCGACACAAAGTCTGGCACGTGACTCACCAATATCATCGCGCCTTCATACTGGTCGAGCGCCTGCGCAATAATAGGCAAATGTCTAAAGTTTATATGATTCGTCGGCTCATCGAGTATGAGAAAACCTGGTCGCTCTAGTACTAGCTGAGCAAAAGCGACTAGGCCTTTCTGACCCTCTGACAGACTTCCAATCTTGGTATACATCACCTCTCCAGTGAGCAGAAAGCCCGCTGCAACACTACGCACAAATTGTTCCTCCTTTCGCTCAGAGACCCGCATGAGTGAATCGAGAACATTTTCTTCGAAGTTAAGTGTTGAAAAATCTTGCCTATAGTAGCCAACACGCACACCCTCTGCAATGGTGACGCCATGCGCCTTACCATTCGCAATAGATTCGAGCAGAGTCGTCTTGCCTATACCGTTCGGACCCTTAAGTAAGAGGTGCGAGCGCTTACGCAGCGCAATTGATGCCTTACGTTCGGTCGGCTTTCCTTTCTTGCCCATCACCGTAAATGACGTCACTTGTACCAAATCTCCAGGCACGTCATTCTGTGCGGGAATGGTAAATGGACGGATGGTCTTATCCTCCTTCCTCACATCCACCTTCTCTTCCTCAAGCTCTTCTGCCTTCTCACGCATGCGCTTTGCAACCAATCGCATTTGACCTCCTTTGTGTGCAAAAAAGTTAGCCTTGTCTTTATTCTCCTGTATCTCCTTTGCCAGCTGGGCGTTCTTACGATTCTCCTTCTCAATACGTGCTGCAATATCCTTTACTACGTCATGGTAGTTGCCTGTATATTGCTCAACCTTTAGTGTGCGCGCGTCGAGATACAAAACACCATCACTAAATGCATTGAGAAACTCTGCATCGTGTGAGATCACCATCACTGATTTGTCATACTTCACCAAAAAATCTGTCAGGTGTTCGATGCCCGCCTTGTCGAGATTGTTCGTTGGCTCATCAAGAAGTAGTAGATCAGGATTTTGAATAAGCGCAGACGCGAGTAATAAGCGCGCCTGCTGCCCACCAGAAAATGTGCGCATGACGCGATCATGCACTTTTTCATGTCCACGCAAATGGACTACCTCAAGGACCTCATCAATGCGAGGATCAATATCGTAGACCGGCTTCGTGAAGCACGCTTGAAAAAACGCACGCACTGTGAGGTCGAGTTGATCGCGAGGTATTACCTGTCGAGAAAGCGCTATGGTAAGTCCGTGATTAACGAGTACACGTCCTTCTTCGGGTTTTTGCTGTTTAGTAATGAGAGAAAAAATGGTACTTTTTCCCGCACCATTCTGACCCATGATAGTTATCTTGGAACCACGGCGCACACTAAAAGACACCTCCTCTAGGATAGGTTTGTTGTGTCCGTACTCAAACGAAACATCCTCAAATGAAAGTATGGTGTCAGCTTTTGCCATAGTTATCTAAGAAATACACACGGAAGAGCCATTGCGCGACTCCGACTTCTCTACATCAATTAGGAAATTTTACTATTTCGAGGCAACCACTCAAACACTTTTTTGCGATGGAGATCAAGAGACCAGCGATCACCGTTCTTGAAAAGCTGCGCATGCGTTTCCTGAAACTTCTTGAGAAGAGACATGCTTGCACGCGGATAATCCACCGGCAAATTGCTGTTATAGAAATCCAAAAACTCCGCAATTGAAATTGGGAGAAGTGCCGGATTAATAGGTTTCGGTGCTTTTGCTACTTTTAACATGTTTGAAGAATACCACAAATTACAACATAAATCAAGGATATTCAAAGAGCGTTCAAATATGGCTTCAAGCATCATAACGCTATATACAGACTGCGCTTAGGACCTTCTCTTATTGATGTGTGGCCGCTGATATACTGTATCTATGTATAGAGCAGCTTCGAGGGGTTTTACATTGATCGAACTTCTAACCGTGATCGCTATAATAGGCTTACTGGCCACCGTCGTGATGACCGCACTCCAGCCTGCACGGGAATCTGCGCGACTTGCAGCGGGCAAAGTTTTCTCAAGACACAACTCTGTTGCCACGTATGACAATTCATTGGGCTCATGGAATTTCGACGAGACGCACCCGACACTGGCCCTGGATAGTTCACCCAATAATCTCAACCTTGTTCTAAGTGGAACAGTTTCGCGCATTGCACCAGGCCCTCACACCGCTCAAGCCATGCAGTGCACCAACACTGTGGGCAGCATGCTGCAGGCTGAGCGAACACTACAAACATCGTCTAATAGTTGGACAATAATGGCATGGATGATGCCACAAGGTTTTACTAATCAAAATTGGTTCCTTACCCTCAGTGTCGTATTAACCGACTACTTTGGTTTTTATGTAGACGCAAGCGGTTTTCATCTTGCATACGGTGGCACTACACCACTCAATGACACCAAGGCACGTGCACTCAATAAATGGCATCACGTCGCGGCTACGTACAACGCCAATACTAGTGTGGGCGTCTTGTATATCGATGGAGTACAGGTGGCACGCACCACTGAAAGCGCTCCAAACTTACAAGGGACCACAGTGCGTGTCTGCGGTGTGCCATCTTATCCTGGACACCAAACGAATGGACGCGTCGACGATGTTCGAGTGACGACACAGGCGCTTTTTGCACATGAGATTATGCAGGAGTACGTCCGAGGCCTAGCAGCCCACTCCGAACCCGACACCCACTTGTCACTGACAAACACAATGATCGAGTAACATATTGCGTCGCTCACATACAAATGACCCCGCCAGTAAGGCGGGGTCATTTTTCAATATCACTAAGACAATCAGACTACACGAAGGTCAGCGCCATTCCCTTTTTGCCAGCACGGCCAGTGCGACCAATGCGGTGAATATAGTCTTCGCGCGTCGCAGGGAGCTCGTAGTTAATGACGTGACTCACACCCTTCACATCAATGCCACGAGCAGCAACGTCAGTTGCTACCAATACCTGCACATGCCCGAGTTTAAACTGTGACAACGCGCGCTCACGAGCATTTTGTCGCTTGTCGCCATGAATAGAGTCTGCCTTAATGCCTGCCTTCATAAGCGCAACACTGAGCTTTTCAACACCGTGCTTTGTGCGGCCGAAGACAATCACCTTTTCAAAACCAGGCTGCTGCAAGAGATTCAAGAGCATTTGAAACTTATCAGCTCCATACGGCACCTTCACAATGTCCTGATCAATACTGGACGCATTGTCTTGCGTAACCACCTTAATACGCACCGGCTCACGCAAAAACTCATGGATGAGTTTTTCAATCTGTGGCGATAGTGTCGCAGAGAAAAAGAGAGTCTGTCGAGGCGTTGAGAGGAGTGCGAGAATAGTACGCATATCATTAATGAAGCCCATGTCGAGCATACGATCCGCCTCATCAAGTACCACCGCCTTAAAGGTGCTCAAATCAAGCACGCCTCGTTCGATGAGATCCTTCAAGCGTCCAGGTGTTCCAATGACCACCTGTGGCTTGCGACGCAAGTCCATGATCTGTGGTCGCATACTAGTGCCACCAACGCAGACCGTTGCGTAGAGCTGCAAACCGCGCACGAGACTTCTAAACTCCTCAGCAATCTGAGTTGAAAGCTCACGAGTCGGCACCATAATGAGCACGTGCTCGTTGCGATTAATCAGCAATCGATTAATGAGAGGCACGAGAAAAGCTCCGGTCTTTCCTGTACCAGTGTTGGCAATACCAACGACATCAGAGCCGCGAAGTACATGCGGAATAGCACGATCCTGAATCGGTGTCGGCTGCACAAATCCTTTCGCAGCAATATTTGCCTTGAGTCTTTCCTCGATAAGGAAGTCACTAAACTTGTGCTCAGGTACGAAGTGCTCTACCTGTTCAGTAATGACCGCTTTATTAATAAACGTTGCGTGATCTGAAAAAACGCCGCCGCGCATACCTCCGCCGCGTGGTCGCTGTTGAAAGCCTCCGCGTCTAGGTCCTCCTGTGCGAAAAGGTGCTCGATTACCTCCGCCACTTCTAAATGGTTTGTTATACATGTATACGATAAATTGTGCCTATAGTTAGGCACAATAGTGCCGAATACTGGCTGTAATAATGAATTCAATGCAAGGAGAGCGGACTCATGTCCTGCGTGGGGATTTGTAGCTAAAGTAGCTATCGCCAAACTGCCCTCTTTTGTGTACTTCTACTATACCATACCCCAAGCAAATTGTCACGACCCACACTCTCTATCGCGACCCATATAGATACACACTCACACGACCACAGCACGCGTGATAGTATCTTGAGGTGAAATACATCTACACCTTTCTTTTCTGTACACTTTCGCTCGCTGTGCTGTTTGCACTTTCATCGCTGAGGCCTACTGGCGACACGTCCAATATCCAGCCCTTTGAGTGCGCAAAGTGCAACGTGATTCTCATATCAGTAGATACACTCGGCGCAAAACACTTCACACCTGAAACAGCTCCACACATACACACGTGGGCAGATGAGGGAGCAATTTCATTTACACACGCGTATGCTCAAGCGCCCTGGACATTACCCTCACACGGCGCCATGTTAACGGGCCTGTATCCATGGGACCTTGGTCTCAGTCACTCACTCGACAAAATATCCGCCACCACAACCATGCTTGCTGAAACAATGAGCGACGCCGGAT
>JACCDV011219668.1_pt1 | contig 14738 bp, 17 predicted proteins | sample 7446131 | NCBI WGS metagenome assembly JACCDV01 (sample SAMN15323448, study PRJNA562643) | freshwater metagenome | isolation source: river surface water | place: USA:Blue River Watershed | collected 2017-08-17 | reverse complement strand
TAGGACCAGACCCTTCTTTTGGATATATATGGAGTGAGTATTATTACTTTTCTGGAAATCAAACTTTTAATGGAGATATAAATTCACCATGTAGTATAAGTTAAAAAATTATATTAATATGATTTTATTTAGATGTTAAATTTAATTTAAAAATAAAACAATATGCCAACATATATAATACATTACAATTCAGGAGATTCACATGGACCTTTTAATATTTTCCTTTCAGGGAGTTATGGATTAAGTCCATATGCTTCTAATGTAACTAGACAACAACTAGAAGGAGGGTATTCTGTAGTAGTACCATCTAATGTTAATTCATCATCGGTTGAAGTGTTTGATATGTCTGTTGGTTGTACTGGGTTTGAGATTTTACCTTTCCCTTCTCCATCTCCATCTACAACACCATCTATTAGTATATCTCCTAGTATAACCCCATCTATTAGTATATCTCCTAGTATAACTCCTAGTTTAACAACTACACCATCAATTACTCCTAGTGTAACCCCACCTCCTTCAATTTCACCTTCAGCAACTCCAAGCATAACTCCAAGTAGTACACCTGGGGTATCACCATCACCAACACCATCTATTAGTATATCTAGAACACCATCAGCAACACCCCCACCACCTCCAAGTACATTATGGTTAGGGCGAGGAGAGCAATTTCCTACTCAAGATTATTTAGCTTGTAATGTAAAAAATATAAGTACAGCTTATTATACTCTATATAATTATATAAGTGTAACTGATGTTATATTTACTGATCCTGGGTTGACTGTTCCTCTTACAGCTGTAACTAATAATGGATGGTTAGCTCTAAACTACTATGGAGTTTCATACAGTTGGGTTGTTGTTAGATTAAATAGTTCAGGAGTAGTTCAAGAAATTTCTTCTAATTCTTGCACCTCATAAAAAACCTAAAATAATAAAAACATGCCAGGACCACCACCAAATTTTAATATTTCATTTCAAAATGAAGTAACTATATACCAGCAAAATGTGATATGTCATGTTAAGGATAATGAATTTAATTTATCTTATAACCCAACATTATTACAAAGCAACTTATTTAAAGGAACCAGTTTTACTTCTCAGTCTATGGCTACACCATTACCTGAGGTAAAAGATTTTGCTACTAGTTCATATTTTGAACCTTATGTAACAACTATAGGTTTATATAATGAAGAAAATACTTTATTAGCTGTAGCTAAATTAGCTCAACCAATACCTATATCTCAAAACACAGATATGACGTTTGTGATTAGATACGATAAATAATATAAAATAAATTGTTATGACTAAATGGATGTATGGGGAAGACTTTAACCCCGAAGATTACACAGGTTTTATTTACAAAATTACAAACCTAACAAATGGAAAATTCTATATTGGAAAGAAATCATTCTTCCATAATACTAATGTTAAATTAGGTAAAAAAGAATTAGCCGCTCTTCCTGTTACTCGAGGAAAAAAACCTACTAAAAAACTAGTTACTAAAGAAAGTGACTGGAGGACTTATTGGGGTTCAAATAAAGAGTTGATTAATGATGTTAAAGAATTAGGAGAAGATTGTTTTGAATGTATCATTTTAAAACTATGTACAACTAAAAAACAACTTACTTATTTTGAAGTTCATTATCAATGCACTCATGATTGTTTATTAGGAGCCAATTCATACAATGATAACATCCTAGGTAAATTTTTCTATCGAGATTTCATATAAACCAGCTTGCCCCCCTCAGAAATTTTTATTACCTTCACCCTACAGAGGTTTTAAAACATAAAATGATATGAACGAAGAGGGAATAAGGGAAAAAATGTTGGTAACGTTAATAGAATCGGTATTAGGAAAGGGACGTTCTACGGCCCGTAGTAATGCTGCTTTTAATTGCCCGTTTTGCCATCACTCTAAGCCAAAATTAGAGATCCAAACACATACAAACGAGAAGAAAGAAAACCCATGGCATTGTTGGGTTTGTGGAGAGAAAGGTAAAACCCTATCTTCATTGTTTAAAAAAATAAAGGCACCTAGTCATAAAATTCAAGAATTATATTCCTTAATAAAACCGGGTACTAAACAAGAGATTATTGTTAATGAATTATCTCTACCTAAGGAATTTATTCCCCTTTCTAACATATCCTTTTTAGATAATATTACTGGGATTGAGGCTAAGCATGCTATTAAATTTTTAAAACAACGTAATATTACGGATAATGATATATTAAAATACAACATTGGATTTTGCCCCAAAGGACCCTTCGCCCATCGTATAATAGTTCCCTCATTTGATTCACTAGGATCCCTTAATTATTTCAGCACTAGAACATATCGTTCTGATGAACCCCAAAAATATAAGAACCCCCCAGCTGGGAGAAATATAATAGGGTGGGAGTATTATATTAATTGGAATGTTCCTCTTATTTTAGTTGAAGGTATATTTGATGCTTTAACCATTAAACGTAACGTTATACCATTATTTGGTAAAAACATTTCAGAAGAACTAATGAAAAAAATAGTTGGTTCTCAAGTACAAAAAATATACATTGCTTTAGATAATGATGCTTTAAAAGATGCAATTAAACATTGTGAAAAATTATTATCATATGGTAAAGAAGTATATTTAGTTGAATTAGATGGTAAAGATGCTAATGAAATTGGGTTCGAACATTTCTTAGATATAATTGAACAAACTCAACCTCTTACATTTTCAACCCTTATAAATAAAAAAATAGAACTTATATGATAGATAAAAACGTAAACATTATTAAAGACCCTAAAATTAAACGCATTGTAGAATATAGTGCCGATAATAAACAAATTAATATATTAGATCAACGTTTCTACAGACGTAACGAAAAATATTACCCTTCTGTATCTAGTATTCTTAATTATTTTCCTAAGAATCAATTTTTCCATGCTTGGTTAAAAGATGTAGGACATAATTCCGATATTATTGCTTCTAAAGCAGCAGCTGAAGGGACTCAAGTACATAATGCTATTGATGATTTTTTAAATGGAACAGAAATTAATTGGTTAGACGAATGGGGTAATGCTAAATATTCTCTTGACGTTTGGAAAATGATTTTAAAATTTGCTGATTTTTGGAACACCCATAAACCTGAATTAGTAGCAACAGAATATCATTTATTTTCAGATGAATATCAATTTGCTGGTACAACGGATATTATATGTAGATTAAATGGTCAATTATGGTTATTAGATAATAAAACTTCTAATTCATTGCATACATCATATGATTTACAACTAGCTTCATATGCTAAAGCATGGAATGAAACCCATAATGAGAAAATTGAACGAACAGGTATTTTGTGGTTAAAAGCTGCTACTCGTGGTGAAGATAAAAGTGGTAAGAAAATCCAAGGTAAAGGATGGCAATTAAAAGAAATAGATAATATAGAACATAATTTTGAAATGTTTCTTAAAATCTACGATATATACAAGCTTGAAAACCCTGATGCAAAACCTGCAACCGAAACATTACCAACAACTTGTAAAATAGAACAAAATTTGTAAATATTTATATGTAGAATATACTACTAAATAAATGAAAAAAAACGGACATATTTCTGATCATATGAGTTTAGATGCCATAGCTAAAAAACATGGTGTTAAAGATAGTGAACTTCGATCTGAACTTAAGAAAGGAATCAAAGTAGAGAAAGAGCATACTAGCAGTAATACAAAAGCTGCTAGAATTGCTCTTGATCATTTATTCGAGGATCCAAAATACTATACTAAATTAAATAAGATTGGTTTAGAAGAAAATAAATCTTCACTTAGTAAAGACTTAGTTAGAGAATTTATGAAACATGTTACTAATGAACTTGATTTAGATAGTTTACCTAAAATAACATTATCAAATAATTCACAAGATGCTGTTAATATGAGATCTTGGGGAGGATATAGACCCGGAGATAAATCAATCAATATAACAATAGCTAAAAGACACCCAGCAGATATATTCAGAACATTAGCTCATGAATTAGTTCATTATAAACAAGATATAGATGGACGTTTAAAACCTGGAGATGGTAAAACCGGTAGTGATATAGAAAATGAAGCTAATTCTAAAGCCGCTGTTATAATGCGTAATTTTGCTCAAGCTAAACCTAGTTTATTTGAACATTTAATTACTGAATTAGGTAATGATTTGAGTGCTGCTTTACCTTTTGAATATATAGGAGGTAAATACAATGAATATAAATTCCAAACAAAAAATAATAGTTACACTGTGGCCTTCAAACCAGACGGAGAAAGCACATATGAAAGAGTATATCATACAACAAATAGACCTTTAGGTACTAATTATGATGATACTCAAGAAGGAAAACCAATTCAAATTAATGCTACTGTAATGGCTATTACTTTAGATTTTATGAAACGTAATCCTGATTTCTCTATGATTTATATAGTACCTTTAGATTCTAGACGTTTTAATATAGTATATAAATTTATTCAAAATAACTTACCAAAACAGTACTCATTCCAAGCAGAATCTAATGGAGGTGAAAATATATTAGTAATATATAATAGCTCTAATCCACCTGAAGAATATAAAAAATAAAATTAAAAGTTATGAAAGAGACAACTCTCAAAAAACAATTTACAGAACGTGATTTACAACGCGTCAGAAATTTAGTGCAAAAACGAGGAGGTGAAAAAACAATAACCTCTGTTGGATATAGTGAAGCAGATCAAATTCACGAAGAAGGAGATGTATGGGAAGAAAATGGACGTAAATGGACTATAAAAAATGGTATAAAACGTAATATTAGAAAAACTAATGCTGTTGGTACTCCACTATTATGTCCTAAATGTTCTAAATCTATGAACCATGAATTCGATATTAAAATGTATGGTATTCATCAAATGTGTTTGCATTGTGTTACTGAAATGGAAAGCGAGTTAAAAATGAATGGTACCTATGAAGAATATGAACGAAATATGATTAATGGTAATATTAATTATGTTGTTGATAATCTTACTAATAGTTTGGATCAAATGTTAGATGATATGATAAATGATTCCTATGTTATGGAAGATGGAACTATTCAAAGTTGGACCGGTAATGGTATAAATAAAATTGAAATAAGACAAGATATATTGGATAAACTTCAAAAACTTAAAGAATTAGCTAACCCTTAAATATTTATAATAATATAATTAACACTTTATTCATGGATTCTAATCTTTGGTCAGTATTAGTTACTGCTGTAACTGTTTTGGGAGGCACATCTGCTTTTCGTTATTATGAAAAACGAGCAACTCATAGAGAAAGAGATGAAGATTTTATTCGTCATGATTGTAAAAATAGAATAGCTAAACTAGAAGCTCTTCTAGAAACAGCATCTCAAGAAAAAGATGATTTACGTAAAATAGTATTAGAATTAACTAAAGAAGTAGCTGAACTTAGAGTTAAAGTAAAATTTTTAGAAAATAATAACACATGATTAAATTATCTCAATTATTACTTAACGAAGGCAAAATAGAATACCCCTCAGACCATCAACCAGGAATGCGAGTAACAAAAGGCGGATCAATGTGCGCTAATTGTGAATATTGGGTTGAAAAAGGTAATTTATGTAATAACAAATATTGGCTTCAATGGCATGATGGTGACGCTAAGATTCCTGCTCCTGCAGATGAATACTGTTGTAACTGGTGGCATTCAAAATAATTAAAACTATGTTTAAACTAGAAGATATACTCAACCCAGATTGCGGGTGTAATGGTCCTCAACTTATTAAAGAAGTTCAGGATCTTTCCCTATCCGAAGGATTACAATACCATATTATTAATGGATTACCATTATTTGAGAACACCTATCGCCCCTTATCAGAACAATATTTTTCTTTATTTAGAGAAGCCCGAGATTTATTTAATCAAGGATTAATTTCTTTAAATGAATCTGATGTAGAATTAATAGAATCTAATATTGGTAATTATGGAATTTATAAAGGTATTAAAGTACCTCTTGACTATCCTATATCATTAGATGAATTAATTGATCTATATGAATCACAAGAAATAGATGAAGCTGAATTTAAAGGTAAAAAAGTATCTATAGGTAAACCCAAACGTGGTGGGTCTAAAAAATTCTATGTTTATGTTAAAGATGGTGATAAAGTCAAAAAAGTATCATTTGGTGACACCACAGGCCTATCAGCTAAACTAAATAATCCAAAAGCTAGACAAGCATTTGCTGCTAGACATGATTGTAAAAATAAAAAAGATAGAACAAAAGCCTCTTATTGGTCTTGCCGTTTACCTCGTTATGCTAAATTATTAGGATTTAAAACAACATTTAGCGGATATTGGTAAAAATTAAAATAATTTAATGATACACCCATACACAAACCTAGAAATTACAGAAGAACACATTATACGTGAATTCACCACAGAAACAGATATTATCAATTTCATGTGGCATCGTGATAATGAAAATAGAATAGTTGAAGCTCTTCACCCTACAGATTGGCAATTACAATTGGATAATGAATTACCAACATCGCTAGATAAACCAATATTTATACCAAGACACCACTATCATCGAGTTATAAAAGGTAATGGAAATTTACGCGTTAAAATACAAAAACTAATATAATGAGCAACATAAAAAACACAAAATTGCTATCTGAAGATGCTAATCAAAATGCTGAAAGACAAGTAGCAGTAGTATTTCAAGAAATTCTAAATTCGTTTCCTGATTACTTTAATACACCAATAGAAAAATCAAAACTTAAATTAGCTATATCAACTGCTTTTGTAGATTTAGCTGCTGGTCGTATGCAAGGAAATGTAGATGAAAATCTAAATCCTAATTATGTATCTAATGTTTGGGCTAAACCGCCTGTTGGTGATACTTTAGGAGCTACTATTTATAAAGATGGTAAAGGTGGATATATTGTATCTTTAGAATTATATAGAACTCGTGGTCGTGGTATGGCTCAAATTAGAGACCTGGCACTTTCCACAGCTGCTGTACCTTTAGAACAATTTACTTCTGATTATGTTATTGATCGACTTAGTGATCGAGTAAATATTGATCAAGATTGGACTACAGTTATAGATCAATTAGTTAATGATGTTAATAATAAAGTAGATGAAAAATCATCTTTAAGAGAACGAATTAAAGATATGATTCGTGAAGAACTTATGGGTGATAATGATGAGAGAGAGCTACGTCAAAAATATCTAATGATGTTAGACATGTATAAAAAAGCTCCTCAACATATTAAAGATGAATTAAAACCTAAAGTAGAAAAAGCTGCTGAAATGTTAGGTATTACTTTAGACCTAAATGAAGGTCCTGATGGTTTGTGGAAAAATATAAGAGATAAAAGAGAAAGAGGAGAAAAACCTGCATCTAAAGGAAGCAAAGCTTATAAAAAAGCAGTTGAAGCCGGAAAAAGAATTAATGCTCAAAAATAATATTTAATGAAACCTATACATAAATTTATACTCCATGTTATTCATAATTGGACAAATGAACTGAATGAGGCCTATGCCCCATCAGTTATAACCAAATTAATGGATAAATTTAGAGAAGAAGCAGATGATCTAAATATTGATATAACAGACGAACAATTAAAAGCTTATATTGAAAGATTTGATGTTTTACGAGGATCAGAAAAAATTAAAGAAAAGGATTTATTCAAATATAGTTTAGGTCAATTACAACGACTTGCTACATCATCCAAAGGAGCTGAAGCTCCTGAAGCTGTTAATATAACTCCTGATGTTGTTTATCATAACGATGATGACACTATTGTTATATGGAATGGTAATAAAGAAGATAATTGTGTAAATTATGGTAGGGGTGAAAAATGGTGTATAACTAGAGGCTCATGGTCTGGGCATAGATATAATGAATCTAGAAAAAACCCTACATTCTATTTAGCAAAAAATAATAACCTATCCGACTCAGATCCTTTAAGTTTTCTTGTTATTCAAGTAAGAGATACTAATTCTGATTCCGATAGATATGTTCTTCATAATAGAACTAATTACCCAAATTATCCTGATCCTATATCATATAATGAACTTTTAAATGATGCTCCTTGGTTAAGAGAAGTGCCTAATTTAAGAAATATACTTAAATATCAACCCTTCTCCTCAGAAGAGTTAATGACTACCAAATATAAAAACTCTCCAGCTGGTATTAGAGAATGGACTAGATTTCCATTTGAAACTAAAAAACAATATTTAACTGTTAGAAGTGAATATGGGCATAAATTATTTAGTGATATAAGTGATTCAACATTTATAAGTAAATATTTATCTAATTATCCTCAAATAGCTAATTTTGTAGCCATAACTCCTGGTGTAATAAAAGATATAAGTAAATTAAAAAATTTAGAATCATTTTCTAACGCTGATGTTAAGTCAATTGTAACTAACCTAAGAAACAAAGTTGATATAGATTATTTAACCACAGATGATTTATCATTCGATGTTAAAAAATTATTAACAAGATTTGATAAATGGAAACTACCATCTGATGAAAGGTTATATGTAACTAAAGATGGAAATGCTATTGTTAAATTAGAATTAGGAGATGATATTAGTATGGGTATATATACATCTGAAGATGATTACCCTAACATAAAATTAAATAAAAGAACATCAAAATATCTATCTGATTATCCTGAATTAGATAGAATACCATTTAAAAATTTAATTAAATTAGCTTCTGATGGTGTTATAAGTCAAGAACTTTTAGATCAAATCTTAGAAAATGCTAAAAGAGATCCTAATTCTGCTATTCAAATAAGAGATACAGATAATGGCCAAATTATAGTAGATTCAAATTCATTTGTTGCTTATAGAATGAATAATGGTGATTTAACCCAAATCCCATTTACAGACCCCGATGTAGTAGCTATATTTGATGAACAAGATGATAATGAAGGATTCCAAGACAATATAGTTAGTAACTTATTCTATGGAGATTCAAATCTACCATCTCAATTAGATAAAGACGGATTGATTTCTATATTAAATTCGATGCCATATTCTAAAAAAGAATTAGGCGGTACTAATGAAGTTATTCTTACTACCCCAGATGGAATATTTAAAGCCAAATCTTCACCCAACGATACTGAGATATTTATATCCCCAACAGCATATGGCCTTTATGGAGGGAGAAATTGGAGAGACAGAATATCTAATAGATATTTTACCTCAGACATGGTAGATGCCTATTTTGCTTATTTAAACAACCAAAACAAAACCATATCAGATGCTTTCTTAGTAAGTAATTTAACTCGATATGGGATGTCAACAGATTTAAAAAAATATATTTTAACTAGACCTAATATACCTTTAGGACAAGATAATATATTTCGTCCTGTATTATATAATGACGTTGTATATTTAATTAATACAGAAAACCCATCTCAAAGTAAAAAACTATCTGACAATTCAGGTAAATTAATTAAAGCTAATATAAACCCTACAGCCGCTAGACGTTTATTAAGATCTCAAGCTCCATCAACACCCGAAACTGAACCTACAACCGAACCAGGAGCTGAACCTGAAGTTGAACCTGCTGTAGCACAATTACAAGCATTAACGGCCCAAGCAGGAGAACGTAGAAGAGGAAGACCAGCTGGTGTTCCAAATGCTCCTCGTGCCCCTCAAGAAAGACAAAGAGGTGATATTAATGTACCAACTGAATTTGCTGATAGAGGTTTAGGTAATGGATTTACTAATTTACCTAGAAACGATTTTAGAAGATTAAATGTTGACGATGCCGTACGTGTACCTAGAGCTGGAGATAGAGGAGCGTCCGCTCGAGATAATTTATTAGATGGTTCTGCTAGAGTAACTAGTATTTTTAGTGTAGGACCAAGTAAAATTTACTTTATCGAAACCTTAAATACTCCTGAACCAGTAACAATAGCATCTATCAACATCCAACCAGGAAATAGAAATTATGTTATAGTTGGTAATAGAGCCTATTCTTTAAATTCACCACGTGACTTATTATCATTTTTACGAAATCGAAATCTAGCAGAAGGTTTGAGAACGTCAATGTTTAAATTACATTTACAAGAAAACCCTCATATGATAGATGAAATCAAAAATTTAAAAATTCCAATGCAAGAAAATATATCCCAAGATGCCAGTATAATCCATGCTATGATACAAACAGGTCAGGCTGCTGCTCAAAATTTTATTGATGATAATAATATAGATAGTAAAAAATTAATTCAAGTTATAAAACGATATAAAGATACCCCAAGAGAATATCTTATTAGAGATATAATAACTGGTAAACCATTTAATAATAAAGATTTTGAATTAAGTTTTAAAAAGAATTTTATCAAAAAATTACAAAACAATAACAATATGACTAGAGAAAATTTAAAATCTTATATTAGAGAAGCTATTAAAAAAAGATTAGCTGAAAATCAACCTGCACCTTCAAGAGAAACACCTGAAAGAGGAACTGAAACTATCCCTGATAGAGGTACTGAAGAAGAAAAAAAACGTCGTCGTATTGGAAACCCAAATGTTGATCCAAAACCAAAAGCGATGAACGAAAACGAACAGGAAATTATCAAACAAATTGTAGCACGATATAAATCTAAAAAATAATGGCTCGTTTATTAGAAGTAGAATACGAAAAAATATTTAAACCTGAAACCATGGCTGCCTTAAAAGGCAAATCAGGTGAATCACTACGTCAAATGTTAGGAGATAAAAATCTTCAACAAGCCATTCAAAGATCATCAGGTTTAATACCTGAATTAGTTGAAGCTGAAAATGGGTATCGTGATCAATTAGAATTTTTAGCTGCTGACATAGTAACACAAGCATACCCTATTATTGATTATGCTAATATAAAAATAGATGCTAAAATAGTATCTATGGGTGATCTTAAGATTCCTGAAGAAGAAGATGAAGAAGATCCTGCTAGTCCTGATTTTGGAGATGATGATCCTGAAAAATTAAAAGCAAAACGTCGTATTATAAACGGTATTACTCAAGGTGCTTCTATTAGAGGTTCATTTGCTTTTTTATTGTTTAGAGACTATTTAGATGCTATTGATGAAGATTTAGTAGCTAAATACAATGAAATATTAAAATTATCATTTGGTATTTATGATGATGAAAATGCTATAGCTATGTTGTTAGCTATGATTGCTCAAAAACAAAACATGCCTGGTGGTTCAAGTGAGATGGTTTATGATGACGATGCTGAACAATTTGTTATCAAGGCTAGAGCTATTTGTTTTCCTATGTTAGTACATGAAATTGTAAAAGGATTATATGAAATTGTTGGTACAGAAGGCTTTGGAGCCGATAAAGAAAAAAATCAAGCTATTGTTAATGCTGTTGATAAATTATCAAACGAACCTAGAGATTTTCAATATGGCAAATTTATATATGATTCCATTTCAGATATATATAATGACAGTAACATAAATGATCCTAGAGTTAGAGAATTATTGTTTACTGAAATATATAAACTTCCTGAAGATGAATTTATTGAATTTATAGAAAATGCTATTAATAGTGCTTTAACACCTGCTCAAAAGAAATGGGCTGCTGATACCATGAGAGATATTAAAGATGATCTTAGAAAAGATGATACTGGATTATCTGGATTATAATTAATATTTATAATAAAATATATCGATGGATACTTTTGATTTAAAACGATTCTTAACTGAAAATAAAATAACTCGTAATTCATTATTATTAGAGGAAGATAGTGCCCCTAGTTTTACTAACAAGGAAATGAAATTCTTTAATCCTAAAGAAGCAAAATTACATCAAGATAATTCTAATGGATACTATATTACTTATAAAGGACATAAGTATGAATTAGAAACTTATAATGAAGAGATAGAAGATACTTTCCCAGGAGCCCCAGGAGATTCATATGGGTTTGGAAAATTATTTCTTCATACTCCAAAAATACCTGGAGTCTATTGGGAATTTGATGCTGGTTTTGACTATGATGGTGATAGTTGGTTCGTAAACGATATAGGTGATTTTTTAAGAACCCACCAAGACCCAGTATGGGAAATAGACGCTGATTCTGAAGAAGTACCGGATGAAGAAGAATTTGATTTTGGTGATGATGATATATTAAATGAAATAGCAATAGTTACTGATTATCAATTCACTCCTGAACAAATTGATTTGTTAAAAAAATATGGAGTTAAACAATCTACTAGTGGTAGAGAATTATATATTCCACCATCTGTATATGATGCTTTACAACTACATGCTAGTAAATCTAATTTTAAACAAGATTTTATAAATACATTTGGTATAAAAGATCAATCTATGGCTTCTCAACTGCTAACAGCAATTAAAAAATCATTATCCGGGGGTAATAATGTAAAGATTAATGATAAAATATATTATGTTTTGAAAGGACATTTAACAAAAAATAATAATTTTAATTTTCCTAATCCTTTTCGAAAAAATCAATCTATAAAAGAAAATAAAAAAAATAAACATATGAATGAAATTAAAGGGGAAGAATTAACTCACGATATATTTACAATAGGTGGTACTTTAAAAAAGATAGAACAATTAATGGACTTCGGCAAAGACCAAGACCCAGAAATTGAAAAAGGATTAGAATTAGTAATCAATACATTAATCAATATCCAACATAAATTGGAAACTGAACAAAGAGATTTTGCTGATATGGGTGGTGCTAAGGAATTTTACCAAATGGAAAATATATTAAAAAATAGATAATGGAATTTAAAACCAAAAAAGAATTAGAAGACCACATCAGAGGTAGAGTACGTCAGATATTAGATAAAACTGATACTGCTGCTTATCAAGGTGACCCTAATTCACCAATGAATGTAATGTTGGCTCGTTTTCCTGAGTTAAGACAAACATTAGAAAAACTTTTAACATTCCAATTCAGATTATTTGTTGATGATATCCAATGGGTTGCTCCAAAACCAACAACATTTAAAATTATATTACCAAATAATCAATCCTTTACTTTAATTTGGAATACTAAAGATTTCTTAGCTAAAGTAGCAGGAATGAAATATGACATGCTTACGTTACAAGAACGTGAACGTGCTGTTAAAGCTGTATCTGAATTACTTCAATATGGTCCTATACATGCTAATTTATCACCTGAAGAATTAGCTCAACAAGAATTAACTCCGGCTAAAGGAGAAACAGCAGGACCTCCATCAATAGAAGATAATGAATTAAAATAATATTTGGCTCCCGCAGGGAGCCTTTTTATATTTAAACCCTAATTTTAACATTACGTTATGAATAAAAAGAAAAGATTATTTTTCGACATTGAAACCAGCCCAAATATTGGATTTTTCTGGTCTGCCGGATATAAATTAAATGTTCCCTATACTAATATAATTAAAGAAAGAGCTATTATATGTATTTGTTATAAATGGGAAGGTGAAGATAAAGTATATTCTTTAAATTGGGATAAAGACCAAAACGATAAAGAAATGCTAGAAAAATTTATAGTTGTAGCTAATGAAGCTCATGAATTAGTAGGCCATAATGGGGATAGATATGATTTGCCTTGGATTAGAACCAGATGTCTATTTCATGGCATTCCTTGTTTTCCAAATTATACTACAATCGATACATTAAAACAGTCTCGTTCTAAATTTAGATTTAATAGTAATCGTTTAGATTATATTGCCCAATATTTGGGTGTAGGAGAAAAATCTGAAACTGGAGGTTTTGATTTATGGAAAGATATTGTGTTAAACAATAGTAAAACAGCAATGAAAACTATGATCGATTACTGTAAAAATGATGTTGTCATTTTAGAGAAAGTATATCAACATATTGCTAATTATGTTCCTCACAAAACACATTATGGTGCTTTAATGACGGGAGAAAAAACCTGTTGCCCTGAGTGTGGATCCGAAAATCTAAGACATTCACAAACCCGCTATTCAGCTGCAGGAACTCCTAGAATCCAAATGCAATGTAATGATTGTCATAAATACCATACTGTAGCTAATAGAACATACGAGGCTATAATTGCTAAACAATTTGAAGGAAACGAATAGTATCAAATATTTATAGTAAAATATTTTATTATAGTGGACACATTTGACTTAAAACGTTTTCTAGTTGAAAATAAATTAACTCATAATTCTATTTTACTAGACGAAGCTGTTCAGATAGCAACAGACTACCAATTTAGCCCCGAACAATATGATGTATTAAAAAAATTTGGGTCTAAACTTCACATCAATGGCCGTGAACTTCTAATTCCTGCCAACGTATATGATGACTTAGGAAAACATGCTAGTAAATCTGATTTTAAACAAGCCTTTTATAAAACTGTAAAAAATATAGGGGGTGAAAGTATGATATCTCAAATACTAACAGCTTTAAAACAATCTCTATCCTCAGGAAATACTGCTAATGTAAATGGTAAAACATATTATGTTCTACAAGGAAAATTAACTAAAAATGGGAATTTTAATTTTCCTAATCCTTCTAGAACTGGTGGTGCTATAACCCAAACAAAGTTTAAAGACCCAGAACTAGAAGATACAGTAAATATACCTAGAAAAAATAAAAAATGGACCAAAGACGCTCTAGAACAAGAAGCGGCCAAATACAATACACCTGGTGAATTTTCTAAAACAAATCCTTCTACTTATACTCTATATAGAGTAGCAGTTAATAAAGGTCTAATCCCAGATAGATTTGAAAATAATAGAATATATAC
>JACCDV011019768.1_pt1 | contig 14740 bp, 21 predicted proteins | sample 7446131 | NCBI WGS metagenome assembly JACCDV01 (sample SAMN15323448, study PRJNA562643) | freshwater metagenome | isolation source: river surface water | place: USA:Blue River Watershed | collected 2017-08-17 | reverse complement strand
GGATGTAGGGGGAGGAGGGTATAGGAGGGGTGCACATAATTTTGAACAGGAAAAGTGGGGAGATAAGAAAGATAGTAAGTGTAAGGGTACACTGTTTCTGGCAAGAAGGTTTGGTTATAACAGAATTCCATTCAGTATTGCGTAATGCTTAATTTTGTTGTCTAATTATTATAATCTCTCAACTTGAATAATCCCTTTTCAGCGATAAGTACCGCCCCCATCCGTCCCAACAACCACAAACAACTCCACTAACACCTCAGTCCTCCCACTTTCACTCCTGTCCTCTCACTCTTTACTCTCAACTAAATCCAATGCTTTATTCTGCCATCTATAACTTATTTTATCGATGTCCTCAGTTCTCAATATTAAAATGAGAGGTGAGGTGGGTTTGATAAGGGGAGGGGTGCTAGCTCAAAAAAATGATGTAAGGTGTTCAAAAGAATATTTGTGATTAAAAGCCCATTTATAGAAAATAATCACAAGTTAATTCGAAATGATTTGAGGAAGAAGAGGGCAATTAAAGGTTAGAACAGCAAATTCATAGGATCAGCAAGCACATACTGTGGTCTTTAAGTTCTGGGAAGAAGGCAACATAAAAAGATTATTCCATTATATTTATTCATGCAAACTTGAAAAGACCCTCATTGTATAACACCAATGTCCCAGCCATTCCCCCAATTTTATTATCCTTCCTTAGACTCACCCCAATCCCAAACAATACAATCGTCTTCCCACTCATAACACGATAGAACTTGTATTTTATATCCTAATTTTTGAAACGATTATATGCTTCACACTTAATTTTTGTAGCTAACAAAAATAAAGCCCTCATTTTAATGCTCTCAGGCAGGGCAATGGGAAGGAGTTAGTTTGAAGTAAAAGGTTCTAATTTTGGTGGGCCACAGTGGTTAATATAATAGGGAAGGTAAATAATCAATGCTTAACAATATTCTTACCAGCCAGGCCAATAGAAGGGCTGCCATAAGAGAGGAAGGTAGGGTTGAATCTGCGATGCTGCTCTCTAGTCACCCTCCCCTCATTAGCGACCTCCCTCTACTACTTAACGTTTAACTGCTCACTCCTTCTATATTCATTGAGCTCATTCTACAAACTCCTATTCGCTATCATGTGCTCTTGCAGTCTATCTAGCTGTTACTAGTGCTTTCCATTGCTGTAGTACTTTTGCTAAGGGTTAGGCTCACTCCCCTCATTAGGACGATATATATTGAGATCATATTTTACCTAATATGTTACTGGGGTGATATTGTTAGAGGCTAAATGTTCCTTTTGAGCTCTCTATTTCTGGGCTCTAACCTGACTTAGCTGTTGCTAAAGCTGCTCAATCTCTCTCTATGTCTATTCCAACTACTGCCTATACGAATTAGGCTGATTTTGATTGAGGAGATCCTTTTGAACAATCCTGCCTGGTTGGGTTTATTGTCTTTTTAGGTTGCCCTCTACTTATAGACTCTTCTTTTCTTCGTATCTCTTGGTAAGAGTGGGTCCCTCAGTCCTAGCAGATTTGTCCTCAACCCTTGATTTCCTAACAACTTAGTGATAATTGGGCTATGGATTTTTACTCATCTTACTCAGTGCTTACATCCTCTTCCTTTCATCCTCCATATGCTGAAGCTGTTTCATTCTCTACAATCTCACAGCCTATTGCTCTTCGTAGTGCCTTTTGGCCAACTATTCCTTTGCTTTTATTTTATTCTTCACTCCCTTGCTGATGAGGGTGTTTGTTGAGGCTCCCTCTATGTCAGCCACGTTCAGACTACGAAAATATTCCCTATCCTTTATGGGCGATAAATTGTCTTGCCTGACTCCAGAGTTCATAATTTTCTGCTCAGCTATGGTCGAGTAATATCCAACTCTTTGAAAATGCTTTTTGTTGGTGGGCTAGAAGAACTCTTGTCCTTGAGGAAGTTATCCCAAATATTGGGGCTTACGATTTTTATATGCGCCGTCTGGCAAATAGCCCTGCTGGTAGTAGGGGTTGGCCCTGTAGTAAGAAGAGCCGTTGAAGTCGTTGAGCATTCAATAAAATTAAAAGCTTTATTATTGAGGCACCATTTTAATCTATTCAGTCCTCATTGATCGAGCCAATAAATTTATCATCCCAAATGAATTACAATGAGCTCACCTTCCACAAAGCCAACCCCTTCTACAAGCAGGACTTCATGCCAGATCGAGCCTGGTACAATCGCAAGGCCAAGGAGTACCCTTCCGAAATGCCCTCAGGCAAAGATTATTTCGTATAGAGTGGGAGGAAACATTTTGTTAATCGATTCAACCACTCTGAAATTGAGAACTCAAGCATCCTCAAAAGCCCATAGAGATACCCTTTTGAGAACAGAATAGCCTTAGACAAAACATACATGCGCAGTCTGCACACTATCGACATCTAGGGAGCATCAAGCAGCACGAGGATCAACCAGTCCATTAAGAATAAATACAAGGCCCAAGACTAGTTGGCGAGGAGATACAATCAATCTATGGATTTGAAGAGTAAGGAGATCACTGAATAGGAGAAGAGGAGGGAAGTGGCGTTGAGGCAATATCAATAGTACCAAGAGAGAGCCAATCGTAAGCAATCGCATCTATAAGATAGCAGCCTTACAGTCAAAAGTACCAACCCTGAGTAAAGATAAAAACCTTCTTTAAAGAAAGAATTAAGTGAGTAATACAAAAGATTCGTGATGCAAAACAGCAACAATAAATTCAGTAAAGACATTCCTCAACCCTACTAAATGCAGTCCTCATACCACTCCCAAATACAATCCCAATAAAGGCAGAATTATCAAACCATTCAGCCTGAATATAAACATTAGGTGAGCTATGATACGAACAACGCTAGGAGGCCAGACTCTACAGGTGGAAAGGGAGTGAGTGAAAAATCTGTGAACCCTGCTCCCACTCCTACCTCCCACTACAAATATCAGTTCAATGGAGAGAAGCTAAAGAATAATGAGTAATACCAGCGCATTATGAGATATGAGGACATGACAAGGCAAATCCTACAGAACCCAAAGGAACTTAGGAAGAACAATCCAACCAATCTATCGCTTTCTTTTAACCTGGCAGGGCAAAACATTGTTTCCAACTGATTATTATATTTTCGCCAACATGTGCTCAAGAAGGGATAAATATCAATGGTGGGCTTGCCTGATGAGTTCAAGCAAGATTGGAATGGAGACGTCGCTATTAGCTTTGAACAGTTGAGCCAACTCCCCTTTGAAGTGATCATACTTTTTCAGCTCCTGCCCTTGTTGGTCCCATTCCTTCACCACGTCCTTTATCCATTTCCAGCTTTTCTTGAGCTTCTTTGATATCTTCTACTCCCTTTATAATTCAGTTAGATAGCATTGACTCATCTGCAGAAAATGAGTGACGAAGTTGGACACCTTTTTAAACTCGCTTCGCAGATCCTCTTCCATTTTTTAAGCAGATTGTTACCTTCTGGAGTTGATATTGGAAGGATTTTTGGAATCCCTGCGATCACTATTTTTGGAGGGATGTCTTTTGTTGTTGGCATCCTTGAGAGTTTTGTTGTTAAGACTACTGAAGACGCCCCTTTCCTGCTTAGAGAGGGACTATCGTTTGGAGGAGTGGTGGCTTTTGGCTATGAGCATGTGTTTTAGGTCGGCTATCTGCTATGTATAATCTCTGAACTCCACGTTCTGCAGGTACTCGATCTTTTCCTGGGCGAGGATGAGCTCGTTCTTACACTGCTCGTAGGCCGCAGTCACTTACTCCTGAAAGTGCTTCATCTGCTGAATGAACACCTCCTTGTTCCGCAGCCGCTCCTCCAGAATCAAATTCTTCTCCTTCTCCCGCTTGAGGTCGAACTCCAGCAGCACTTAGTACTCTTGCTTGGATGATTCGCCCACTGATCTATTGATAGGATGCTCACCGATAGTCTAATCGTAATTCCTGCGTAAAGTCATCGTTATATACTATTATTGAGAATGAATAAGTAAAAGAGGCTGATTGTTTGATTTATACACTTTTAATAATTAAAGGATGCGTCCGTCCAAATGTACTTGTCTGAGGAAGTAGCTGCCAAGAAGGACCAATTCGCGGAGAAATTCTAATAATCAGAGGCCAACCAAAGCTAGCTCCAAGACAACCCACCCTAGCAACCTTCCACCGGCAGACCCATCCAGCTCATACAGATCAGGCCCAACGGAAAAATAGAAATTATGGAATAAGCAATCGATATAATTGCTTCCTGCGATCAGCCAGTTGGGTTCGTAAGTCTGGTGGGGAAGATGAGAACGGGAAAGAGCTGTCTGCTCAATAAGATATTGGGGGTTCCCAATGGGGTAAATGTTGATGCATATAGTTCAAGGTAGACCCCTCCACTTCCAGCTGCACCCAGGGCATTTGGATGTGGTCTGAACCATACTATAACAAACAATACAGCAATTACATGTTCTTCTTGGGTACGATTAGCTTAAAACAGACACTGAGGGCACAGACAGCCTCGAGAAGAATGCAGATAACGACCAAAAAATATTTACCCTCGCACTCCTCATATCGACCTACTTCATCTACAACAGTGTGGGCTCCATCAACGAGGCAGCCCTCTCTGAACTAGAAATGGTCACTGCCCTCTCCAAGTACATCACTGTTGGGGAGGCAGCCTATCAATCAGCCGACCATTAGCAAATCCATAAGTTCATGCCCAAATTTCTATGGCTCCTTCGGGATTTCATGCTGGAGATCCGCGATTAAAGAAAGAAGAAGATTTCACCTTCTCAGTATCTGTAGAACTGCCTTAATGACAACTCAACCAAATCCTCACAGTCCAACAAAATCAAAAAATCAATTATCACCTACTTCCCTCATCGCTAATGCCTAACCTTGGTGCAGCCAGTGGATGACTAAGATCAGCTTCAAAGGCTCAACCAGCTCCCAGACCATAGCTTAAGAAGGGAATTCATTGAGGGAATAAACAGTTTGAAGGCTATGATAATGAGCAACACTGGGCCAAAGCTCTATGAGGGTAAAGCTATTACGGGGGCTAATTTCTCTGTCATGATCAGTAGCTATGTACAAGCTTTCAACGAAGGAAAAGTTCCAAATATCAAAACAGCTTGGGAACAAATCGCTGAAGATTAAGGAGCCTTTGCATATAACAAAGCCTTATAGAAATTCGAAGAGATGGTCAATTAAAACTTGGGAGACGATGAGCCCAAAGGATAAGAAATACACAAAATTATTGCACACATTAGCTAATAAACAAAAAAATAGTATGAACACAACTCCTATAATAATAAACATCCAGAATATGAGCAAAAGCTGAAGAACTTCCTCAAAGAGAAGGAGGGGTAAATTCTATAGGAGAATAACAGGCTAAATGAAGAGAGGAATATATAGATTTTATTCAAGCATTCTCAAAAAATAAAGCAAAGGATTTAGTCCAACTACTATATGGCCAATAAAAGCAATCGATAGGAGCTTTAAACTGACATAAAATAGGTGACTACCAAGTATAATAAGGAGGCAAAAGGCCCAACCAAGGGAGAAGTGATTGCCTAGTTCATCACCACTCTTACACCCATGATTACCAGCATGAAGGCCGATAACTCCGAGGCAGAAGAAAAGATGAGGCAAGCCCAAAGGGAGCTGAATGAAGAAAGGAACCGAACAAAGCAGCTTCAAATCCAAATGTAAAGCAAGTAGCAGCAGATAAAATCTAACCAGAATGTAACCCAGATAGTAAATAAAAAGCCTCCAAGAAGCAAAGTTGATAAGCCAGATCGGGATCAAGGATGTTGTTCTGGAGGCAAATGCTAAATTATGTGATTTATTCATATTACAGATATCTGATGGGTATCACAATCACTAAGTTGCCGCAAGGACAATCATTGAGAAATTTATGTTATCTGGGTCCCTCTCCATGAACTGCTTAATAATACTCGATCCTTTCACCAAAAATTATTATTGCGAGCAAGGCCCATGGTCGACTGGGCACTTCTTGAACCCATCAAGCTCATAGAGCCTTTCATTCTTAATGATGAAAGCAATAAAGTGGGAGTTGCATTCTGACTGGACATTGGATTGCCCCTCTGCTACGGCTTATTTGTGCTAGTTCAAAATATCTTTGTTGTTTTTGAAAAGCTATCCTCTTGCTTGGGGATCAATATTCGAGCCATTCAGTTTAAACGTATCCAAGTATGAGCCAGGGACAATAATGTCGGGATGGGCTTAAGCAGCATTGATAATGATGTGGAATAAGGCGATGGTTCCACAGGCATTGCGCGCATACTGCTTCATGAAAAAGACATTAGGAGGCACCTCTTCAGGCTTTAGACTTTCAGATTCATTCTGCTTAAACTGCTCTTGAACGGGAGTCTCCTAGTAGAGAAATAGGATGCCAAGTGCTGGCTGGGGAATCATCTCTAGCGCCCACTCTTCGGTGGAAAGCATCTCTGCAAATGCAAAAGCTTATGTCTTCAGGCCCATCTTGCCGATGAATTGGTTAATCACTTCGGGATTAGACTCCAAAGGCATCCAGTTATCGTCCTGATTTTGCCCCTCTCCCTGCATAGATATGCTAATATAATGAAAGAATTATTAAATAGCTTATTAGAATGCATTTATTCAAACAGTTGTTTTGAGTAAGACAAAAGATGGAGTGGCTGCTATATGGGAGTATTTATGGCGATGTAAAATAGTGATGGAATTATTATTATTTTTCTAAAATTAGAAGAAGTGATGCAAGTGAAGAGTATCCAAAGAACCAACACCCTGACTTCGCTAAACAAGAAGGCTAGCAGCAAGGTCATCGGCAAGACTGCCGCTTCCAAAGGATAGGACAAATAAAATGACCACAATGTGTAAAAATCAATCTTCCATACCCATCCTGCCTTCAGGTTCTTGAGGGGAACATCACCCACCCACCTTGAATACAAAAAATTTGTCACCCTGCTCTACAAAGGACTGTTTTACTCAATCAACAACTTGAAGGGCCCCTCCCAAGAGTACATCAATAAAAAGAAGGTTAAGCTCGCATAGCCTTTAGGTAAGAATGTGACTATATAGATTCCAAGAAGAAGTTTTTAGTTTTGGATCTGGATTAAACTCTCATCCACTCAGTCTTCACCAACGATAAGCCAGATGTCAAGTTCACATGCAAGGGTGATTAATTCAAATTCAATGTTAGACCCTATTGCTTTGAATTCTTAGCCAATATGGCCAACTACTATAACGTCTATGTATTCACAGCAGGAACCCATGACTATGCTGAGCCTATCATCACCTACCTCAACCAAAAGAAGAAAACCATTCTTGGATTCTTGCATAGGAAAAATTGCATGGAGACCCAAAATGGATTTTTTATAAAAGACCTTCGGATAATTGAAAACCGTGATTTGAAGGATATCATTATGGTGGATAATTTGGCCCACTCTTTTGGTCTGCAGGTGAGCAATGGGGTGCCCATCCTAGAATTCCTCAATAACCCTCAAGACAAGGAACTTCAAGGCATTGAAAAGATGTTGATCGAAGCAAGTGAAGTTCATGATGTTAGAGATTACTTGGAGGATAAGCTTGCGTTGAGAAAAGTCCTTTAAATTGAAGAAAATGACTTCCTAGAGATCGAATAAGACAGTAAAAAAATGTGATTGGTTTATTATTTCACTACCTTATTTACAAAAAGTCATTAAGAAGATATAGAAAAGAGTCATTACTAATTCCAACTATTAAACCAATATACTATTAGTGTTTTAATCAATTTGCCTTCTTATAGAGGCTCTTGAAATACTTTTGATGGATGATGATGGCAATATATTTGGGTGATGTTGGGACGGGGTGGGTTGGGGATGGATGGCTAAGAATATTGGATTAAAATATAAAAAAATGAATATTGTTGCAACAAAAATGTATAAAAGGGCGAACTAACTGGTTTTTTACACCATTCAATTTAAATGCATCAGTTCTATATATCAAAATATTATAATTTGCATGAATCCCAATTAAGAGCACAAAAGACGAAAGGAAGACCCCAAGGCATAAGAGTCTGCTTCCGCCTCCGAGGAGGAAGAGGAAGAGGATGGGGATCAGTATTAAAGCGATTTTATTGTGGACGATGAGGAGGAGTCTGAGTAATACGGGCGCTCATACAAAAAGAAATACTCGGACGACGAGTAGTCGTAAAAGAAGAAGAAACATAAGAAGAAGGATAAAAAGCACAAAAAAGAGAAGAAGAGAAGATAGAAGTAGTAATCTTACGACGAGGATGATTTGGATGTGATTGACAATGAGGAGCTCTAGTTCAAGAGGCTCAAAAAGAAGAAATAGACCAGAAGGGAATATGACGAGGATGAGGATCCCGACCAGGAAGATGTTGTCTATGATGATGTCATCCAGGGAGAGGAAAGCCTATCTGGCGACGATGTGGGCTACCCCATCCAAGACTAATCCAACTCCTTCGAGGAAATACAAGAAGTTATTCGTCGTGAGCAGGAAATCTTTGACCCTGCAGACCTCAAGAAACTCATCATCGAAGAATAAGACAAAGAACTCGTCTAAATTGACCTTCCCTAAAGATACATTAGCCAACTCAAAATCTACTCGAAAAGCTCCAAGAAAACCATTGAGCAGCTACGCTAGGCTATTGAAACCTAAGACAAGCATCACTAAGCCTAGTGGATCTATAACAAAATAAGGTCCTTGGGGCTACTTTAATCCTACGAATAAAGGGAGTCGAAAGAGAGGATAAAAAGAGTTCTGGAGTGCATGCACAAGGACCACTTGGAAATCATGTACATCTTCTACTACAGGAAAAAAATATACCATGATTACTTAAATCTTTAAGTGCTCTGGAAAATACAAGAGTTCGATGAGGAGTGGCAGACTATTCGAGAAAAGCAGAAGAAAATCATCGATTTTTTGGAAATTTTTCTCCCTTCTTATATGTAAGTACCGAAGGAACTTTCTGAGCTGGCTTATCTTTGCCCCGATCAGAGGACGCTTAAGTACTTTGAAGACTACTCCCAATTTGCAGAGGCAAGATGGTCTAACAAAAGCTCCAACGCAGCCAGCATCCAGAGTGAAAAGAAAGCTGCGCAAAAGATAGCTAAATTTGCTTTTATCACCCAGATTGCTGAGAAGGGGGTTGCTCATTAGCTGGAGGAAAGCAATATATTCCTAAGCCCTCAAAACCTGTGCTACAACTTAAAGGCGAGGAACCAAGAGAAGAAGCCAAGGACTCCTCACGTGTAGCCCAAGGATGAGTTCTAGATGCTAATTCGCCGGGCAGGGGACGGAATCGAGGATAAAGTTAAATATCCCTTACTGACATTCGATCATCGCTTTAAGACAATAACCAAATACTTGTGCTATGAGCTTTACTCATATCCCGAACTGAGAAGAATACTAAAGTAAAAGTACTATAAGAGATTAATAATGTCGACCCAGCCAACTAAGAAAGGAGAGCAGGACATTGACCTCTACAGCATTTACTTCCCAGTCAAGAGGATCAAGGAAAAACCAATATCAACCCTTAAGAGATAAATATGGATCCTTGCGCAAAATGCCAAAAAGCTTGGACTGATCTCCATTGAGGTTCGATTTGAGTGGTAGCTGGCCAATAGTGACAAAAATGACAAGGAGAAGGAGCGAGATGTGGTCTACATGGAGATTGCTAAGAATTATTTCGAAATCAGCAATGGAAAGGCACTCGATATCTGGAATCTCTTTAGAAAAAGAATATTGCAAGGCATGCTTAACGACCATTTTCTCCCACAATTCCATGCTTAAGTTAGGGAGGATCTTTCTCGAGAAGGAGAAAGAGAAATTATTCACGCCTGCTGCCAGAAGCTAAGACAGCAACTTAACAAAGGCCCAAGCCTCAAAGAAGGAAAGCCTAAACGAATATTATCAATGGTCTTAGAAGACACTAAGCTGGGGATCGCCTTTGTAGATGAGAGTGGGAAGCCTCAGTTTACCTTCCACATCATAATCACGAACGATGAATAGCTGAGACGATTCGTTGGGGACTAGAATCTTTCGTCATACATAAAAGAGTATAAGCCTGATATGATCCTGATTGCAGCCAACTGCAAGAGGGCACAAACTCTTAGGAAGGAGCTGAGAGACCCCAAGCTATTCCCCCAATCAATCTTCTGTGCCTTTGGCTAATACGAAGTGCCAAGACTAGTAGCCAAGAAACAAATCATCAACGGCATTGCCGAGTAAGAAGCTGTTCTATAAGCCATTTCTATGGCCCGCCTTAAATCCAACCCAATGGCTGAAATCATTTCGCTTTGGAGCGAACAAACTGCCTAGAATGGAATCTTAGCCATGAACCTCCATCAATATCAAAACTTCGTGAACCAGAGAAAGCTCAAGAACAGCTTATAGAAGGTCATCATAGAGGTGGTGAATATGGTGGGACTTGACATCAACGAAGTCAACAAGAACTAGCATCTTCAGAAGCAGCTGCAGTTCATCTCTGGACTTGGACCCAAGAAGTCATTCGTACTTCTGTAAAAGCTTAAGGAGGGACATTTAGAAATACTAAGCCGCAAGAGGATCTAAGAATTGTTGAGCAAAGAGGTCGCCAAAAATTGTTGCGCCTTCCTGAAGATCGAGACTTCTTACCATAGGCTTCTCTTTGAGAAGGTGGAGAAGGAGAAGAAAAATCAGCCGCCCACCAAATAGTGTACTTTGGATGTTATTTAGACGAGGAGATAAACCTCTTGGATATGACCAGGATACCTCAGGAGTGGTATTCTCTAGTCATCGGCAAAATCAGGTAGAGCAACGGAAACAAAACCCCCATCACCCTCACTGAACTCGTAAATCTACCATCATTCAGAGGAGCAAAAAACAATTTGCAAGATTGGCCGACGAAAACATTTTCCTCATCGAAATATTCAAAAATCCTGAGAAAATTCGAGGGATCGAGTGGAGGTTCAAAGAGAACGGGCTATTTGACTAAGAATTGGTGAAGAGTGAGTTTATGAGCCGGTTCAGGAGCACAAGAGAGCCATAAAGAGTCATGTAAAACAGATAAATATTCTTCAACCTCCTCAAGGAGACTCCTGAGACCTTGAAGCGCTACATGATCATGCAAGTGAGAGTCCTCAGCATGAAGAAAAACTACCTCAATGTCATCATCCCCGAAAATGGACTTTTCGGTTATATCAAGCTGCAAGGCAAATCTCCATAATAACTTGAAAAATATTAGAAGATCTATGAGAAAGGAACAACTATCAAAGCCGTCATCATTGGCTTCCCCTTCGATTAGAAAACCTTTAGGGATCAACCCTCCTAAGAGCAAGAACTATTGAAAATTTAAATGGCGCTGGACTTCCCCCATAAAGATAACGACAGGCATGATGGCTCAAGGCACGACTGCATGGCAACCTGCTTCCCAGCCGTCGTGAAAGAAATTCATCCTCTCATTGACTTGGAGAAGGAAAGGTTTGACCTGAGGAAAGAAGATCGGCCTATTATATAGGTGAAAGAGGAGAAGTACATCCCTAAGAACATTAAGGCAGACTTCCGCAGAATCTCACACCCCAAATTCAAGAACATTAGTGCAGTTCCAGCCATAGACATGATGAAAGACTCGCCAATTGGTGACTTTGTTATCAGGCCTAGCTCTCAAGGGCCCGACTATCTCACCATCACTTGGAACTTCTTCAAGGGAGTTATTGTGCACATTAAGGTCAGGTGCGAGCAGAAAGGGATGAACAGCATGAACATTACTTACCGAGTAGAGGACAAGGAAAACAGGAATTTCAGTAGTCTCTAGGAAATAATTGAAAAGTGTATTAAGCCCATGAACATCTTTGTCCAAGATATCACCTCAAACAAGAAGTTCCTGAACTGTAAGCATTTTGTTATTTAGTGCCTCTATAACAGATCGAGAATCAGGTAAAGCGGTAGACCCAGAACGACAGCAGCCACATATACTACTACTTCGGAGTTTCAGAAGACTATCCTCAGTACGTGCTGCTCTTTTACATGTACAAAGATAAGAAGCCAATCAGAGAACTCATCAAGATCAAAAGCACAGGCTTGTCCTTCCACGACCAGCAGTTCTCCAACACCAGAGAACTCATCGCCTGGTTCAAGGAGCACCTCAAGGAAAAGGAATATCAAAAGTACGTAAAGAATGCAACGCAACTCATGCAGAGGATGAAATGATCCATTATTCTACATAATCATCTTCCATAATAGACATTAGCAAAAATAAATCACATCCTCACTCACCTCTTGTCCTTGCTTGGAGACTTCGAAGCACTATTTGACCTCCTTTGATTCACCTTCAGGCAATCTTACACGTTTAGGTGATCTTTCTTCCCATACTTCTTCACAATCAATTTCGCCATTTTCTCAGTAATGGTGACTCCATTGGATTCTGCCAGTTTGAGGATATACTCGAATGAAAGTTTTCCTTCTGCATTTGCGTAGCTCTGGTAGATTCGTCTGACTGCTTCATCGGACAAAGGTTTGCCTTTCTAGTGGGTTTCTTGGGAGCTGAGCACATCAAGGAGAGTGGAGGTGGATATTTATGATGATTCGCCAGCAAGCCTTTTGATGATACGATCATCCTTCCTGAGGACCTTCCCCTTCGAGAAGTATTTGGTGGCAGCCGTGAGCGCAGCCACTGGCACTTTCTGAGGGTACTTCTCGTTGAGGAAGGTAAGGAGGCCCACCGAGGCTACTTTGGTGAGGGATTTGCTCTTGGCTTTGGGCTGGGGAGAAATGGTGGATTTTTTCATCGATTAGATTTGTTAAAACTTAATTGCTAATATAATTTAATAGAAAATAAAAGTCAGCTTGCACTCTATACTTATTATGCATTAATAGGAATTCATTTTTCATATAATTCATTTCTTCTCGACTGCGGAAGTGGAAAGACTGGCGGCAGTGTGGGAAGATTCGACCTGCTCTAGCTTTGATCCGACCTTCTGGACCTCACTGACGAGGGACAAGGCATTTGCCCAGAAGCCTAAGTCATTGTTCCACTGTGGGAGAGGGAAGGTCTGGTAGGTTGACCTATCTTTCTTCTAAATCTGCCAGTTCTAGAAGGCCAGGGAGAGCTTCTTGGTGTTGAGGCCCAACACTACGTTGTCGAACTCGTCGTTTTCTGTTCTAAAGTAGTCCTTGTACTGAGCCAAGGCGTCGTTTTCAAGCAGCTCAAGGTATGCCTTCTCGTGAGCAACTGGGTCAATCAAGTAGTTTTGGATCACCTCCACATACTTCTTCTCCTCGAATCTTTTCTTTTGCTCCTCAATCAAGCGTGCATTCCTGCGGTCGTAGTCGGCCTTGGAGTCAAGGGCTCTTCTGTATTTGAACTTGAATATTTTCTTTTCGATGTAGGAGGTTTGGTCGTCCTCAGGGTTGCCAGTGTAGGATTCTTGGAAGTCGAACTTGTTGAGGTTGTATCTTGGTTCGGAAAGCAACTCTTGTCTATCAATGAACTTAATAGTCATTTAGATACCTCCTCAAGTCTTTCGTCTTCCCGATAGTTCTGCAGGTCGGTCTCAAAGTAGTCTCTGTACTTTTGTTCCTCTTCAGTGAGGTCGTTCGAGTAGATGGTGTAGGAGTTGTCCCATCTCTTGTTGGCTCTTTCGAGCATTCTGCGTTCTCGGCGAGCGTGATTGACTGGGTCAACGTAAGCCCTTGATGATAGTAAGCGTACCTGGAATGGAACTTGGTTAATTTTCTGAACTTCCTGTCGAGCTTTTTGATGATGACTTCAGCTTGGATGAGGTTCTCATAATCCTGCTTTCCAAGGGGTTCTCTCCAGGGAGAATTGATAAGTTTTTCCCTTTCGTAGTCCTCCATCGCCATCACATACACTCTCGCCTTGTGGTCTGCCTCTGCCTTCCTTTGGATTCTGTAGGCTGGGTCAGTGAGGACTCTATCGTGTTCGTCTGAGCTGATGAGGGAGTAGACTGTGTTTTCAGGCTGTTCGAAGACTGAGTGTTCGTAGTGGGTGTTGGCCTTGGAGAGGGAGGCGTTGTTGGGGATTTCGTGTTCGCCCATGTCCTGCCACCAGAGCTGGTTGAAGCTGGGAGAGTAGTAGTCCATTTCAGAGGAGAACTCGTTCCTGAGCCTCACCAGTTTGAATACTTGCCCGCAGCACATGCACCTCTGCAGAGGGCCTTCCCTCAACATTATCCACATCAGCTCGTGGGTTTCGTAGTCGTCCTCGTTGGTGGGTCCTGAGCAGCCGATAAACCTGAAGGGGGCATCGGCAGTGAAGATGACAGTTGGATTATCGACGGTTCCGAAGTTGGTTAGCTGCACACCTTCCAGATAGTTATAGGTTTGTAGGTCGAAGGGGTTTCCTCCAAAGTGGGCCTGCCACTCGGACGAAACCTAATCGAAACCCTCGGCAGTCAAGTTGGTCTGCACGCTGTACTAGAGGCCGGAGGGCTAGAAGGCGGCCTTCAAGTGCTTTCTGGGGGCAACCACTGCCTCCTTGAGGTTGCGGAAGGCGTTGAGGATGTTGAAGCTCAGTCCAAATCTTAATCTGTTTGCGAGAAGCATTCACTCACCAAATAAATAATAAATCAACTTATCAATATCAGTCCAGTTATATCCAAAAGCAAGGACTCACTCCTTGTGAAGAGCCCAAGGGAGTGCTTTAGGAGGTGGATGGGTTTAAGTATGATTGGCTGTATAGATCAGTGTCAAAGGACCAGCTTGATTAGCTTCACTGCCTCGCTGTGGTTTATCTTAAAGTATTGCTGGAATATGCGCTTGAGAG
>JACCDV010049159.1_pt1 | contig 14741 bp, 19 predicted proteins | sample 7446131 | NCBI WGS metagenome assembly JACCDV01 (sample SAMN15323448, study PRJNA562643) | freshwater metagenome | isolation source: river surface water | place: USA:Blue River Watershed | collected 2017-08-17 | reverse complement strand
TTTTCCATCCGCTACCCGGAGTGTGCAGGTACCGGCGTAGCGATCGAGATGTGGCCGGAAGTCCCGACCTCGGAAGTGCCGGAGTGGTACATTCGAGAAGCTCTGTAAGTGTGTGTGAAAAGCGCCGCGAGGCGCTTTTCTTTTTTGATGTGTTTATGTAAGGTGGCGCAAGGCACTAACGGAGGATGTAATGGCCAGCTCAATGTTTCCGGTTTCGGCACTGCACGGTCGCCCGATCATGATCATCGGGCAGGGGGCGCTCGGCGGACCCATCGCGGAAAACTTTTTTCGCAAAGGGGTTCCGGAGATTCATCTGTTTGACTTCGACACGGTGTCACTCCATAACCTGTTCAATCAGCGTTTCTGGCTCTCTCATGTGAACGAGAAGGATCCGGTATTCAAGGTGGACGCACGCGCAGAGATTCTCCGCGTCACCCATCCGAATTCGAAAACGCACGTCGTCTGTCATCGAGAGCGTGTAACCGCAAGTACGAAACTCGCCGGTATCGTGGTCTCGGCGGTCGACTGGAATCGCATCAGGTACGAAGAGGTGTGGCCGTCGGTTGTGAACAGTCCCGACGTTTCGTTCTTTTTGGACGGGCGCGTGGGGATCGACGGTGGCAAGGCATACGGCGTGGATCCGACCAATGTGAACCACGTCTATCACTACACCCAAGATCCGCTGCACAATCATCTCGATCCCATCAACGGCGAGATCGACGCGGCGTGCAAGTCAGATTTTCCGATGCCAGAGAATGCCGATCTTGTTGCGGCAGAAGTGATGTGGCGACTCACGCGCTGGCTCCATCTCGAGCAGGGGAGCGAAGATCCATACGATAACTTCGTGGGATGGCAGTTCGTTCCGCAGCGTAACGTCGTGACTGAGCAGTGGGATCAGGGAACGGCAGGCACGATGGTCACGCAATCGGTCCTCGGTGAGTGATCATTGACATGGAATTCCGGAGAGATATTCTCTGGGAAGACCAGTTCGCCCGCGGTTGGTCGCGCTATGCGTAGCGGGCTTCTTTGCAAAGAAGGAATACAGCATGCACGGAACGCAGCTCGGTCCCGGCTACAAGACGCCGGTAGGTTTGAATCCAAATCCAGGTGCGACGGTGGCGAATCAGGTCGGCTCGGCGACAACGGCTCGCTCGACGGTCCCTGCGGATGATCCGCGGCGCAGGGCGTACGTCGAAGGGTAGTTCGTCGGCGCCATGTACAGTGACCTTCGGGGCATACGCTCCGGAGGTCATTTCTTTTGCTACTGTGAGTAGATGCTCACGCGTATTGCGGCAGCACTGTGCGCCGGGTTTCTACTCGGCATTTTTTATGCGTCACTGCTCCCAATCACGAATACAGTTGTTGTTCTCGCGCTTTTGTTCGCGCTCGCACTACTCGCTGCTTCGCGAATTGATACGAGATTGTCGCTCCTCGTACTTTTCTTGTGTGCGGCTGTAGTGGGCGCGATCCGGTTCGACGCGGGTCGTGTCGTGGCGCCTCCACAGCTCGATGGGCACGTAGACGATGTCGTGGTGCTCACTGGCCGCGTCGTTGCGGAACCAGACGTGCGCGAGAGGAGTGTTCGGCTCACTGTTGATGTGGAAGGGATCGATGGTGTTGCCACGGATGCTCGTGTGCTCGTGATCGCACGACCATACACACGTGTTCAGTATGGCGATGGTATTCAGGCAGAAGGCACGCTGCTAAAGCCAGAGCGCTTTGAGGCTGGGGAGGGTCGGTCGTTTGATTATCCGGGGTTTCTCGCGGTGCGTGGTATCACGCACGAACTCTCGTTTGCCGATGTTGTTGTGATCGATCATGGCGGGAATCTCCTGAAACAAGCAGTGATCGCTATTAAAAGTGCGTACATCGATGGCTTGCGTGCTGTATTGCCCGAGCCGTATGCGGGTCTCGCTGCGGGCATCACTGCAGGAGACAAACGCTCCGTAGGAAATGACCTTTCCGATGTGTTCCAACGCGTGTCGCTCGTGCATATACTCGTGCTCTCGGGATACAACATTACGATCGTGCTCGGTGCGCTTATGGGCCCGCTCTCACGTTTCTCGCGAAGTACGCGATTGTTCGCGGTTCTTCTCGTCGTGCTGTTCTTTGCAGTCATCTCGGGTGGGGCAGCGAGCGCTGTGCGTGCTGGGGCGATGGCGTTTTGCGCCGTACTCGCATCGCTTTATGGGCGTGTATTTGTGGCACTTCGAGTGCTTACTGCCATTGTGTTTGTAATGGTGCTGCATAATCCATACCTACTTGTGTTCGATCCGGGGTTTCAGCTCTCGGTCCTTGCGACGCTTGGCCTCATCCTTTTTGCTTCGCATATAGAAAAGCTCCTCGTGTTTGTGCCGAAACGGTTTTCGTTGCGCGAGATCGCTGCAGCGACCATTACGACGCAGTTCCTCGTACTACCACTTCTCCTCTACAGCAACGGGCAGCTGAGTATTGTGTCGCTTCCTGCAAATATGTTGGCGCTCATCGCGGTACCTGCTGCCATGCTGTTCTCAGCGATAGCCGCTGTGATTGGCATGCTGATAGGGTCGTGGGGAACACTGCTCGCGTTCCCGGCGTATATATTGTTGCGCTACATCGTGGAGGTGGCGGATAGTTTTGCATCGCTCCCATTTGCATCCGTGAGCATCCCTGCGTTTTCACCGTTCATTCTTGTGCCGATCTACCTCGCGATTTTTGGAGGGTACGTGTATCTCGTGCGTCGCCAGAGGGCGACTGCATAATGAAAACAGCCTCGCTGGTGAACCAGCGAGGCTGTTTCGAGAGGCACGAGATTATGCTTCTGAGTGCGACGATGCTGCGCCTCGCTGCAAGTACCAGCCTACGAGTGCGCCTGGAATGACCCAGTAGCCCAAGAGAACGATGGTAGACCAGCTCATGAGGAACGGCCCAAAGTTCGGGATGATAGAGAACATCTGGGAGATAGAACCGGTCTGTGCGAGCACGCCGGTGACACCGGTCACGAATGCGGTGACGATCGAGACTGCGAACGCGATAGCGCCGAAGATGATGCCTGCGCGCATTGCATTTGAGCGAGCGGTCTTCTTGAGCGCCCACAACGCAAATGCTGCGGAAAAGACTGCTGCGAGAATCACGTACGCAATGTATTGCGGCGTGAGTATGCTGTCCGAAGTGGATGCAGGGATGAGCGCAACGATCGCTGCAACAACGTTATTGATAAGGTAGTTGCCGATGAATGCAACCAAGATCGAACGTTCAAGATTCATAATTCAAGATAATTACTAGATTCGTGACCAATGCTAATAACGTAAGCGTATCCTTACTTAGTTGCCTCTGCAAACCGTTTTTCCACCACTTCCCAGTTGAGGTTCTTGAAGAAGGCGCTGATGTATTTGCCCTTACCCTGAGCGCCGTGATCAAGCAGGAATGCATGTTCCCACACGTCGAGTGCAAGGATGACCGGAAGCGTCACGAAGTGCCCTTGGTGTTGTTCGCCTGAGAAGCCGGCCTGAAACTGCTTACCAATTGGATCCCAGTAGAGCATTGCCCAGCCTGGGCCGCGCATGTTGCCAATAGCTGTAAAGTACGGCTCAAAGTATTCGTGATAGGCCTCCGTGAGTGCTTTGCCGAGCATCGAGTCTTTGTTGAGGGGCTGTGCGCCACCTTCAAACTGCGCGAAGTAGAGTTCGTGCAAACGCATGCCATCGAATTCAAATGACTTGCGGCGAATGAGCTCGGAGAGGGCGTGCGCGTTCTTCTCACTATCCTGTGCGTATTCAACGAGCTTTGCGGAGATGGTGTTGAAGTTCTTTACGTATCCGTTGTACAAGCCGATGTGTTCTTCGACCGATTTTGTCGAGATGCCGTCGAGTTCAGGGATGGTAAATGTTTGAGCGGTGTATTCCATAGACCGAAAGTATAGCACTGGGCCTCATGAAGACGGTATGACAGACATGTCATACTTTCGCGATGCAAAGAAGTCAGTGGTGGACGCTCGCGATACTGATCGTGCTCGGAATCCTGTGTGTAGGTATTTGGACCGCAGTGTGGGAACAAGAGCAGGCGCGAACGCTCCGGGTTTCATTTCTCGACGTAGGGCAAGGGGATGCCATTTTTATCGAGACTCCATCTGGCAATCAGGTGCTGGTTGATGGCGGGCCCGGTACTGAGGTGCTACGAAAATTGCCCACGGTAATGCCGTGGTATGACCGCTCGATCGACCTCGTGATCGGTACACATGCGGATCTGGATCATATTGGGGGATTGATCGAAGTGTTGTCGCGCTATCGGATAGCGAACGCGCTTGTGCCCTCTACATTCGGCGATACCGATGCGTGGCGCACATATCTTCAAGTGCTTGCAAAAGAGGGTGCGCAGATACACGCAGCGAAACGTGGGGAGCGAATTGAACTGGGCGACGACGTGTATCTCGATGTTTTGTTTCCAGATAGAGCTCTGCCCGGGATCGAAACGAATACCGGGTGTGTGATCACGCAACTTGTCTATGGAGAGACCGCTTTTATGCTGCCGTGCGATTCGCCCGATGAGATAGAAAATTATCTAGTTCTCCTTGATGGTGCTAATTTAAAATCAAATGTTCTCAAAGCGGGACATCATGGTTCAAAGACATCGTCGGCACCACTCTTCGTGGGCATGGTTGATCCTGAGTACGTCGTGTTCTCGCGTGGATGCGATAACACCTACGGCCATCCATCCCCGCAAACAGTTGCAATCTTTGAGCGATTCAATATTCCGATGCTCGATACGTGCGAAGAGGGAACAATAACCTTTGTATCCAATGGGCATTCAGTGGCTCGTAAATAAAAAGCCCTGGTTTCCCAGGGCTTTTCGTTTTTTTGTTTTGTTTAAACCAAACCTGCCTTCTTGAGTGTCTGGAATGCGCCTCGCTTCTTCATGGTCTTGAGGCCTTTGGCAGAAACCGTCACGGTTACCTTCTTGCCGAGCTCTGGCACGAAGAGGGTCTTTGTCTGGAAGTTTACCTGTCGGCGGCGCTTACCAGTTGGGTTGAACTTGGTAGCACGAACACGGTTGGAGTAACCTCCGCCAACCTGTGAAGTAGCACCTGTAATTGCGCAGACCTTTGCCATACGTCGGAGCATCCTAACTTGTTACGGCATCTCTGTCAAAAGCATGCCCCTCTGACGCGAAGTGGCGGTAGGGGTAAAAAAACGGGTATACTAAGCCCCTATGGATTTCACCGACACTATATTTGTGGTCGCCGTTGTCATATTTTCTGCCGTCATTCACGAGGTAATGCACGGGGTGGCCGCTGACAAGCTCGGGGATCCGACCGCCCGCTACGCAGGCCGCCTCACGCTCAACCCTATTCCGCACCTCGATCTCTGGGGGTCCATCATCATTCCGGTCACGTTGGCACTCGCTCACTCACCGATCTTCTTTGGCTACGCCAAGCCAGTTCCGTACAATCCCTACAATCTCAAACCGGGCCGATTCTCCGAGGCAACCGTCGCATTCGCTGGCCCATTCTCGAACCTCGTGATCGCGCTTGTGATGGCGATCCTTATTCGCTCGCAGATACTCCCAGAAATGGCTGCAGGTCTCGTTTTTATCGTGGTTGTCGTGAACGTAATGCTGTTCTTCTTCAATCTCATCCCGATCCCACCACTCGACGGCTCGAAGGTGATTGAACCGCTGCTCCCATCCGGGCTCCAGCGCGGTTATTCGCAATGGCGTGAGCGCATGGAGAGCAATCCACTCACTGGCATGGCGCTCGTGATCGTCATTATATTGTTGCTTGGCGGTGCGTTTGGCTCCTTTGTGTACGGCGTGGCCAACACACTCGTAGGGATGCCGATCCTGTAATCAGGCCTCAGTGGCACGCACTATTCGTGCACCAGCTACGATGCTCCAGGCACTCAGAAGCAGCGCCGTAAAAAGTAGAAACGGGTACATATTCGGAGAGAGCATCGGGCTGTAGCAAATGATGAGCCCGAGAAAGAAATATGAATACGTGGGTATGTCCGAGGCGTACAAGAGGCTTACGCCTACGAGGTAGAGGGCAAAACCCCATAGAATGTACGGCAATACGGCCCACTGGGTGAGTTCTGAGCCCAGAGTTACACCGGGCTCTCCGATGGCGCCCAAGTAGAGGAACACAATAAGTGGCAAAGGCAGTGCGCACAGCGCAATGCCGGTGAGGGCGCACGATTTGCCGAATATTTTCATAAGCAGCATTTGTACCTGTTTGCAGGTAAAAATTCAATGGTGAGGCCAAAACTTGCGTTCGGGGTACTGAATATGTATACTCCGCCCACGTCCCGCAGGGGATTTTTCATTGCAACATGGCAACAATCAATCAGCTCACACGTAAGGGTCGAAACCCTCGCGTATACAAGTCGAAGACCGGCGCTCTTGCGCGTGGCTTCAACACGCTGAAAAACCGCCCATCGTTCTACGATGCTCCATTCAAGCGCGGTGTATGCACCCGTGTTACAACGAAGACTCCTCGTAAGCCAAACTCAGCTATCCGAAAGATCGCCCGTGTGCGCCTGAGTAATGGCATGGAAATCACTGCATACATCCCAGGAGAGGGACACAACTTGCAGGAACACTCAGTGGTTCTCGTTCGCGGTGGTCGCGTGAAGGACATCGGTATCCGCTACACGATCGTGCGCGGTAAGCTCGATGCAACAGGCGTAGACAAGCGCCGCCGAGGCCGATCCCGATACGGTGCAAAGCGCCCTAAGGCAGCTAAATAAATACTATGCGACGACCAGTAAAGAATCGAAAGCAGCCAGCACCGGATGAGGTCTACGGATCTCTTAAGGTTGCAAAGCTCATCAACTACGTGATGGAGCGCGGAAAGAAGGACACAGCACGCAAGATCGTCTACAAGGTGATGGACGAGCTCAAGAAGGAAGGCGATCCTGTTGTCATCCTCGACGAAGCGCTCGACAACGCAGCACCAACAGTAGAAGTTCGCTCACGCCGAGTCGGTGGAGCCAACTACCAGGTGCCTCGCGAAGTTCGCCCAGAACGACGCCTCTCACTCGGCCTCCGATGGATCGTGGAAGCAGCAGAGGGAACAAAGGGTAAGCCAATGGCAGAAACCCTCCTCAAGGAAATCCAGGCAGCGCACAAGGGAGAAGGCGCAGCGGTCACCAAGAAGGAGACAACGCACCGCATGGCAGAGGCCAACAAGGCATTCGCCCACTTCGCCTGGTAACAAACAAGAAAAAAACGAAACCGCCCGCAAGGGCGGTTTTTTGATGCGACGCGATGGTACTATTTCTGCAACGCATAGTGCGCATGAAAAAGTTCCGACCACTTCACATCGTGCTCTCGCTCGTGGCAGTGCTGCTCGTGGCCATATTCGTAACGCATCACACAAGCCTGCTTCCATCAAACTCATCTGCTTCTACGATGGAAGATGCAATGGGTGTTGAAAGCGGAGTAGCGACCTCTGCGGCATCCGAGCTCAAAGTTACACCACCTCCAGCACCAACCTCGAGTGAACAAATGCTGTTCCGTGAGCGGGGAATTTCTGAAACCGAGGGTGCTCCTGTACAAACAGCAGAAGGCAAGAAACTGATCGCAAAAGCAGAAGGCTTTACCTGCACGGGAGATAAGGCTACAGACTTTCGCTGCTACGAGAGTTACTACGAGCAGATCATTAAATCCAAAGGTGCCGAAATGGGCATTGCTGCTGCATTCGCTGATCTCACGGCGCGCTCCGCGAGCAATCCGTATGTGCTCAGTGAGTGCCATCCGCTTACACACTCTATTGGTCGCTTTGCGGCAGAGTCGTATCCAGATGTTGGCGCGGCATACGCAAAGGGTAATAGTCTCTGCTGGTCTGGTTACTACCATGGCGTGCTCGAAACGTTTGTGTATCGAACCGGGCTCTCCAACATAGAAGAGAAGATCAATAGTATCTGCGCATCGCTCAACACCGACCGCCGATATGATTTTAATTACTTCAACTGCGTACATGGGCTAGGCCATGGACTGATGGCGCTTTCAGATAACGACATCCCGTCGTCACTCAAAAAGTGTGATGCCCTCACGGGGGATTGGGAACAGCAGTCGTGCGCAGGGGGCGCGTACATGGAGAACGTGATCGCAGATGGCTTGAATCACGTCACCAATTGGCTCGATCCAAAGCGCCCACTGTTTCCGTGCGATGTGAGTCAGGAGAACTACAAAAACACCTGCTATCTCATGCAGACCTCGTACATGCTCAAGATCAACGGGGGAGATTTTGCCAAAACATTTGAGTGGTGCCGCGATGCAGGCTCGTATGTAAGCACGTGTAATCAAAGCTTGGGACGAGATGCATCAGGGCGATTTTCGAGCGACATCAATCGCGCCCACGAGATTTGTATGATGGGCGCCGACACGAACGAGGTTACAAACTGCGCGATCGGCGCGGTGAAAGACATTATTTCGTACTTCCATGCCGACTCGCAGGGAAAGGCGTTTTGTAACCTGTTTCAGGATCCGATGAAGCAAACATGTCTTGATACCGCGAACGTGTATTACATGTCGTTCTAGAAAGATCGCGTGGTAGCATTTTTCTATGCCAAAGCTGTTGTTTGCGGGCGTTGTGTTTCTTGGGTCGTTCGTCATGACCTTTTCGTATCTCCAAAAAATGCGCGCAGATACTGTGGCGCGAAGCGGCACGCAATCGATCGTAGCTGTTTCGCCAAATTCTCACATTTCAACAAAAGAAGAGATCGCGCGTGAATTGCAAAATAGAACTCCGATGCAAGACATCCCGCTCTCTTCGAGTGGTGCATACGTCCTACCGGTCAAAAAATCGTGGAGCACCGAAGAGTACGCATCAACCTTCGGAGCAGTCGAATACAAAGAGATCAACGTCTTTAACGATAACAAAGAACTCGTATTCATTATTCAGTCTCCGATCTCGGACGATAGCTATCAGGGCACGCGCATGAGCGCGCGTGGATTTGCAGGCACAAAGATCGATGGTGGCAGCTCGCTCACCAAAGTGGTTCGCACGTATTCAGACCCAAACGTGGGCGGATTTGCCCACTACACCTGGAATGGTGCGGGAGATTTTCCGAACAAGTCATTTGAGATCATCGTTCCGTTCCGGCCAGGGCTGTACGCACGTACAAACGATGAGCGCGCAGAAGGTGTAGGTATCCCTACTGCGTATCGAAGTCGAGCAGCGTACGAAACTGCACAAGAATCCATTGAAGTGATCCTTTCGGGCATTCGCAACAAGTAACCTCATCTGCGATTCACGCTCGAAGGGCTAGGCTTCGAGCTTATTTCTATATTCATTCACTATGAAAGGAATTGTTCTGTGGTTGCTCGGCGTCCCTGTTGGTTTGATCGTCGTTTTGTATCTGTTCAACATTCTGTAGGATAGCGGAATGAACGACGTGCGCATTGGCGGCGGATGGAAAGAAAAGTTGGCTGATCAATTCGGCGAGGCCTACTTCAAGCAGCTCGCTGAATTTGTGCGCACTGAGTATCTCTCAAAAACCGTCTATCCGAATCCAAAGCACATATTCCGGGCGTTCGACGACACACCGTTTGATTCAGTGAAGATCGTGATCCTCGGGCAAGATCCCTATCACGGCGAAGGGCAGGCAAACGGCCTGTGCTTTTCGGTGAATCAAGGCGTGCAGACACCCCCGTCGCTCCAGAATATTTTTAAGGAGCTCGAGAGCGATCTTGGCCATCCGGTGAATCGCGATACCGATCTTGGGCGCTGGGCGAAACAGGGTGTGCTGCTCTTGAACGCCACACTTACCGTGCGCGCATCGAGCGCTGGCTCACACCAGGGTAAGGGGTGGGAGGAGTTCACTGATGCCGCCATCAAGAAACTCAATGACGAGCGCGAAGGAATTGTCTTTATATTGTGGGGCAATTACGCCAAACGTAAGGGTGCACACATCGATCGTGCGAAGCACTATGTGATCGAGAGTGCGCATCCCTCGCCGCTCTCGGCGCACAATGGATTTTTTGGCTCGAAGCCATTCTCAAAAACCAACGCGTACCTCGTATCTCGTGGCGAAAAAGGTATCAACTGGGAGGCCTAGCGCTGTGGCATAGGAGGCGTATCGTTATTCGTGGGAGAGGGAATGAATCCCTCACTGTATGGAGACGCGCCATGAGGGTTGGGAAAGACGACTCAGATTTTCTCGGCAACGCAATTCTGGCGGCATTCGCGATCGCGCTCGTATGCTACCTCGGCTGGGCGGTCGATCATGCCGGCAAGTCGGCGAATCTCTCGCATTCGTACGCCTCGGCGGCAAAATAACTGCCGTGAATGGAGCGGGCCCTGCACCACAGGGCCTTTGCTTTTTTCTGGGCCGAGCGTAAGGTGACATATAGAAGAGTCGCGTCGCGCGCCTCTCAGGGAGGTACCCCATGAGTCAGGAATCTAAGGGCGGTATCACATTTGAGACCGTCGTCGCAACATTTTCAGGACTACTCGCGCTCTGCGTTGTGATGATCTTCGTCACGACGAGCAACTTTGAGCCCGGTCGGGCTCAGCCCCCGGTCCATACAAGTCGTTGATCTATCTGATCGCGGTGCAAGACCCTCGCATGTGAGGGTCTTTGCTTTTTGGGGTCATTTCGCCTATATTACGTGGACTTGGCTCCGCCACCGGCGGATTCTTTTTTAGAAAAATTACTTGTTATATGTCACGAGATTACCCATTGGAAAAAGTTCGTAACTTCGGAATCGTCGCGCACGTCGATGCGGGAAAGACGACCACATCTGAGCGCATCCTCTACTACACGGGGGAGTCGCATAAGATCGGTGAAGTGCACGACGGTAACACTGTTACCGACTGGATGGAACAGGAGCGCGAGCGTGGTATTACCATTACCGCGGCAGCTATTACCTGTTTCTGGAACCCGTCATACATGGGTACCGACCTCTCGCAGAAAGTTCGATTCAACGTGATCGACACCCCAGGACACATCGACTTCACCTCAGAAGTGAAGCGATCAATGCGCGTACTCGACGGCGCTGTAGTGGTATTCGACGGCGTTGCCGGCGTAGAGCCACAGTCAGAAACGAACTGGCGCTACGCAGAAGAAGCAGAAGTACCTCGTATCTGCTACATCAACAAGCTCGACCGAACCGGTGCATCGTTTGAAAAGTCATACGCATCCATTCTCGACCGACTCTCCACGAAGGCAGTTCGCCTCCAGATCCCAGTTGGTGCAGAAGGCGACTTCGAGGCAGTCATCGACGTCTTGGAAATGAAGATGTTCAAGTTCGAAGGCGAAATGGGTAAGAATGTATCTGCGCACGACATCCCAGAACAGTACATGGCTGATGCCAAGAAGTACCACGACGAGATCGTCGAGCGCATCGTTGAAACCGATGACACGCTCATGACCGACTTCCTCGATGGAAAGGTGCCAGAACTTCCTGTGCTCAAGGCAACGCTCCGCAAGGCCGTAATCGCAAACAAGATCTTCCCAGTCCTCACGGGCTCATCACTCAAGAACAAGGGTGTGCAGCGCGTACTCGATGCGGTGGTTGATTACCTCCCATCTCCGCTCGACCTCCCACAGGCACAGGGGACCAATGCTGATACTGGTGCAGAGGAAACTCGCCCAGCAGACGACAATGCGCCGTTTGCAGCTCTCGTCTTCAAGCTCCAGACCGACCCATTCGTAGGTAACCTCGCGTTCTTCCGAGTGTACTCAGGCTCGATCTCTGCAGGTGACACTGTATATAACTCAGCAAACAACAAGAAGGAGCGCTTGGGCCGCATCGTTCGATTACAGGCTGATAAGCGCGAAGAAGTGAAGACTGTATACGCAGGTGAAATTGCTGCTGCAGTTGGTTTGAAGGAAGTGAAGATCGGTAACACGCTCTGCACCTCTGACGCACCGATCATTCTCGAATCGATCGTGTTCCCAGAACCAGTGGTATCGATGCGAATCGAACCAGATACCAAGGCCGACCAAGAAAAGATGGGTATTGCGCTCTCCAAGCTCTCTGACGAGGACCCAACGTTCCGCGTAAAATCTGATCCTGAAACGATGGAAACCATCATCTCGGGCATGGGTGAATTGCACCTCGACATCATCGTCGATCGTATGAAGCGCGAGTTCTCGGTAAACGCGAAGACTGGTAAGCCACAGGTGGCATACCGCGAAACCATTCAGGGCACCTCAGATGTGGAATACAAGCACATCAAGCAGACAGGCGGTCGTGGTCAGTACGGTCACGTGAAGATCAAGATGGCACCACTCCAGCCACTCGAAGAGGGCGTGAAGCTCAAGAACAACGTGGATCGCGAAGACCACTTCGAATTCATCAACAACATCAAGGGCGGTGTGATCCCGCAGGAATACATCCCGGCAGTAAAGAAGGGTCTCAAGGAAGGCTTGGATCGAGGCGTGCTCGCAGGCTTCCCAGTAGTAGATGTGTCAGTCGATCTCTACGACGGCAGCTACCACGATGTGGACTCGTCAGAAATCGCGTTCAAGCTCGCAGCCCTCAACGCATTCCAGGAGGCATGCCAAAAGGCAAAGCCAGTTATCCTCGAGCCGATCATGAAGCTCGAAGTGGTGGTGCCAGAGAAGTTCATGGGCGACGTAACCGGCATGATCAACTCAAAGCGTGGCTCCATCGAAGCGATGGGCGAGCGCGGTCAGGCAAAGGTGATCACCTCGAAGGTGCCACTTTCCGAACTCTTCGGATTCACCACACAGCTCCGCTCTCTTACCGAGGGTCGCGGTGTGCCAAACCTCGAGTTCTCGCACTACAGTGTGGTGCCGCGAAATGTTCAGGATGAAATCGTAGCTTCACGAAAGTAAAAAATTCTTAAAAAAGAAACACGAACCGCGGCGCATGCCGCGGTTTTTGTTTGAGATGTCAACAGGCTCTCCTCGCTCTGCACATGAGAGGTCGTACAATAGAGGAGTGAAAGAAGTAAAAACAATCGTCGACAGACGAATGATGGTTTTTCTTTTGGTTGTGGTCGCTATCGTGATTGCCTATTCCGCAACGCATTCATTCTTTGCAAACTCAGCTCCTGAGGCACAGCCGGCGCTGGTACAGCTTCCAGTCGATGCGCAGCCGCCGATCACTCCTACCATGCAGGCAGTGGTTGATGCGAGTGTGGGATTCTCTGCATTTGTGTCATATACCGACCACGGCTTTGAGCCGGAGCTTGTAAACATTTCAGAGGGCCAGGTGATCCGCTTTACCAACAACTCCTCGCGCAATCTGTGGGTTTCTGCGGTAGCGAAGAACGGCGTGACCTATCCTGCGGGAGGCGATTCATGCGGTCAGAGCGAATTCGACTCCTGTGTCTCCATGCCGCCGAACGAAATTTGGGAGTTTAAGTTTGATACGGCTGGTGAATGGGGCTATCGCAACAACATCGATCAGACCCATGTGGGTGTTGTGCGCGTGAACTAAAGCATGACTCGCTACTTCAAAAAACCCTGGAGCGCCGTCACACACATGCGCGTATTGCTGCTCGGAGTGGCTCTCGCGGCCGCTATTTTTGCATTGAGTAGCACCGGTATATTCACTCGGTCTGCAAGCACGATAGAAGCACGATTCACCGATGTGTCGCCATCCGGACTTGCAGTGGTACCTGCCTCCGGGGGCTCGACGAGCTACATGACCTGCTCTATCTCCGCTTCGCCAAATCCGATCAATCCAGGCCAGGCGACCACGCTTACATGGAGCTCTTCGAACTCGCAGGGCGTGTACATTGTGAATTACGGCTACGTGGGCACCGCAGGATCAGTCGCAGTCGCTCCAACAGTTTCAACAGACTATTCGTGCGCTGGGTACTGGTCGGGCATTGGATACGGTGCGTACTACCCACTCACGGTGTATGTAAATCCATATCCGCCAACTGGTCTCGCGCTCTCGTGTAACGCATCCGGTACGCAGGGTACCGTTACCTGGACAAAGGCAGCTGCGGCAACGAGTCACTACCTTCGAGCGGACGATCAGTCATCGCCATGGACACCAGCGCGATGCGACGGCACAGTGAACGACACGAGCGCAGGTGACTACTGTTGGCAGCCGATCGCAAACCCGCCACACACATTTGTTACACAACCAGGACACTCATATACCGTTTGGGTCTACTCGATTGGTCCGTACGGCTACAACCCAACGCCAGCGTCTGGCACACTCTCGTGTCCAGTTACTGCTGCGCCAACATGCTCGGTCAATGTCACACCAAGTGCTATTAATGCGGGTGAATCGGCGACAGTGTCGTGGACGACTTCCGGCGCAACGTCGTTCTCATTGAACACGATCGGTCCGGTGAACATCACACCAACCGTACAAACATTTAACTCTTCAGGAAGCTTCGTGGTGCCTGCTGGTGTTACCAATATCACAGCGCTCGTCGTAGCGGGTGGTGGCGCAGGCGCAGGCGGCGCATCTGGCGCAGGCGGCGGTGGAGGCGGTGTGGTTGAAACAAGCAGTATCGCAGTGACTCCAGGGGAAACACTCACGATTACGGTTGGTGCTGGTGGTAGCAATGCGGGGGGTACTGGTGCGAGCGGCGCAAATTCAACGATCATGCGTGGCGGAACTACGCTTGCGCTTGCTACGGGCGGCGGCGGTGGTGGTACCGAAGGTGAAAACGGAAAAGCTGGAGGCTCCGGCGGCGGTGGTGGTGGCTCTATCGGAGGCGCTGGCGGTGTAGGCACCGGTTCGCAAGGATTCGCAGGTGGCGCAGGGTACAGTGCAAATCGACACGCGGGAGGCGGTGGTGGCGCGGGAGGTACTGGTGGCGCGGGTGC
>JACCDV010507231.1_pt1 | contig 14756 bp, 12 predicted proteins | sample 7446131 | NCBI WGS metagenome assembly JACCDV01 (sample SAMN15323448, study PRJNA562643) | freshwater metagenome | isolation source: river surface water | place: USA:Blue River Watershed | collected 2017-08-17 | reverse complement strand
TGGATGGACCCACTCCTTATTCTCGTACACCTTATCGGTCGTTATTATAACGGCTGATTTTATACCTTTAACCTCCTTTATTACCTGAAAAACATTTGCAGTTCCAATGACATTTGTTGAAATAGTATCCAGTGGATCATCGTATCCATGACGTACAATTGCTTGAGCGGCTAGATGAAAGACGATTTCGGGTTTTGTCTCCTCAAATATCGCTTTCATGGCCTTAAAATCTCTAATATCCAAAAAATGATTTTTGATTTTACCTTTTAACTTCAAGAGATCAAAAAGATTAGGGGTGGTCTCCGGCTCACGAGAGATTCCTGTAATATCAGCACCAAAATTTAATAAAATCTGAGATAGCCATGCACCTTTGAAGCCTGTATGCCCCGTGATTAGAACCCTTTTATCCTTGTAGAAATCGATTAATTCTGTCATATAGACTCTGATTTATATATTGTAAAAACCGCCAAAAGTGATATTATCCTAACACACCCCTTAACCATTTGAAATATGCCTAAGAACTCGCCAAAGACCGCCAAATCCTCCACTGCAGCTCCCACAATTCGCGTCCCATATGCATCATCGGTGCATGGAAAAGAGGAAATAGCGGCAGTAGTTAAGGTTCTTGAAACAAACACCGCCCTTGGTGAGAATACGAAGGAATTTGAGCGAAAGATCGCCAAAATACTGGGTAAAAAATACGGTATCATGGTTAATTCCGGATCTTCGGCCAATCTCCTTGCTTTTGAATTACTTAATCTAGAACCTGGAAGCGAAGTGATAACTCCTATTCTCACATTCTCAACAACGGTCGCCCCTGTAATCCAGAAGCAGTTGGTGCCTGTATTCGTGGATGTAGACCCAGCAACTTATTTAGTCAATATGGAACAAGTCGAAAAAGCCATCACTCCAAAAACTAAAGTCTTGATGATTCCTTCGCTACTAGGAAATATCCCAAACATGGAGGCCATGGCGCGGTTGGCAAAAAAACACAAGCTTTGGTTCATCGAAGATTCCTGCGATACTCTCGGTGGCAAATATGACGGAAAGCCAACGGGTGCATATTCCCATATTACAACTACAAGTTTTTATGGATCGCATATTATCAACGGAGCTGGTGGAGGAGGTATGATTTGTGTAAATGACCCCAAATGGGTTGATCGGCTTGTAGTCATGCGAGGTTGGGGCCGAAGATCGTCTCTATTCGGGGAAAAAAATAACTCAGAACTTCTCAAGAATAGGTTCCAGACAAAACTCAATGGCGTGCCTTATGACAATAAATTCATCTTCAGCGAGATTGGATACAATTTCCTACCCTTGGAAATATCATCTGCTTTCGGTCTCGAACAACTAAAGAAATTACCAGGATTCATCTCAAAAAGAAAGAGGAACTATTCTTTCATGACGAATTTCTTTAAAAAATATACCGAATACTTTATACTTCCTGAACAAACCCCCAAAACTTCTACTGTATGGCTCGCTTTTCCACTTATAATAAAAGATGATGCTCCATTTTCCAGATTAGAACTTGTCACTTTTTTGGAGGAAAACCACATCCAAACTCGCCCTATCTTCTCAGGGAATATCCTAAAACAGCCAGCATTTCAAAATATCTTAAACCGACAAGCAGTTATGGAATTTCCTAATACAGACGCAATAATGAAAAGAGGGTTCCTCATTGCATGTCATCATGGTTTGACTGACATGCAGGTTAAATACTTGACTGATAAATTCGAGGAATTTATAAAAAAACATATTCTCAGCTCTTAGCTTTTCTAATCAATTCGATCAGATTTTGCACTCGCAAACCATCCACAAATGAGGGGCTTACCTGCTTCTTTTTTTCACACCCTTCAATGAATCGTGATGCAATCCTTTTTACAATCTTGACGCGCTCATCTTCGCCATTTTCCGATGCATGTTTTTTGCATAGAATCATCTCCGTTACAACCCCTTCCTTTCGCATCTCATGTGCTGTGAGGGTAAAATGATCAGTCACTCCTACGTCGCTTTGGAGGACAAGGGTTCCTCTATCAAAATAAAAAGTAACATTATGTGTATTCTTGCCAATAGCATCACAGCGGAAATGAATATTCCCAGTGACTGGCGATTTATTTTTACCAAAACGCAGATTCAGATCGACGCCCGTTTCTCCACCATTGAGGCTTGCTTTTGAATATGACAAGAGTCCATTAGCCTGAGTGATCTTGCCTGCAAAATTTTCGACATAGTAGAGAGCATGCGACAAAAAGAATGCTAATCCTCCCCCACCGGCAGATACATCAGTCTTCCAAGAACTTACCTTGTTCTTGATATCGTAACTCAAAAATTCCCAATCTACTGAAATATGATTCAGCTTTCCATATACCCTTGAGTCGATAAGTTCTTTGGCTTTTTTCCATTCATCAATTTCTGGAAAAATAAAATCGACTGTCGTTACGACTTTATGCTTCTTTGCTAAAGCCGCCAATTCCCTTGCCTGCCTCACGTTAGCTGTCAATGGTTTTTCAGCAAAGATATGTAAGCCTTTCTTGATGGCTACTTTTGCGATCGCATATTGTACATCTGGAATAACAGCGATTGCCAAAGCGTCTATCTTTTCTTTTGTCAGCATTTCCTTCCAGTCGGTATAAATTTTGTCTAGACCTATCTGTTTGCAATATCCGAGTAACCGTTCGGATTTTTTGCCGCATATAGCTACAACCTCGCAACCCTCGATGGAGTTGAAGGCTGGCAATAGGCCGTAGAGGCCGAACCCTGAACCAATAACTCCGATTTTGATCATGGTTTTCTTATTTGACAGGCAAAGCCTTTGCCTCGACAGTCTCATTCTTGACGATCTGGAAATCAGGAAGAGGTATGATGAAATCAGATTTGAGGCCACGCGCCTTGAGTTGTTCCATGATTGGCTTGGCATAGTGCCATGCTAGAACTACAACGTAGTCAGGCTGTTCATCTATAAGTCTCTGATTTACTACTACCGGAATATGCTTGCCTGGCAAATACATACCTAGTTTTAGAGATGCCGGCTGTTCAGCGAGATATGGTATTAATTCGGAATCTACTCCATAGTAATTGAACAAGGTCACGCATCGTCCAGGGCAAGAATTTCCTACAATGCTTTTCCCTTCTTTCTTGGTATTAATAATGAAATCCATAAATTGGATCCTCGCCTTTTTTACGCGATCGGCGAATTTGGTATATGTCTCGAGCTTACTGAGACCAGCTTCTTCCTCGATCTTGAGTAATGCACCGACAGCTGGACTTACCGGACGCCCCTTACCCTTAGTGACATGGACTCGGATATTACCTCCGTATCTATCACCTCGCTCAACATCTGTTACTGTGAAATCATATTGATCGAATAGGGCAACCAAAGACTTGAGTGAATATGTCCTAAGGTGCTCATGATAGACGGTATCGAATTGACCTCCCTGTATGACATCTAGTAGGTAATGTGTCTCCGAAATGAACACCCCGTCATCCTTCAGTATATTGTATGCACCCATAATAACTTCACCGATAGTCTGCATATGAGCGAACATATTGGTTGCAATCATGAGCGATGCCTGACCGTATTTTTGCTTAATATCTTCTGATGTTTTTATATCGAAAAATGCCTGGATTGTCTCTATACCATTCTCATTTGCAACTTTGGCAACATTGGTAGGTTCGACTCCAAGAGTGCGAATACCGGTACCCTTGAATCCACTGAGTAGTGTGCCGTCATTTGATCCTACATCTACAACAAGGTCATTGGCCTGAAGATTGTATTTTTTGATAAGGCCTTCAGCGATTTTTACCTGATATTCGACCAATTCCATAGTCACACCGCTCTTATATGGATAGTTGGGATGGTACACTTCGCTTCCATCAACACAATAATCAATCTGAACACCCGTACATTGCTCGCACCATATCATCCGTAGCGGGTAGAACTTCTCAGGTTCATTGAGCATCGCATCAGTAAGGAGGGTGTCACATAGGGGCTGATGTCCCAAATCAAGGATGGTATGTAGCTTGACTGAATTACAGATTTGGCAGGTGGAAATATGCCCCGTCTTGACGAAATGATGTTTTGGGTACGTTAGGTTCATGTCAGATGATTAAAATAGGAATAATACAGCTCAATAAAGTGACTATATCGGTAAGTATATCAAATACCGACATTCGGTCAAAAACATCATGTGGCCTGATTTTATTGGGTGTACCAATTGAATTCTTGAACAAAAGGAAGTAGACTTGATCGATAATGTCCACCCCAACAAGCATGTTCACACTGGCTTTTATAAAGGAAAAATGGAGTCATTCAGGCTTCCAGAAGCATTTTCAGAATCTCGGCTGGATGTTTTTCGCAAGGCTAGGGAGTATGGCCATATCCTTTATCGCCACCGCCTATATCGCTCGAACCCTAGGAGCAACCAATTACGGGCAGCTGAGCTACGCTGTTAGCTTTGTAGGTCTATTTTCTTTCCTTGCCTCATTGGGTATAGATCAGATTCTGTATAGAGACCTCATTCGATATCCAGAAAAGAGGGACGTATACATGGGATCGGCGGTTGGTGTCAAGCTTATGGCATCAATAGCGACCATGCTTATATGTAGTGGTTTTGCCTTATTCTTTTCACCGATGGACGTCTCCTTTTTTCTTATCCTACTCATCAGCTTCTCATTCATATTTAATTCGTTCCAATGCATAAGCTATGAGTTCTTGGCCGATACAAAGACCAAGTACACCTCGATTCTATCGCTTGCTATAGTCCTAATATTGAATGCCTTGAAGTTAGTCTTCATATTCAATGGCTTTGGCGTAATCTATCTAGCGGGAGTGATACTATTGGAACCAATTCTGTATTCAATTGGGTATATCTATTTACGTACAAAAAATTACGGAAGTATTCGTCAATGGCGGTATGATAAAAAAATTGCTTTGGATATACTAAAGAATTCATTCCCACTAATCTTTGCATCTGCATTTTTTGCTATATACGCCCGTATCGATCAGGTGATGATAAAAAATATGATAGATACTGAATCTGTCGGACTTTATGATTCAGCCGTTAGGATTTCGGAATTATGGTATTTCATTCCGCATCTAGTTGTTGCAGCCCTGTTTCCTGCCATTGTCAATGCAAAAAAAGCGTCTGAAGACCTTTACTATAAAAGAGTACGAAATCTTTTCATCCTGATAATGTCTATATCAGCCCTTACTGCTTTGCCGACAGCTATTCTCTCAAAACATATAATTGGAATAGTATTTGGAGCTGGGTTTATTGGGGCGGTTGGAGTCCTGAAGATTTATATTTGGAGCAATATAGGTTCAGCACTGAACCTCCTAACACAACAAATGCTTATTGCCGAAAATTACACAAAGACAATTTCCATAACGGCCTTTCTAGGTATGATTACCAATGTCGGCCTAAATATTATCTTCATACCAAAATTTGGCATGGAAGGAGCCGCCTATGCCAGCTTGATATCCTACGTTATCCCATTCCTTTCTTTGTTGCTATTCAAGAAAACAAGAGGTTTTCTTATCAAAATTTGTACTGCTAGATAATCAGTTTTTCTGTAAGTTATGACATTTATTTCAGAAGTAAAAATATAGTATACTGTCATCCTATGAATACACTACATAAAGCCCTCACGAAGCTCCCTCCACTTTATTCAGCTTTGGTTTATCTGAATACGATCAGGCTCACAGGTACATTTTCCGTCAAAATGCTACCTCAAAACCAGAAAGCTGACGTTATATTGGACTATGCCAAGAAGTATAATTGCGTGAATTTCGTCGAGACCGGCACATACCGTGGTGATACTGTAAATTCATGTAAGGATTTCTTCAGGGAGTTGCATTCTATTGAGCTCAGCCCAGAATTATTTAAGATTAGTAAGAGCAGATTCGAGGGGTTAAACAATATCCATATCCATCATGGCAATAGTGGTGATCTGCTTCCTGAAATCTGTACCAACCTGGTTGGCCCCACCCTATTCTGGCTTGATGCGCATTACTCAGGTGGAGAGACAGCTCGTGGCCCTGAAGATTCCCCAATCGTTAGAGAGCTTGATTATATTTTTAATAGAAGTAATATCAAAAGCACGATACTCATCGATGATGCACGCTGCTTCAATGGCAAGGCAGGATATCCCAGAATCAATATCTTGAGAAAGATGATTGGAGATAAAAATACCAAAGACGGCACAAATTTCGAACTATTTGTTAAAAATGACATCATCAGGATCACCAATAAAATCTAAAGGTCATTATTTAATAAGACTTATGTAAATTGCAGATACATATCCCTGGTAGTACAATGGAAAATATCAATAATATACCCTCATGAACCGCCCTCTCCTTAGCATTTGCATCCCTACTTACAATAGGGCCAGCTATCTCCCCCAGTGTCTAGACAGCATCATCTCGCAGATCGATACTGATGAATTGCGACCGAAAACCGAGATTGTCATTTCAGACAATGCCAGTACTGACAATACAACCGAAGTTGTTGAGGGGTATAAGCAAAAATATCCGAATATCACAATTGTCTATTTCAGGAATGAGAAGAACATCGGATTCGATCGAAGTTTTGCTAAACTCATTGATACTAGCCGAGGCGAATATTGTTTCAGTATCGGTGATGATGATGCTTTCTTTGAAGGAGTTATTCCTAAGATCATCGATAGAATTGCCAATGGTAACACTCCGTTTTACGGAGTAAATTGTTGGGGGTATGATATCGATTTGAAGAACGCTGTTCTTTCTCATCCTAATCTTGTGATGGAAAAAGATCTACATTTCGAAAAGCTGTCAGACTATATCCAGTCAATCAAGAAATATGCCAATCTTGTAGGTGTATTTGTAGGCCTTTCTACCCAACTATTCAAAAGAGATCCTTGGTCCAATTACCAAGGCCGGGAAAAATTCTTCGACACTCTAGCGATTCATATGTACGTGAACCTAAGTGTGTTCAAAGATAGTCCATTTGAAATGATTGCAGAGCCGATGATCAAGACGAGATCTTCGAATATCCGCTGGGATGTCTTTGCTGGATTAGAGACAATCAAAGGCAGAATCAAATCAACACTCCAGATCGCAACATGGATTAGAGATATGTATAGCCTGCCGATTTCAAATCTAAAGCTTAAAATGTATTTTTATACCAGAGAGTACTGGTTCACATATAAAGAAGTAGCTAAGATGCGATTGCAAAAAATGGGCCTAGGAAAAATTATCAGCATATACAGAAAGATTCGATCATGAGCAATATTACTTTCGCCATCCTTGCCTATAACGAGGAAAAAAGAATTCCTTACGTGATAAAGAACCTCATCAAATACGGTGAGATTATCATCCTGGACGGTGGTAGCACGGATCGAACGAAAGAATTGGCCGAATCCCTTGGTGCAAAATTCTATTCACGTCCTGAGAGTACTCAACCTTTCGTTGAGACTGCCAAGAATTTCGATTTTTTAAAGAGCCTTCTCAAGACTGACTGGGTATATTGGGGCTATGCGGATAACCATATTCCGAAGAAAACGTTAGAAAAAATGGTCGAGGTCAGCAATCAAAATCGAGATGTTTTGCACACAAAAGCAGTATATGCCCCTCTTTATACATATCTTTGGGGAAATACGGACCATTATGTCCAAAAATCATATATCCCTGCACTCTATCATATAAATTTTATCGATTTCACGAATGAGCGGATACACAGTATGGGGGACTTCACGGGTAAATCTTCTGAGAAACTCATGCTCCCAAACACCGATGAATATAGTATCAAGCATTTCAGTGTTTATGATATGCGGAAGTTTGTGATGGGACATCTGAAATATGCAGAGACTGAGGCTGCTCAGAAATTTGCCGCAGGGACAAGGTTCAGCATATTCAAAATGTTTGCAGCAATGATTCGTTATATGTGGATCTATGGCAAGCTGAGCATCAGAAATGGCAAACTAGGTATAATCATCATCCTTCACTATGCCTTTTTTAGGCTGATGGCTTATACTAAGCTATACGAACTAGAAAATAATATTACCATCGAGAATACGGAGAAAAAATATAATGCCTTGCGAGAAAAGATGCTGGAGGATTTTTCATAAATAGAACAAGAAACAAATGCGGAGACCTCTTCATCAAATAGTTATTCATAAAATTCGAGAAAAAACACCTCTGAAAATCCGCCAAAGAATCGGACCTGTTTTGTCATATATTATATATTTCATAAATATTTACCTCCGAAAAAACCGCAAGCGTCCGCGCGTACTTTCAATTAATGACACTATTGATCATGTTCTTAAAAATGAACTATCTGTAATCCGGTTCGGTGATGGAGAAATAACAATGCTTGATGGTGGAAGTATAGGCTTTCAGCATCATCATCCGACCTTAGTATCACAGCTAGAACTGATTATCCAAATCAATAACCCAAAACTATTGATTTGTGTTCCTGGAATCTGGGAAAGACTAGACAACATGGAGTACTATGCCTATAAGTTCAATATGCACCACTTATACAGGCATGGCCACGTTTGGAAAAATCTACTTTCGTATGATCAAATCTATGGAGATACAAACATGACTAGGCCATATCTCGCATACAAGAATAAAGCTGGCTGCGGGCAGACCTTCAAAAAACTATTCTCTATTTGGACAAACAAAAACGTGCTCCTGATCGAAGGGGCAAAGAGTCGTCTTGGAGTAGGTAATGATATGTTTGATAATACTGCCTCCATGAAGCGCTTACTCTGCCCTCCTGAAAACGCCTATGATAAAATCGATGAGATAAAATCAAAAGCTATCGCCTCAGTATCCAAGGATACCTTGATCCTTCTATCACTCGGTCCCGCAGCAAAGGTATTGGCTTATGACCTTTTTCTGCTAGGATATAGGGTACTGGATATCGGTCATATTGATATGGAATATGAGATGTTCTTGCGAAAGGAAAGTAAACAGACGGCTGTACCTTATAAATATTTTAATGAGATACATGCTAGAAACCCAGAAGATTGCCTTGATCCCAAATACATAAGCCAGATTGTTGACACCATAGTATGAGAAAAATAAAGATACATATCTCCAATTATTCACCTCTCGATCCATCTTCGTATGGTACTTTTTTACTATCTATATTAAAAAAGTATTATGAGGTAGAAATGGTTGATTCAAATCCAGAATATCTTTTTTTCAATGAAGGTATTCGTACACATGTCAACTTTGATTGCATCAAAATATTTTACACAGGAGAGAATGTTCACCCTAACTTCAATCTAACTGATTACGCCATAGGATGCGATTATATGGAATTTGGAGATCGCTATTATCGATTTCCTGTTTATATGGTGGCTCAATTTTACAATGACAAAGAATTGGCTCTTGCGGGTGATCCGGACTTCACTAAAAAACCAACGTTCACAGCCGATGATCTGGCCAAAAAAACTGATTTTTGCAGTTTTGTGTATTCAAACTATCTAGGAGGAAATGCTCGCGAGGAGATGTTCAATAAGCTTAGTAAATACAAAAAAGTGAATGCTGGGGGTAACTATCTCAATAATGTCGGAGGTAGAGTTCCCAATAAATTGGAATTTGAAATGAAACATAAATTCTCAATTGCATTCGAGAATTCATCAAGTCTGGGCTATACCACCGAGAAACTTCCCAATGCCCTTGTTGCAAGAACCATACCTATCTATTGGGGTAATCCACAGATCGGCAAAGAATTCAATACGAAAAGGTTCATCAATTGTCATGAATTCGACTCCTTTGATCAGGTGGTTGAAAGAGTCAAAAAAATAGACAACGATGACGAACTTTACCTAAAAATAATAAATGAACCAATTGAAGCTGAATATGATTTTAATGAAGCTAGGGTTGGATTCGAAAATTTCCTCCGACATATCATTGATCAACCTTTAAGTAAAGCCAAAAGAATTAACATTAACCCAGTAAAAGTAAACGAGATAAAACAAGCTGAAAAATTAGTTCATGCTTATACACAAAAAAAGAATGCGAGAAAACGAGCTTTGGCAAAAATATACAAACCATTCAAAAAACTGCGATTCATTGAAGAACTCAAGCAAAAATTCCTAAGAAAAAAAATGCTAAAATGAGACAATTCCTAAAACGTCATCTTCCCAAGAACACTCGCCATATGTTGCTCAAAACTGAGCGATTGATCAGTTTGTTAGTCAGACCGAAGGTTTTGGCTACATTGTTTAGATTTCAGGGTATCCAAAACTCTAAAAATGATCGGAGGTTCAGTTTAAATTTAACCGATTCATTTCCGATTACAGGTGAAGACACAGAGTGCACCATTTTTGACCGTCATTATGTTTACCATACTTCTTGGGCGGCTCGTGTGATAAAGGAGATTGCCGATTCACATGATAACTCATACAAGCATATAGACATTTCTTCTAGTTTATATTTTTCAGGGATCGCTTCCGCTTTCCTTCCTATAGAGTTCTATGATTACCGCCCTGCTGATCTTCAACTCTCAGGACTTAAAACTAATCATGGCGATTTGATGAAACTACCTTTTGCTGATCAAACAGTAGAGAGTATTTCTTGTCTACATACGATCGAGCATGTAGGTCTTGGCAGATATGGTGACCCACTTGATCCATTAGGTGACCTCAAGGCACTGGCCGAATTATGCCGTGTAGTCAAACCGGGTGGCAATCTTTTACTCGTTGTACCAGTCGGAAGGCAAAAAATACAATTTAATGCCCATCGCATTTATTCCCCTACCGAATTCGTGTCCTATGTGACAAAGACCCCTAATGGCAAATCGACAGGCCTCACACTCAAGGAATATGCGTATATTCCAGAAACGGACGCTGATGGACCGATATTGCGTAATGCAGATTTGAGCAAAGGAGAGCAAGACGAATATGCTTGCGGTTGCTTCTGGTTCGTGAGAGCATAGATCGTATGTCAGCGGAAATAACTCTCTTAACAGTACCTAAGTATGGAAAGGGTGGCGGCATAATGCGCCTCAAGGAGCTTGCTAAGAAAATACTGGGGCGAAAACGTGGACCTGATCAAGTAATCAATAGCCTCCTTAGAGGACTTGATGAATTTGGTATAGAATATAATCTAAACCCAAAGATTGCTGATTTTGCCCCTATCGTACATGTTCCATTATTGCCAGAAGTACTAAGACAGGCCATCCATTTAAAAAAGCAAGGGTTAATAAAAACATTGATCGCTGGGCCAAGTATCGTAATTACACCACTAGAGGCAGACCGGATTTTATTTGAACCTGAGATAGATAAAATTGTATTACCCTCTGAATGGGTAAGGAATTTGTATATATCCCTAGCACCTTCACTGGCAAATAAAATAGAAATATGGCCAGCGGGAGTCAAGATACCAGATCACCTCTCACAAAATTCTCATACCCTTACACGTACGCAAGAACATAAAATTAAATGTCTGCTTTATTCAAAAAACGCTCCAGACGAGCTGCAGCAACATATACTCAAAACCCTAAATAGACTAGGTATTAATTGTTCAATTCTAACGTACGGAAACTTCAGACAGGGATCATATTTCAAGGCATTAGAAAAATCAGATTTTGCAATCTTTCTATCACCGACTGAAAGCCAGGGTCTTGCCATTCAGGAGGCATGGGCACGAAATATTCCTACCTTGGTTTGGAATAAGAAGGTGTGGGAATATGGAGATATTGTCTGGCGTGATGATAAGATCAGTGCTCCATATTTGACGGATGCTTGTGGAGAATTTTTTACTAATGATGCTGATTTTGATTCAAAAATTAGCATATTCACAGACCGTGTAAAAAAACATAGCTATACCCCAAGACAATATGTAATGGACAAATTGACAGACAGAAAATCTGCCGAACGTTTGTTGGAAATCGTGAATTTTGACACAAAAAATGAATCGACATTTAAAAATAATCCCACTACTGAACATAAAAAATATTTTGACTATCTAGACGCCCTTCGGTGCATGGCATTTCTATTGGTATTTTATGCACATACCGGAAGTATATTCAAGGGTGCCAATGTCACACAAGCCTCCCCTCTCGATATTTGGCAAAAATTTACAGTATACGGATCATATGGAGTAAACTTCTTTTTCGTCTTGAGTGGCTTTTTAATTACCTATCTACTCCTGAAGGAGAAAGCATCATCACCATCCAATACAATATCGATTAGAAGTTTCTACAGAAAACGTGTTTTGCGCATCTGGCCAGTATATTTCGCCACCTTGTTTTTTGGAGCATTGGTTTTACCACTACTAATTCCCAGCTCAACATATTCTATATTCACTTTGGCAGATCCTAGAATGTCAGGCACTACTTTTTTCTATAATTTATTTTTCTCAGGTAATTTCTACCAAGGAATGAGTATCGCAATGGCACCATTATCGATTGGTATCCTCTGGTCTGTTTGTATTGAGGAGCAATTTTATCTTGTCTGGCCATGGATTGTTAAATGGTTCAATTTGCGAACATTGGCATTTGTGACCTCCCTCCTTATTACCCTGTCGCTACTATATAAATTCATTTGGGCCGAAGATCGAATGGCGAATTATTATTTGCCATGGTCATTAGCCATGGATCTAGGGTTTGGAGCATTGCTAGGTATTAGCTATTACGCAAAGAAGACAAGGCGTATCATTGCCTCTTCTACCTTCATCATCGCTGCCTCAATTGGACTTACAGTTGCAGTAACCTTGATCAACCGAGCTCAACTAATCGATATACTTAGACTTACAAAAACACCAATAATCGACTGTATATTTGTGCTCATTATTCTTCTCTTTATCAACAGGACAAAGGCACTGGCTGATGCTGCAAAATATGGATCTAGAAGACATCCAGCATATATTATGAAGAAAATAAGGGACCGAGTATATACCACTCTCACCCACCTCGGCAGAATCTCATACGGACTTTATGCATATCACACAACATGCCTCATGTTGATCGTCGCGCTTTTACATTCAACGGGTATGCTGGATAAAGATGTTGGACTTTCAGAGTTCTTTGTGACCATATCCCTTGGATTGATACTCACCATACTCGTAGCAGAGCTTTCATATTTTTTCATGGAAAGGAAATTCCTGGCCATAAAATCAGTAGCTCTGCCTAGAATTCGAGATAATAAAGAAAAAGCGTTATAATTGACCCAATATGTTTTATATCAAACTTCAAGGAGGTTTAGGAAATCAGCTATTCCAATATGCTTTCGGACTTGCTGCAAGTCGCGAAACCGGTCACAGTTTCGCACTAGACATATCGAGATTTGGTAAGGAGGGTCCAAAATACACCCCCAGGCATTTCCAATTAGACAATTTCAACATTTCTGCATCGGTATTACCCATAGAAGACAGTGCGAGATTCCACACAATTGTACCTAGAATGATCCGTAAGATTAAGGATCGCCTTAATCGTAAAAACGATCATGTCTTCAACCCAGACAACCTCAAGGTGCGAGATAGGCAGTATGTTGAGGGGCTTTGGCAAAGCGATAAGTATTTTAAGAAATATGCCAATGAAATTCGAAAGGAATTTTCTTTAAAAAAACCATATGGCGTTGCAGCTAAAGAAATCGCAAATAAGATACAAGAATTGAATTCACAGGGGGTCGAAACTATATTAGTTCATGTTCGACGAGGTGATTTTGTAACCAATCAGGCATCCTTATCATTATTAGGCGTGTTGGATAATGAATATTTCAGCCGAGGTATAGATACCATTTCAGAAAAGCTCGATAATAAAAGTATAAAGCATATTTTTGTGGCCACCGAAGATCCTGAATGGGTCAAACAAAATATCAATTTTAAATATGATTTCACGATCATCAGTCGGCCAGGTATTGAGGATTTTGAGGAAATGATGTTGATGTCGCTATGTAAACACTTTGTCATTTCCAATTCAACCTTTAGCTGGTGGTCAGCCTGGCTTTCAAATAATACAAATAAGATAGTGGTGGCTCCGAAAATTTGGATGCGAGGCAAACCGGAAGTTGAGACCTCTGATTTGGTGCCTGTGGAGTGGGTTAGAATATGACAAAAACACCATGGAGAATAACACCAAAGACACTAATCCATTCGTTAGCATCATACTCCCTGTCTATAATGGCGAGACATATTTAGAAGAGGCTATCTGCAGCATCCTCCACCAAGACTATTCTAATCTTGAATTACTAATTATTGACGACGGTTCAACAGATAGAAGTGCCGAAATATCTAAAAAATTCCAGTTGGAAGACTCACGCGTGACATATGTACGCAATGATAAAAATATGGGACTTATCGGTACACTAAACAAAGCAATTGCAATGGCCAAAGGAGAACTTATTGGCAGAATTGATGCGGATGATATCTGGAGTTCCAAAGACAAACTGAGCAAGCAGGTTGAATACTTGGCATCCCACCATGAAACTGTCATAGTGGGTACCTTTGCAAAAGCAATAAATATTTATGGAAATGATATTTATGAATTACGATGTCCAATTTCAGATCTGCAGATTAGAAATAATATTTTAATTAAAAATCCTTTCATACACCCCAGTGTCGTATTTAGAAGAAAAGAAGCAATCCAGGCTGGCTTGTTCAAGACAAATGAAAAACACGTTGAGGATTATGGATTGTGGATGCGTTTGGGAGAATTTGGTAAATTCGCAAATATCCCAGATACTTTAATGAAGTATCGAGTCCACCCTGCAAGCGTTACTCAGAGCAATAATCTGCAACAAACTAAAAATAGTCTGAATTTAGC